>Ga0114966_10002638_pt1 | contig 15920 bp, 12 predicted proteins | sample M_130207_XF_Meta_FD_87029 | JGI IMG/M metagenome (GOLD analysis project Ga0114966, IMG submission 87029) | Freshwater microbial communities from Lake Montjoie, Canada to study carbon cycling - M_130207_XF_MetaG | ecosystem: Environmental > Aquatic > Freshwater > Lake | place: Lake Montjoie...
CAAGAGCGCTGGGCTGCAACCCCTCATTGTCCATCGCCACGTGCACCACATCGCACTCGTACGAGCGGAAGACACCGAGAGCTCCGACATACGAGGGAGCCTCGACAAACACCACGTCGCCGGGATCGCAGAAGACGCGCACCACAAGGTCGAGGGCCATCTGAGATCCGGTGGTGACGATCACGTCGTCGGGGTGCGCTGCGATGCCCACCGGCGGCATGATCTCCGAGGTGATCTGCTCGCGCAACGTGACGTCGCCCTGTCCGGAGCCGTACTGCAGCGCAACCGCGCCACGCTCACGAATCACGGCCGCGACGCGCTCGGCAAGTACATCGGCGGGAAGGGCCTGTACGAAGGGCATGCCTCCGGCGAGGGACACCACCTCGGGGCGAGATGCCACCGCGAACAGAGCGCGAATCTCCGACGAGGTCATTCCTCGCGCACGTGCCGCGTAAGAGTCGACCCAGGGGTCGAGACGTGTTCCAGCCATGGCTCTACGATGCCGTATGTGCCCGCGTGGGGCCAACGGAGGGCAGGACTTCGTGAGAATCGTGTGGTGGGCCGTCGGCTGCACCCTCGCCGCAGCGGCGGCCGGCTTCGGCGCGGCCTTGCTGAGTCCTCGACCGCCAGCGTCGTACGGAACTGACTATGCCGTGGACACGGCCTCGACATCGTCATCAAGCTGACCTGGGCTGAAGTAGCGCACCACTCCCTGGGCGATCCCCTCGGCGAGTGTGTCGATGAAGTGTGGATCGGCCAGACGCGATCGGTCACCCGGATTCGTCAGGTATCCGGAGTCGACTCGAATGGCAGGCATCCGCGTCAGTCGCAGGAGTGTCCAGGTGGTGGCGTGACTCCGACAGTCGAGCAGGTCGGTGCGAGCAAGCACCTCGTCCTGCACTAACTCGGCGGCACGGGCCCCCAGCACCGACGAGGTGCCATAGCGGTCGCCGCCGAAGTAGTAGGTCGAGAGGCCGCGAGCATGGGGGTTGCTGTGTGTGTCGACGTGCAGCGACACCACCAGGTCAGCACCAATTCTGTTAGCAAACGCGGCTCGCGCCGCTGGGTCGGTGACGCTCCCGTCGGCACGTGACACGGCACGCGTGAGGTGCACCGATGTGCCGAGGGCAGCCAGCCTGCCCTCCACGCGCGCGGCGAGGACGTCGACCACCGTACTGCGCCGAATACCGCCGATGTCACGATCTGCGTCGGGGGGAGTGTGCGCCGGGTCGATGACCACCACTTTGTCAGCGACCCCCGTGGTCACGTTCTCCAGCACCATCTCTTCTCTGAGCTGTGACGGTGCTCCGCCAGCGACGGTGTTGCGCAACTGATCGAGGGCGCGGAACACCGCGGGCCCCACCATGCCATCGATGGGCAGACCGACGTTGCGCTGGAATTCCCTGACCGCGGCCTCGGTTCGCTGGCCCAGACTGCTGTCGACGCGCCCACAGTCGAACCCCATGGTGCTGAGCCGCTGCTGAAGTTCGGCGACGTCGTCGCCAGATACCGGGTGACCGAAGCGGTAGCTCAGAACACGATCCCCTAGCGACCAGCGCGCCTCCTCGAGCCGCCGGAAGGTTTCGGGCCCGACAATGCCATCAGCAATCAGTGAGCGGCTCTGCTGGAACAGGCGCACGGCCTCGTCGACGTTGTCGTCGAACTCGAGTGCCGCGGGGTCGCCGACCACAGGGAACTCGAGCAGGCCGAGGCGGGCGAGACGATCTCGTACCTCCACCACCGGAGGTCCATGATCACCCCGGCGATAGAGGGGAGCCACCTCAGTGGCTCAGAGGAACTCGGCGAGCTCGGCGAGAAGAGCGGCCTTGGGCTTGGCACCGATGATCTGCTTCACGAGTTCGCCGCCGCGGTAAACGTTGAGCGTCGGAATTGACGTGATTCCTGACGCGGCGGAAGTGAGCGGGTTCTCATCGACGTTGAGCTTGGCCACGGTCAGAGTGCCCACGTGGGCCTCGGCGATTTCGTCGAGGATGGGGGCCACCATCTTGCAGGGGCCACACCACACAGCCCAGAAGTCGACCAGCACAGGAACGTCGCTGCCCAACACGTCGGCTGCGAATGAGGCGTCGGTCACGATCTTGGTGTGCTCGCTCATGGGGTCTCCTTTGCGACGGTGTGGCAATGCAGCGTGCGGCAAGGGTATGCCACACGGGCGTGCTGAGGAATTACTGGGAGGCAAGCCAGCGCTCGGCGTCGAGAGCAGCGGCGCAGCCCGACCCTGCGGCGGTGATGGCCTGGCGGTAGGTGTGGTCGACAAGGTCGCCGGCGGCAAACACGCCCGGAAGGGCGACGCCATCGCGCAGTACTCGGCTGGAGCGCTCCTCGACGAGCACGTAGCCCTCGGCGTCGAGGTCGAGCTGGCCCTTGACGAGGTCCGAGCGCGGGTCGTGCCCAATGGCCACGAACAGGCCGGTGACATCGAGGGTACGAGTTTCGTCGGTCACGGTGTCGCGAAGCGCGAGTCCGCTGACCTTGGCGTCGCCGATCACATCATCGACACCGGTGTTCCAGACGATGGTCAGCTTGGGGTCGTTGAAGGCCCGCTCCTGCATGATCTTGCTGGCTCGCAGCGAGTCGCGACGGTGCAGCAGGTACACGCGGTCTGCGAAGCGGGTCAGGAAGGTGGCCTCCTCGACCGCAGAATCGCCCCCGCCCACCACAGCAATGTCCTGTCCGCGGAAGAAAAAACCGTCGCAGGTCGCGCACCACGAGACCCCGTGCCCGGAGAGCCGCTTCTCGTTGGGGACCCCCAGTTCGCGGTAGGCCGAGCCCATCGCGAGGATGACAGACTTCGCGCGGTGCCGAACCCCCTCTCCGTCGACCACGACGTAGCCGCCTCCGTCGTCGGAAAGGTCAATCGTGGTGGCGTCGTCGGTGAGGATCTCCGTGCCGAATCGCTCAGCCTGAGCGCGCATGCTCTCCATGAGCTCAGGGCCCATCACGCCGTCGCGGAAGCCCGGGAAGTTCTCGACCTCGGTGGTGTTCATGAGTGCCCCGCCCGACGTGACGGCACCCTCGAGGAGAAGGGGACGCAACTGGGCACGAGCGGCATACACGGCCGCGGTGTAGCCGGCGGGGCCAGAGCCCACGATGATCACTTCTTGGGGCTCGTTCGCGTCACTCACTTGGACTCCTTCTGGCATCGGCCTACTCGCCGAGGTGAACCCCACGCGAAGACTGGTCATTCCCAGTGTAGGGGTGCGAAGGGAGACTCGACCGAGCTCGTGGGGGGGGTCAGAACGAGGGGAGGGAGGTGTGCGCGAGAACGTCGACGCCGGTGCCGCAGTCGAGCGGCACGACGGTTGCCTCGAGGACGTTCGAGTTGGCGCTGCGGGTCACGATGACCCCCACCGGCTTTCCCTGGAAGGTAGCGATGTCGACCAGAACCACGCGCACGTACTGCGCGGCGCTGAAGGAGTCGACACATCGGGCCAACGACTCGGGGGTCGCGGCAAAAGTATCCGTGAGAGACGCTTGGCTCACGGGGACCATGCGCGTTGCCTGAGTGGAGGAATTCGAGGTGTCGAGGCCTGAGCGCGACAGTAGGTCTGGAACCCAGCCCGGGAGCCGCTCACTCGTGTAGTCGGTGCCACTGGCGAGAACGGGCCCCACCGTGGTGATGGAGGTGTTCGTGGGCGGGCGCATCATGATGATGCCGCCGAGGATCACGATGGCCGCAGCGATCGTGAAGGGCACAATCCATGACCGCCTGCGCTGGCGCAGGTCGACAACCTCAGAGGGCGCGGCTGGCGCCTCGTGAGTGAGGATTCCGTCGTGATTACGCAGGTCAATCGTGAACGAATCGGGCATCGTGAGACGGGGGAGGGTGCACAGAAGCGCCATTACATCGCGATCTGCCTCGGTCGGGTTGTCGAAGCGAGATTCAGCCGCGACGTCGTCGAGAACGTCACCGGGAGTGCCGCTAGGCAGGTCCATTGGCTATTTCTCTCCCTTCAGTGACGCGGCCCCCACGGTGGAGCCGAGATTCTTATCGTTCGTTGCTGTGACGCCATCATCGTGGTCTGGGTTCCTCAAATGGCCCAAAGTCGCAGCCAACTTCACTCTTCCGCGTGAACATCTCGACTTTACGGTGCCTGGGGGGCAGTTCAGGATGACTGCTGCCTCCTCGACGCTCCAGCCCTCGACGTCGATCAGCACGATGGCAGCGGCCTGCTCCGCGGGCAGTGCGGCGAGGGCGCGGTTGATCTCCATGGAGGTCTCACGCTCGTCCATAGCGTCGCGCCGCTCGGTCAGGCGGCTCAGGGTGGCGTGATTCTCCTCCTCCGGAAGAGCTACCGTGGGCCGAGTCGAGCGCCTGCGAATCCGATCGAGGCAGGCGTTAACGACGATGCGGTGCAGCCAGGTGGTAACCGCTGCATCTCCGCGGTAGGACGACGCGTTGCGATAGGCGGAAATGATGCCGTCCTGCACCGCGTCAGCCGCCTCCTCGGGGTCGCCGAGCGTGCGCATGGCCACCGACCAGAGCCGATCACGGTGGCGCCGGAAGAGTTCGCCGAAGGCGTCGGGGTCTCCGGCCACGTGCTGTGCCATAAGCGCTCGATCATCAAGTGAGCTGATGGCACCGGGCGCGCCCTCGCCTTGATCGCGTGTGGCGTCGCCCCCGAGATTCTCCACGGATGACACTGTACTTCGAGAAGAGTGGCTGGGCGCGACCTATCGACCACTTAGCCGAGGACCGTGAGCTCGCCAATGCCGCCCTGGTATCCGCTGTCGGGATTGGAGGACACTCGGGTAATCCAAATGAGCACGTAGCGAGCAGTGACCGGCTTGGGGGCGCGAAGCACGATGTCTTCGGGCGCAGCAGTCGCCGCCGCGAAGGGCGTGTAGGCCGCAGGGTCGTCGCTCACCTTCTCCGAGGTACGAATTTCGAGGTCGGTCCCCGGGCCGACGAGGGTGAGCTTGACCGCGGAGACCGGCCGTGGCGCTCCGAGATCGAGCAGCAGTCCTACCCCGGGCTTGCCTGACAGGTAGTCCGATGCGTAGACCACCGTGGTCCACGCAGTCGCAGGCTTGCCATCGATGGCGAGGGGCGCGAGGTCGGAGTTCTCCCTGCCATTGCCCAAGGGGTCGAAGTCGCTCACTCGAATAATGGGAAGCGCCTGGTCGATGACGGGTGGAGGGACGGTGGCAGTGGGGCGAGGGGCCGTCGAGGCCGTGATCACCGGTCGGGGGCTGACCGCTGACGGACCGTCGGCCACGAGTTGCCACCCGAGAAGCCCCAGCGCGCCTACTGCCACTAGTCCGATAACACTTGCCGTCAGGCGTCGGCCTACCCTGTGCGAACGGCGGCGTCGCGCCCCCGTGGTTGCGGGCGCCTCCCGTCCGGGTCCGGCCGCGAGGCGAAGGTCGGCCGCTAGCGGAGCCACTCGACTGTAGGTGCCACCTTCGCGAGGAGGGGTCGTGCCACCGACCGATCGTGAGCAGATGAGGTCAACCGGACCGGTCACCGCGGGAGCCACTCGGCTGGGCAGGGGCACGCTACCGCCGATCTCAGGGGCCGCCGCCACCCCGTCGACATCGCCGTAGGGCCAGCGACCGCTAACGCAGGCATACAGAATGCCACCGATGCCGCGGATGTCGGCCAGCACGGGGTCGGGGTCGGGGTCGCAGCCTTTCAGCACGGCGTCGACACCGAGGCCACGCACGCGCACCTCTCCACCGGCGGTGATGAGGAGCGAATGAGGCCGAAGTCGGCCGTGGGCGATTCCACTGAGGTGCGCCGTCTCGAGACACTCGGCTACCTCGGCGGCGAGCCTGAGCGAGTCCACCGCACTCATCGGATCGTGGATCAGTTCCTGCAGCGGACGACCCTCGACCCACTCGGTCACGATCGCGATGTGGGGGCTTCCCTCGAACTTGACGTCGACGACATCGAGCACGTGGATGAGTCGTCGATCGGATACGCGCGCGGCCAGGCAGGCGGCGTCGCGCAGGTCTTCGGCGCGCTCGTCGCTCGCGGGCAGCAGTCGCACCCCCACCTTGCGGCCCAGAACAGGATCAGTTGCCTGCCACGACTGCGATCCGGCACTGTCACCAACGATGACGTCGAGGTGGTATCGCCAGACAGCATCGGTGATCTGGCGGGCCGGCTCTTCGGCAACGGACCCTGAGGTGTGGTGGGGAGTTGATGGGGCCTGGCCATCCTCAGATCCCACGGAGTCGCCCGCCTTGGAGCGGGTCTCGAGGAGGTCGAGGGTGTCGCCCATCGACCGAGGCGGGGGGCCGTCTTCGGTCGCTGGCGAGGTGTCACCGTCGATGCTCACTGTTCCCTCCGCCGCAGAAGGGTGATGGCATGAAGCAACTCTGAAGTGAGAAGCCCCGGACCCCCGTGTCCGAGCAGGATATAGGCCAGCGGCTGTTGGCACCTGTTCGCGGGAGTCCATCCTGAGCCGGGTGGCTGGGGTGACTCAAGTTGTGCACTCACGCCGGCCGTTCTCCCGGTAGGCGGCTGCGCAGCAGGCCACCCACCTCACGGACCTCGTGGATACCCAGAACCCAGGCCGCGATCACGAACCCGACCGTTCCGAGTGCCGCGCCCACGACGAGGTTGACCAGCAATCCCCATCGGCCTGCTTCCGGCACCACCTGTGCCATTCCGCTGACGGCAGCGAGGGTCACCAGGGCGCCCACGGCCCCGGCAAGCATCACGACGAGCAGTGAGCGCACAGTAGCTGCCACCTCAAGCCCGCCAAGGCGGCGCGATAGCAGCCAGGTGGCCACGATGAAGATCAGCCAGTAGGCGGCCGAGTAGGAGGCGGCCATTGAGACCACCTTCGCCGAGTCAGGGACGGCGTAGAAGACGGGCACCATGATCGCGAGCATCATCACGTTGAACCCGATGGTGAGGAAGAAGGGGGTGCGAGTGTCCTCGAGCGCGTACCAGCCGCGAAGGAGGATGTAGAAGAGCGTGAAGGGAATCATGCCGATGAGAAAGGCAATGACCACCGCGCCCGTGTAGGTGGCCGAGGCGCTCGTGGATGCCCCGAACCCGAAGATGAGCCGGGTCAGGCGTGGGGCGAGCACGAGCATAATCGCCGCGAGCGGGACTACCACTGCCGCGGCGAGCCGTGCGGTTGACGCCAGTTGCTGAGACATGGAGCGAAGATTGCCCTCATGCGCCGAGCGACTAAGTCGGGGCAGGAGCGCCGTGACAAGCGACACGGTGATGACCGAGTGGGGCAGGATAAAAATGAGGTGGGCCTTCTGGTAGGTCGTGAGACCCGCTGGAATGAGCGCGTTATTCTCGGCGATCACATTGGCAAAGGTGGCCAGCCGAGTAATGACGATGTATCCGAGCTGATTTACCAGCACTAGACCGATGGTCCAGGCGGCGAGTGAACCCGTCTTGCGAAGGCCCGTACCCCGCCAGTCGAATCGTGGGCGCAGCACGTATCCCGATCGCCACAGGACGGGTACGAGGATGAGTGCTTGGGCGGCAACCCCTACTGTGCTGCCGATTCCTAACCACGCCACCTCCGTGGAGCTGAGGGCACCGTCGGCGGCGGCCGACGAGCCAGCAACTGCCAGAAAGCACACGAAGACGCCGATGGCGATGACGTTGTTGATGATCGGCGCAAACATGGCAGCACCGAAGTGACCGCGTGCGACCAACACCTGCGAAAACACGGTGTAGACGCCGTAGAAGAGAATCTGGGGAAGGCAGAACTGGGCGAATGCCACAGCAAGTGCTCGCTGAGAGTCGGAGTACTCGCTGGTGGCGTAGAGGCTCACGATCCAGGGGGCGGCGATCACCGCGATCACGCTGAGCAGCAGCAGCGCCGACACGATGAGGGTGAGCAGTCGGTCGGTGTACGCGGCCCCGGAGTCGAGGTCGTCGCGCATGTGACGCACGAGTTGCGGGATGAACACAGCGTTGAGTGCCCCACCCACAACCAGGATGTACACGATATTGGGGAGGGTGTTGCCCAGCGAGTAGGCGTCGGCAACGATGAAGAAGCCGAGGGCCGCTGTCATGGCCACATCGCGACCGACGCCGGTGATGCGTGAGACGACGGTGCCAGAAGCCATCAGGGCCGACGACTTGATCAGGCTGGCCTCCGACGAATCGGGCGTCTTCCGCGGGGGCAGGGTGTCGTCGCTCATGACGTGATGGCCGAGTCGGCGTCGCCGCGCATCACCTGACGAGCGTTGGCGCGCGAACTGCGGATTCGTCGCACGGCGTTGATGGCCAGGAGCACCACCAATGCGGCGAAGGCTGCCCCTACAACCCAGGCGGCGGCCCGCGAGTAGGCCGAGGAGCCAACACTGAGTTGGGCAGGAGTTCCGAACGGGTCCCCGGTGGGCGAGGTGAGCCTTACCTCGAGTGGCACGGGGTCACTGCCACTCACTCGCGCCGAAACCTCGATCAAGGTGGTCGCTCCAGCAGGAATCGTGAACGGCGCAATCGGCGCGGTGCTGAGACGCACGGAGGGCACCGCGGTCAGAACGAGACCCACGGTGACGGCCGTGTCGAGTCCGTTCGAGATGCTGATGGGGATGATGCCGGTATCGCCAGGGAGCGTCACCGAGCCGCGCGAAATGATGCGCACCCCAGTGAGAGCCTTGCTCGTGCGTGCCCGCACGCCAGCGATTATCTGTGACCCCGCGATGGTGTCGACGCGAAAGGCGGCCGACGACGCCCGCGCCAGTGCCCCGAGCAAAGGGACTGTGGTGGCGGCCGAGCCGGCGATCACGTCACCCACCAGGGTGGTCGATCTCTGGGCCTCGCGAATCCGCGAGATGTACGACGCCGACAGTTCTTCCGATCTCTGCTGGCGGGTGTAGGGAGCGATCGTGCGCTGGACCGACGAGGGTTGCCCGCCCAGAAGGGTGGCGAGCCCCACCGGTCGAATCCAGGGGACGGAGCCGATGTCGGCGAGTAACTCGGTCAGGTAGGCCGAGGTCGAGGTCCATCGAGGGGGAGGTGCCATGACCACCGTGCGCGAATCGGTGATCTGCTCGCCGATCACCGCGAGTTCGGCGAGCAGCCGCTGTCTGTCGAGCAGACTCTCGCCGGCGGTTCGGTGGGGTGCGACCAGCAGGTCACTGAGGACGTCATCTGGAATCACGGCTGTTGCCGACCCTGCGGTGCCCGGAATCGCCACGGCGCCCGATGGTGTGAAATCGACGTTGGCGCTGACCTGACGCTCAGACAGGACGATGCCACGCGGGGCCGCGTTGGTGAGCGTGCTGAGGGTCGCGCTATCGACCCAGCCTGTCGGCGGCCACGCCAGGGTGGAACTGACGGTGCGGCCAATCACCGCGCTGGTGTCGGACGCAGCAGTGGTGATGGAACGCACGACGTCACCGGGGAGGCCCCCGCGCACCAGTGCGACGTCGTCGGGCACCGCGTACGGAAGGGCCATGACGTCGGCCCGCTGCGTGACGCGCCGCAGGTCATCAAGCCAGTTCGTGGCATCGTCGGGGCGCACTCCAGCGACCACGGTGGTGCCACGCCTCACTCGGTAGCCATCCGCCATGGAGTCAAGCGTTTGAACGAGCGCTGGATCGATGACCCAGGTGACCTTGTAGCTATGGGCTGCTGCGGCGTCGAGCAGGAAGCGAAGCCGTCCCCCGGGTGCCACCGCGCGCGGAATCTGTTCGCTGAGCAGTACGCCGTCGGCATCGACAGCTGTGGTTTCGGTGAGTGGCCACAGGGTGACGAGTCCGGTAATCGGAGTGGTTGCCGGGTCGGGAAACCACGGGAGGAACGTCCGGATTAGACCCACGCGCAGCCGGTTACCATCGCCCGGGTCTGACTGCGCTTCGACGAGTATCTGGTAAACGCCCGGTGAGGGAAGTCTCAGTGAGTCGACCGGCACCGTGATGGTGAACGGAATTGACTGGCCTGGCGCCAGGGTGGGAATGGCCGCCGACCGTGATCCATCGATGATCGTTCCGGTGGAGGTGATCGTGCCGTCGGCCACCTGCGCAAGCGCCGACCGGTCGGCAAGCGGCTGTTCTCCCACTCGGAGTCGAACGGTGACTCCCGGCACCACGGATCCGGAGGTGTTCGCCACGGCGCCACCGATCACCAGCATGCTGCCGGGAAGGGGAGCTCGTGGTAGCAGTGTGTCGACCGACACATCAACAGGGCGCGAGTTGGTCGCTCCCAGCGCGATGCCGGAGGGGACGACTGCCCCGGCGGCGAGCAGAGCCGTTGCCGCCAGGGCCAGCAACGGAGCGCGCACCCTCACGCGCCGCCGACTCCGGCCGACCCACCTCGAGGCGTGGGGCGAGTTGACAGGAGGGCGCTCGCATCAACCGTGAAGCCAGCAGTTCCGAGGAGGTCGGGGACCCGGGAGAGTAGGCGTCGCTCATCGGCGTAGCCGAGTCGGCTGGGCAGCTCTTCAATGGGCACCCACGCCACCTCCTCAACCTCGATGTCTTCGTCGGAGAGCTCTCCCCCGGTGGCCTCGAGCAGAAAGTGGTGCACGGTCTTGTGAATGCGGCGACCCTCGGCGACGAACCAGAAGTCGATCACCCCGAGCGGCGCCACGACGCGACTGATGATTCCGGTCTCCTCGGCGGCCTCGCGCACGGCGGCCATCTCGGCGGTCTCTCCCTCCTCCACATGTCCCTTGGGCATCGACCACACGAGCCGCCTGCGCCGGTCGAGCCGGCCAATGAGAGCTGCCTCGGCGCCACCCGCGTGCATTCGCAGCACGAGTCCGCCGGCACTGGTTTCCTCCACGCGCACCATGGAGGGCTTGCGAGAGGCTCGGCCTGCGCGCGCGGCGCCTGAGCCTGAGGGGCGGCTCGGCCCAGCCGGCTTCCCTGCCGCACCGGAGGACCCGGACTTTCGGCTCGGGGGAGGGGTCGAGGCCATGCCCCCACACTACGGGTGACCCGACCGGGAGGCGCTTCGCCGTAGAATGAGCGCTCGTGTCGCCACCTACCATTCCTGAACTGACCCCCCGCCAGCGGGCAACCCTCGACGCATGGCTCGATTCGGTGCCCGGTTTAAGTGAATTGTCACTCAAGTTTGAGCGCGCGGGGCACGAGTTGGCCCTCGTGGGGGGTGCGGTGCGCGACCTGGTTCGGCTCAGTAACGCCGGATCGGCGAACGAACCTGTGCCCGCGATGGCGCCGGGCGGCGGTGGAGCGGTGGTCGACATCGATCTCACGACGGACGCCCACCCCGAGGAGATTCAGCGCCTGGTGGCGGGCTGGGCCGATGCAGTGTGGGACGTCGGCATCCGATTCGGCACGATCGGCGCGAGTCGTGCCACCGCGCGCTACGAGATCACCACCTACCGCACCGAGTTGTACGCCGACGATTCGCGCAAGCCGGAGGTGGCTTTTGGCACCTCGCTCGTCGATGACCTGCTGCGGCGTGACTTCACCGTGAACGCCATGGCCGTGCGACTGCCGAGCCGCGAGTTCGTTGATCCGTTCGGCGGGCTAGACGACCTGCACGACCATGTCCTTCGAACCCCGGGGGCCCCTGACGACTCGTTCAGCGACGACCCGCTACGCATGATGCGCGCGGCGCGATTCGTGTCGCAGTTGCAGTTCATTCTGGCGCCCGAGGTGCTGGCGTCGGCCACCGCAATGGTCGACCGCATCACCATCGTCTCGGCCGAGCGAGTACGCGAGGAACTCGTGCGCCTCGTGATGGGCCGCGATCCTCGCTCAGGCCTAGCCGTGATGGTGCAGACGGGGCTTGCGGCCCATGTGCTGCCTGAGCTTCCCCAGCTGTCACTCGAGATCGATGAGCACCATCACCACAAGGACGTCTACGAACACACGCTCACGGTGCTTGAGCAGGCGATTGCTCTCGAGAGCACCCACGAGCCGATCACAGGACCCGACTTCGTGCTGCGCTTCGCGGCCCTGATGCACGACGTTGGCAAGCCCCGCACGCGACGCTTTGAGGCCGACGGCGCTGTCTCGTTTCACCACCACGAAGTAGTCGGGGCCAAGATGACCCGCAAGCGCATGCAGGCGCTGCGTTTTTCAAACGACGAGACCGACGACGTATCCAGACTGGTTGAACTGCACCTTCGCTTCCACGGTTATGGCACGGGCGAGTGGACTGACTCAGCTGTGCGCCGCTATGTGCGTGACTCCGGCGATCTGCTCGCCCGTCTGCACAAGCTCACCCGGGCCGACTGCACCACGCGCAACGTGCGCAAGGCTGAGCGGCTCCAGCGCACCTACGAAGAGTTGGAGCGTCGCATCACCCGGCTGGCGGCCGAGGAGGAGCTGGCCTCGATCCGGCCCGAACTTGACGGCCTGCAGATCATGACGCTGCTCGACATCCCAGCCGGACCCGCGGTGGGCGAGGCCTACCGATTCCTGCTCGACCTCCGGCTCGACCGCGGGCCGATCGGGGAGGAGCGTGCGGCAGAGGCGCTGCGGGCCTGGTGGGCGGCGCGCAGCCGCTAGGCCGACGTGCCCGAGTCGGCGTCGACGGGCTCGCTCGCCGGGGTAGTTCCAGCATCGTCTGCGGCGGTCTCGCGGCTGCGGCCGAGCCACAGCACCCCACCGATCAGCAGGGCGGCGAGCACCACCACGAGGAGCTGGGTCGTCGACAGCATGAGAGCCAGAACGATGACCACGGCCACCGCCCCGATGGCGATGATGAGCAGTCGGGTGTTGTCAGCGACCCACGCGCCCACGGAGCGAGAGCCGCTGGTCACGGCGCCACCAATGCTGCCCGCCATGCCTTCGGTGCTGCCGCTGACCGAGCCGCTGACTGAGTCGGTGACTGACCCGGTGGCCTTGCTCGCCCAGCCGCGAAGGGCAAGTGCGGGCCGTGAGCTGCCGAACAGCCAACCACCGACGGCGAGGGCCACACCGATGACCATCAGCCAGTTGATGGCATTGGCGAGGAAGCGAGTGAGGGTCTCGAAGAACACCGACTCGGCGCCGGCGAAGGGCGTGGAGGAGAAGACGAGGTGGACGAGCTCTCCGCCCGCTGCCAGCCCCACCTTGAGTAGCGCCGCCGACACGAGAACAGCGATTCCGGTGGCCAGCACCATGCGAGGCCGGCGTCGAGACAGGGCGATTGCGATTGCGAACAGGGCGATCGCGAGGAAGAGCAGCCAGGTGGCGAGGGGCTTGGTGAGTGCGTAGGCAGTCTGAGCGCGGGCGAACTGGTCGCTCTGGAGGAGCACCACCTGCTTGTCGGCCGCGGGGGGAATGGTGGCCGGGAGCTTGTCGGCGAACGCTGTTCCGCTCGACACCAATTCAGCTCGTACGGCCTCGTAGAGCGAGGTGGTGTCGAGCACGATCTGCCCCGACGTGTTCACCTGCAGTGGGCCGTTCTGGTTACCCTCCAGCAGCGCCATCAGTGACTTCTGGGCTGCCTCATTGATCCGCAGCCAGGCCTGGTTGAAGCGGGGTGAGGCGAGCACCGCGCGCACCGCGCGATCGATGAGGGTGTCGAGGGCGGCGGTGAGTGGGCCCACGAGAACCTGCCCATTGGCGGGGAGGTATCCCGACAGTGCGGCGTCGAGGTTGAGCGACGAGGTGACCTGGCTGGACACAACCGTAGCGACGGCGTCTTGGATCGCTGGGTCAGCGCTGATGGGCGCGACCGTCTCGACGTAGCGGTCGGTATCGGTGACGGTTTGCTGGCCCCAGAACGTGAGCACGCCAATGGGCAGCAGCAGGGAAGCGATGATGAAGAGGATCACCGCCGTGATTCCGCGACCGCGCGAGGGACGGCGGTCGGTGGAGGGTGCCTGCGTGGTCTCGCTCATTGTTCCTCCGAGGGTCCAGACGTGTGAAAGATCAATCTATGCCCCCCGGGTCAGGCGATAGGGCCAAGGCGACGCGACACGATGATGTACCACCCAGCCGCGAGCGTGAGGACCAGTGCGATCAACACGTCGATGCTGGGTGAGACGCCGCTGACGGGGGCGGCGAAGGCGATCCACAGAACCCCCACCACCATGCCCACATTGACGGAGACGTCGTAGAGGGAGAACACCCGGCCGCGGTGATCGTCACTCACGGCTCGCTGCACGACTGTGTCACTGGTGACCTTCACAGCCTGCCCCGCAAACCCGATGCCCAGGCTGGCGAGCAGCAGACCAGCCATGCCGGTCAGCAGGGGCCAGCCCAGAGTGCTGCCGAGGAATCCCACGAGCGCCAGAACGGCCCCGGCTAGCAGCACCAGGGCGCTCCAGGGGACCGACCCCAGATGACGACTCATTCTCGGCGTAAGCACCGCGCCGATGAAGGCGCCGAGTCCTGCGGCGATCACAACCAAGGTGAGCCCGGCGAGGGCCGCAGCGGGGTCGCTGGGCGGGTTGAGCGTGTTGCGCAGCAGGAGAATGGCGAGCACTGTGGCCGCCCCGAAGGCCACTCGATGGAACGACACGACCATGATCGCGTTCGCGGCGGCGCGGTGCTTGCGCAGGTGACTGAAGCCCTCGCGCAGGCCGCGCAGAACATCGCGAATGCCCTCGCCCACGATGTCTCCGTGGGGTCCGAGCAGGTCCATCGCGATGGTGCGAGCGATCATCGAGGCGACCAGGTACATGGCTGCGGCACAGCCGAGCACGATCATGCTGCCTCGATCGCCGCCACCGCCAAGCGCTCTGATGCCTACCCCCACGAGGCCGCCCATGATCGAGGCGACCGTGCCCGCCGTCGGCGACAGTGCGTTGGCGGTAACGAGCGTGTCGGCCTCGACCGTGTGCGGCAGAGACGCTGCGAGTGCCGACAGCACGAAGCGTCCAATGCCGAGCGTGACCAGCACGGCAATGGCAAGGTCGACCCCGTCGTGGCCAGCAAGCAGGAGGAGACCGAGGAGAGCCACTGACGCGACCCGAAACAGGTTCGCCGTGACCAGCACCTCGCGGCGGCGCCACCGGTCGAGGAAGACGCCAACGAAGGGTCCGATCAGGCTGTAGGGCAGCAGCAGGATGACAAACGCGATCGCGATGCGCGGAGCGGATGCCTCGCGCTCGGGGGAGAACAGCACAAAGGTTGTGAGCGCTGCCTGCACTAACCCGTCGGAAAACTGGCCGGTGAGCCGTACGCCAAAGAGGCGTCGAAAGGAGCTCGACCCCAACACGCGCTGCAGATCCTCAACGGCCACAGGCCCACCGTAGACCGCGAAGTCCCGTGACTGGACACGCCAGCGGGGACCGACCTCCGGTGAGGGAGAAGTCGGTCCCCGCGGGACGTGGCTGGTTTAGCTCTCGATGGTTCCGGCGATGAAGTCCTCGACCGCCTGCTTGGCCTCGTCGTCGCTGTACTGCACCGGCGGCGACTTCATGAAGTAGCTGGAGGCCGACAGGATCGGGCCGCCGATTCCGCGGTCCTTGGCGATCTTCGCGGCGCGGATGGCGTCGATGATGATGCCAGCCGAGTTCGGGGAGTCCCACACCTCAAGCTTGTATTCGAGGCTTAGGGGAACGTCGCCGAAGTTGCGGCCCTCAAGGCGTACGAAGGCCCACTTGCGGTCGTCGAGCCAGGCGACGTAGTCGCTGGGGCCGATGTGAACGTTACGAGGCGAGATTTCGTCGCGCAGCTGCGAGGTGACCGACTGGGTCTTGGAAATCTTCTTCGACTCGAGGCGCTCACGCTCGAGCATGTTCATGAAGTCCATGTTGCCGCCGACGTTGAGCTGGTAGGTGCGGTCGACCGTGACTCCACGGTCTTCGAACAGCTTTGCGAGCACGCGGTGCGTGATGGTGGCACCGATCTGCGACTTGATGTCGTCGCCGATGATCGGAACGCCGGCCGCGGTGAACTTGTCGGCCCACTCCTTCGTGCCGGCGATAAACACGGGCAGCGCGTTGACGAAGGCCACGTTGGCGTCGATCGCGCACTGGGCGTAGAACTTCGCGGCCTGCTCGGAGCCCACGGGGAGGTAGCACACGAGCACATCTGCGCCGGTCTCCCTGAGCATCGCCACG
>Ga0114966_10002642_pt1 | contig 15915 bp, 7 predicted proteins | sample M_130207_XF_Meta_FD_87029 | JGI IMG/M metagenome (GOLD analysis project Ga0114966, IMG submission 87029) | Freshwater microbial communities from Lake Montjoie, Canada to study carbon cycling - M_130207_XF_MetaG | ecosystem: Environmental > Aquatic > Freshwater > Lake | place: Lake Montjoie...
TGCGGTAGAGCGCCCTCAGCCCGCCCTTGAGCTTCGGCAACGCCTCCGCACGGATGCGCCGCACCTCGCGCCCGGCGGCGGCGACGGCGCTCACCGCTTTCGCCTCCGGGCTCTGCGGCCAGGGGAAGGTGTCGAAGACGGATTCGATGGAATAGCTGAAGTCGGATTTTAGCTTCGAGCATTTCTCCAAGAACCATTGCCAGTGCGCGGACGACTGGAGGATGCCGAAGCTGTAGTCGTCGTCGAAAAGGAAAGCCTGCACCTTGTCGCTCGGCCAGATGGATGTGGTGAGGAAAAAGAAGATCGGTCGCTTGGTCACCCGTGCACAACCGACGAAACGTCCGGCGAGCCGCTCGAAGCCAGTGAACAAGTCTTTGCGATCCCAAGACAGCGCCCACCAACGATCGAGGAATGCTCGGTGATGAGGACGGACGTTTCCATCGGCGTCCTTGCCTTCCTCCGCCTTTCGCTCGCGGTCGGGAAGCACAACCGTTTGCACGTGCTTGAACGCACGAGGAAAGCCTTGCGATTCGATCACGCTCCGGCGTTGGAAATCGAGGATGAAACGCTCTGGTGTTCCGTCGCCGGTGACGAGTTCACGTCCGGTGAGGTAGGCGTGGATCACCTGTGCGGAAACGCCATCGCCTTCGAGTTGCGCCTTCTCATCCGCCGAGAGAACGAATCCGTCGTGCCCCGGCGTCACGCCTTGGAAGACGCGCTTCGGATCTTCATTGCACGCGAGCGCGACTGCGGAGCCGACATCTGCTTTGTCGGAGAGTGCTGCGTTGATCTCAGTCGTGTCGCGGTAGGTGAGTTCATATTCCTTTGCCGCCTTTTTCCCCTGCGACTTCCACAACTTCTTGGTCGCGGCAGACGGCTCGGTCTTGAACCACAGCCGCCGCGTCTTCGGCAGCAGCGCGGCGTCCTTCGTCTTCACCCAGTTGGCGATGGAGACGTGGACGTTCGCCTCGCCGCTCCACGGCTGGTTGTCCACGGCTTCGAGGATGGTGCCGTCCTTCACGACATGATCGAGGCCGCCGATGCGGGAGGCGTTGTTGCGGATGTTCTGCGTGCCGACGAGGCCCGCGCGGCCGGCCACGGGATCGGCGGCGGTGCACGGGGCGAGGTGGTCGTGCGCGCGGCGAATCCAATAGACGCAGAAGTCCGCCATGCCGGGCACCTCGGGGTAGAGCTTGCGCAGCGTGTTCACGTAGTCGGGGCCGAGTTCGGGCTTGAGGCGCTTCGCGCCGAGGAAGGGCGCATTGCCGATGATGACATCGGCGGCGGGCCATGCCGTGCGGATGGCTGCGCCATCGGTGCCGGTGACGAAGAGCGCATCGGTGGCGCGGAAGTTTTGATCGAGATTGTCCAGCGGCAGGGCGGGCTCGGTGATGTGCAGCTCATCAATGGCCAGCTTGCGGGCGATCATCATCGTGACCTTCGCGAGTTCGACGGCGAACCCGTTCTTGTCGAGGCTGTGGAAATTCTGCGCGGAAAGGTAAGACATCCGCATCTGGTCGCCCTGTGCCTTCGTGGAGAACGCCTCCAGCTTTTCGTAAATGCGGGCCTCAAGGCGCTTCAACTCGCGGTAGGCCATGTACACGAAGTTCCCGCTGCCGCATGAGGGGTCGAGCACGTGGAAGTGCTGGATGCGGTGGAGGAGTTCGCCGAGGCGCTTCGCGGTCTTCGCGCCGTCGATCAGCTCCGTCCATGGATCGGTGATCGTGGCCTTCACGATCTTCATGATGTCGGCGGGATGGGTGAAGTGCGCGCCTTGCGCGTGGCGTTCCTCTTTCCCCAGCGTCTGCTCGAAGACGGTGCCGAAGATTTCCGGCTGCACCTTCGACCAGTCGGACATGGAGCATTCGCGGAGGAGGACGATCTCCGGGCCGGTGAGCTCGATCTCGGCGGGCGTGCTGAAGACGCCGCCATTGAAATACGGGACGCCCTTGAAGCGGCCACCGAGGTTGCCGCCCTTATTGTTCATCGCGCGGAAGAGGCCGCCGAGGAGATCGAAACTGGATTTTTCATCCACGTCGTCGAGCAGGCGGGTGACGAAGTATTGCTCCATGAGGCCGATGTCCTCGGCGAAGAGCGCGATGAGTGTCTGGAGGATGAAGCGCTGTGCGAGCGGGCGTGCGATGTCGCGGTTGATGAGTTTGTTGAAGCACTTCGCGAGCTTCCCGGCGGCTTCGAGGGTGACGGCGACGTGCTCGTTGTCGAAGACGGGCTTCGGCTGGCCGGGGAGAAGGAAGGCGAGCGGGCCGTGGTGCTCGGCGAGGGTGTCGAGCTTCGCGATGCCGACGGGCGAGTCCATCTGCGTCTCGAAGTCATAGACGTGGAATTCGTCGAAGTTGCAGAGGATGACGTAGCGCGGGCGGCCGGGGACGAGGCGCGTCCAGTAGTCGAAGGCCTGGCGGTAGTGCTTCGAGAGCACTGCGCCACGCTTTTTCATTTCGATGAGGACGACGGGCTTCCAGACGTAATCGGCGAAGCTGGTGCCGCCGCCGTCCTCGGTGGCCTTGCGCACGCGGAACTCCGGCTCGCCGCCAACATCAAGCGAACCCGCGTGGCCGAAGGCGATGAAGAGGCGGTCGAGGAAGATCTGCGCCTGGCCTTTCTCGTCGCCGGTGATGTGGGCCTGAGCCCATGCGGTGAAGGTGGCGAGTTTTTCCGTGGGGCTGCTCATGGTTCCTTTAGCGCGGGGCTGTAGCAGCGCGGCGGGGGATTGGCGAGGATGGTGTGAGGTAAAATAATGTTGATTCCAAACCAGCTTTCGTTGAAATCCACTTCGCCAACTGCTGATTTTTTATGGCTTCTACCCGCCGCTCTTTTCTCGGACTCGGATCGCTCGTCGCCTGCGGTGTGGCGCTGAACGCAACCTCAGTGCATGCGGCGGTGCCGCGCACAGTCCATGCCGCGCTTCCGCTCTGCGCAAACGGCGAGGCGGTGCTCGCGTATGTGCGCAGCTACAGCGCGAATTTCCACGTCGTGCATGATTTGGGTTCCGGTGCGGGCCAGCCTCGCAAGCTTCATCTGCTCGCGGAGGTGGCCGACCTGAAACGCTGGCCCGCGGCGGTGGCGCGCGTGCCGTTCGCGAAAGTCCGGGCGGGCGGCAACACGCTGGCTTTTGTGATCGAGGGACTGGATGTGACGATTGAAAATCTCACGCCCGGGGTTTTCCGCGCGCGGCTGGCTTCGCTCGGTTAGCGTCTGCGAAACGCCGCCGGGGCAGAGGCTGGCAACTTGGCACTCACAATCCTGTCCGCGCATGCGGCTCGCGGGCGGGATTGCCCGCGTTATGCCACGACGGCGCCAGCCCCTTCCGAGCCTTCGCGTCTTAAAGTTTGCAAGCGCCCCATTTTTTTGTCGCCTCGTCTTTCTCGCTTCCATAGAGTTCCGCCGCTTCGGTTAGCATTCTCAACTTAACCCACCCGCAAATTATGGCTGAACCCTTCCTCGCAGAAATCCGCATCTTCAGCTTCAATTTCGCCCCGAAAGGATGGGCGATGTGCAACGGGCAACTGCTGCCCATCAACCAAAATCAGGCGCTCTTCTCGCTGCTGGGCACGACCTACGGCGGCGACGGGCGCGTGAACTTCGGCCTGCCCGACAATCGCGACCGCGTGCCGATTTCCGTCGGCGGCAGCGGCGCGCATGTGCTTGGAGAAAGGGGCGGCGAGGCGGCCCACACGCTGACGCAAGCCGAGTTGCCAACGCACACACACACCCTCAGCGGTCTTTCAGATGCCGGCGACGTACCAATAGCCACGGGTGCCATGCTGGCGTCAGCCGCCGGTTTGTATGGTCCAGTGCAGGCGCAGAATCTGACATCGTTGGTTCCCGCGACGGTGACCAGCGTCGGCGGCAGCCAGGCGCATCAGAACATGCAGCCTTACCTCACGCTGAATTTCTGTATCGCCCTCCAGGGCATCTTTCCGTCTCCGAACTGAATCTCAATCCCCAATACCATGGCACAACCCTACGTCGGTGAAATTCGAATGTTTGCGGGAAACTTCGCTCCCGCGGGATGGATGTTCTGCGAGGGACAGCTCCTTTCCATCGCGGATAACGAAACGCTCTTCAACCTCATCGGCACGACCTATGGCGGGGATGGGCAAAGCACATTTGGGCTGCCAGATCTGCGCGGGCGGGTTCCGATTCATTGGGGCACCAGCAACGTGCTCGCGCAATCCGGCGGGACGGAGACGGTCACACTGAACACCAGCCAGATTCCGTCGCACACGCACGCCTTTGTCGCCTCCACGGCAATCGTGAACGGCAACACTCCCCAAGGCAATGTTCTCGGTCAGTCCGCTTCCTTTCAGATGTACATTCAGCAGGCGCCAAATGTGCAACTGGCGGCCCAAGCCATGGGCAGTGCCGGCGGCAGCCAGCCGCACAACAACTTCCAGCCTTACCTGTGCATCAACTTTATCATTTCGCTCTTCGGGATCTTCCCGTCGCCGACCTAGCCGGGGCGCAGTCTCCCGGCTTTCAAATCCCAACCCTCAGCTCTCAATCACTCCATGGATCCATTCGTCGCAGAAATTCGCATTTTCCCGTTTAACTTCGCGCCCAAGGGCTGGGCTTGGTGCAATGGCCAGATCTTGCCCATCTCGCAAAACACCGCGCTCTTCTCGTTGCTCGGCACGACCTATGGCGGAAATGGCCAGTCCACCTTCGCCCTGCCCAACCTTCAGGGCAACGCACCGATGCACCCGGGACAGGGGCCGGGCCTGTCGCTTCATGATCTGGGCGAGACTGGCGGAATCGAGTCGGTCACGCTGCTCACCCAGCAAATGCCGGCGCACCCGCACACGGTGCAGGCGTTTTCAAATCCCGGCAACGTCAACACGCCGGATCCAAGCCTCGCATTGGCCAGATCGAAGGGCGGGACCGCCTATAAGGCCCCGACTGCGAACGTCGTGAATTTCAATGGCGCTGCAATTTCGCCAGTCGGTGGCGACCAGCCGCACAATAACATGATGCCGTATATTACTTACTATTTTAATATCGCGCTGCAGGGTGTCTATCCGCCGCGGACGTAAGCCGGAGGGTGTTTGGAAAAACAATCGTTCCAGCATCCGCCTGTCCTACGTCCAGTTCGCTGGCCGGAGGACGGCCTGTTTTTGGAGGCCGTGTACGCGAGCACCCGCGCGGAAGAACTCGCGGCGGTGCCATGGATCGCGGAGCAGAAGGCCGCGTTCTGCCGGATGCAATTCGCCGCGCAGACCGAACACTACCGGCAGCATTATCCGAACGCCCGGCATTCGGTGATCGAGCACCGCGGCACGGCGGTCGGGCGGCTGTATGTGGATCGCTGGGAAAGGGAAATCCGCATCATGGACATCACGCTGCTGCCGGAGCATCGCGGCGCGGGGCTCGGCACCCAGTTGCTGCGGGAGTTGATGGACGAGGCTGCCGGCATGGGCAAGGCGCTGAGCATCCACGTGGAAAAATTCAATCCCGCGCTGCACCTCTACGAACGGCTGGGGTTTCGGATGAGGGAGGACAAGGGCGTCTATCTGCTGATGGAGTGGAGGAGCAGTGCGGAGTGCGGAGTGCGGAGTGTGGAGTGAGAACGGGGGCAGCTTTTTCTCCCTTCCCCGCTCCACACTCCGCATTCAGTTGAAGATGGCTTCGAAGTGCGAGGCGGCGGCGGCGTCGGCGACTTGGACGAGGAAGATTTCCACAGTGCCAAGCGTGGTGTTTTCGAGACGGTAGATCCCTTGCGGCAGACGCAGCGACGGTGCGCCGTGGAAGGTGAGCGAAAACGGGGCGCGGGTCGCGCCGGGACGGCCGGCGCCGAGCGCGCGTGCTTCGGCGAGCGTGAGCGGGATGGCACCGGTGGTCGCGGACAGTGCAAAGGCCTGGCCCACGCATGGCGCGAAGAGGTCACGGGTGGCGGTGGCGAGATCGAGCATCGGGGAAATGTCGAAGGACGAATGGTGAATGTCGAATCCAGAATGGCGGGAGGCTGGAAGCGTACCGCAAATACCACAATCTTTGCGCGGCTTTTGCCTTGCTTTTTGTGCCTGAAAACTCATCGCTTTGCCGATGAATTTGCGGGCGCACATTTTTCGCAAGGCGATTGGGGAAGACGACGGTTCGCGTTTGCGGCGCGGGCGCGCCCTGTTTCGGTGCCCCCTCAGTAGTTTCAAATTTCCACAGCGCCCGTTTTAACACACGCAACCCGAACAGTAATTCCGCGCGCTCCGGCCAACGCACTTTTTCGAACATGATCCTTTCCACGAGCCATCCATCACCCATGAAACGTCAGCGTCCCACCCTGTCCCTCGTCGCGCACCTGTTCCGGCTGCTGCTGCTGCCGGTTCTCTTCCTCGCCGCGCCACTCGCGAGCATCAAGGGCGCGCCGAATGTCACTGCGACGAAGGACGACAACACCGCCCCCGGCGTGCGCAAGAATGTCGGCAACAACATTGACTACACCGTCACCATCGGAAACTCGGGCGGCACCACGGCCACCGCCGTCGTGCTGACCGACCCGACGCCGGCGAACACGATCCTCGTCGCCCCTTCCCTAAACGCCACGCCCCTCGCGCTGAATGACACGTATCCCTCGCCGGTCATCGCGAATACGAGCATCAACACCGCCACCAGCGGATTTAGCGTGGTCACGAACGACTTCGCCGGCTACTCGGGCGGCGCTGCTGTCGCGAATACTGCGCTGACCATCACCGCGTTCGATGCTGCGAGCACCGGCGGCGGCACGGTGAACATGGTCACGAGCGGCGCGGGAGTGGGGCAGTTTACCTACACGCCGGCGGCGGGTTTCACGGGGACGGATACTTTCACCTACACGATTAACAACGGCGTGACGGGTGGGACTGCGGCAAGCGTCAAGGCTACGGTGAGCATCGTGGTCGGCGGGCCGGTCGTGTGGTTTGTGAATCCGAATTCGGGAACCAATGGCAACGGCACGCTGGCCAGCCCCTTCAATAATCTCGCCTCGGCGGTGAGTGCCATCGGCGCAAACGCGAACCACCGCATCTTCATCTACAGCGGCGGTGGAAACCAGGGGGCAATCGCCCTGAACAGCGGCGGCTGGCTCGTCGGGCAGGCGGCGGTGGGGGCCACTTTCGACGCGCTCATGGGCATCACGTATCCGACGGACACCACGTTGGCGCGGCCTTCGATCAACAATGCATCGAAGCCCACGCTGGCCGGCTCCAGCGGCACTGTGATCACGCTGGGGAGCGGGAACACTGTCGCGGGCGTGAACGTCACGAACTCTGCGGGCAACGGCATCAGCGGCAGCGCGGTCGGCACGCTCACGCTTGCGGACTTCACGGTGACAGTGACGGGCGGCACGGCGCTGAGCGTGACGACGAGTGGCACGGTCACGGCGACGGGGACGGCGAACACGCTCAACTCGACCAATGGCACCGCGCTGAATGTCGCGAACACGATCATCGGCGCGAGCGGGCTGACTTTCCGGAGCATCACGGCGGGCACTGCGGCCGGAAGCGCCGGTGTGGGCATCAGCCTGAACACGACCGGACCGTTCGGTGGCCTGACGGTCACGGGCAATGGCACGCCCGGCAGCGGCGGGAGCATTCAGCACAAGACCGGTGCGGACGGGTCCACCACCTCCGGTATCGGCATCTACCTGAGCGGCACATCCGGCGTGTCGCTGTCGTGGATGCAGTTGAATGATTTCGACAACTTCGCCATCCGCGGCACGTCGGTCGCCGGCTTCTCGCTGATCAACTCGACCATCAACGGAAACAGCGGCACGACCGAGGCCGGCGGCTCCGAGGAAGGCGCCATCCGCTTTGACGGGCTTTCGACCTCCGGCGGGTTTGCAGCCGCGCAGACCGCCACAATTTCCGGCTGCACGATCAGCGGCAGTTATTCGGACAATCTTCGCATCCTCAATACGTCGGCCGGCTCGGTGCTCGACCGGATCACGATCGATAGCTGCACCTTCGGGCTCCTCAACGACAACGGCACCCACGGCGGCAACAACATTGTCATTTCTGCCGCGTCCGGCGCGACGCTGAACTTTACGTTCACCAACAGCCTGATCAACGGGGCGCGCGGCCAGCAGTTGATCGCCACCTGCGCTGGCGGTGGCCACATGGATGCGGTGGTGCGCGGGAACCGGTTTTACAACACCGACACCAATACCTTGAGCGGCGGCGGCGGCGTCGTCCTGGGGGGAGGAGACCTCGGCGTGGCGGACTTCACCTTCGATGTCTCCTACAACCGCATCAAGACGACCACCGCCGGCGGGGCGAAGGGCGCGGCGCTGAACATTTTTAAGGCGACCAACAGCACGGGCGGTTCGTTTGCCGGCTCGGTCAAGGGCAACGCAATCGGTGTAGTCGGCACCGCCCTTTCCGGCGCGCCGAACAGCGCGCCTGCCATCTGGGTTCAGTCGCATGGCGTCGGCACCTGCACGGTCCTGATCCGCGACAACAACATCGTGGAATACGGCGAGGAAGCGATTGATCTGCAAGGCACGCAGGGCAGCGGAACCCTGAATGCCTCGGTCTTCAACAACACGGTCACGCCGAACGCGGCGAATGCATTCTGCGGGCTGAACATCGAGCAGGGCGCACTCGGCACAGACACGGGAATCATGAATATCGTCGTCGGCTCATTCTCCGTCGCTGGCGACAAGAATGACTTCTCGACCGGCGATCCCACCAACTTCAGCGACATCCAGATCCTGAGGGCTGGCTCGTCCAGCACCGTGCTGAACCTGTCGAAGAACGGCTCGTCTTCAGCAACGCCGACCCTGGTCCTTCAGGATGACAACATTGGCGGGGCGCTCACGGCTGTCGGTGACTTTTCACCCGGAAACCGGAACCTCGTCACCACGCTGCCAACGCTGCCGCCGGTGACTGCGGGCGGCTCGTTGCCTGCGCCGCTGATGTTTGCCGAAGGTGGTGTCGAGCGGGCCGGAGCAGGTGAGATGGTGAAAGACTTGGGAGTCCGCACGGTCGCTTCACCCTTCACCGCCCCGGGAGTCGCGCTCCCCGCAGTGCGCGAGGCGAGCCTCGCCGTTGGCCACTCGCAGACGGTCCCGGCGATCCGGACCGCGGCTTCGCTTTCCAAAGCCCTCACCGCTCCCGAAGTGCTCACGCAGGCGCAGCTCGATTCCATCGTCTCGGCAGCCATGGCGCGCTGGGAGGCGACGGGGCTGACCGCCGATCAGCTCGCCACGTTGCGCAGTCTGAAATTTGAAGTCACCAATCTGCCCGGCACCTATCTCGGTGAGGCGAATGGCACGCGCATCCGCGTGGACGACAACGCGGGCGGCAACGGCTGGCATGTGGACGCCAGCGCGGCGGGCGATGCGCTCTTCGGCACGGTCGTCTCCGCGACGCGACGCTACACCGATCCCACGGGCGCTCCGGCCGGGCGCATCGATCTGCTCACCGTCGTCCTCCACGAGATGGGCCACAGCCTGGGCCTCGACGATTCCTATCTCCAGCAGCAACGCGACAGCCTCATGTATGGCTTCCTGACCAAGGGCGAGCGTCGCCTTCCCGCCGCGAATCAGGCCATCGGCGCGGTTCCGCACGCCGATGGCGTGACGCATTTCCTCGCCGCACCGCTGAACATCGGCGATCTGCCGGCGGGCAAGTCGGTGATTGTCACCTATTCGGTCACGATCACCGGCGCGGCGGCCAGCATCAGCAACCAGGGCACCGTCTCGGGCGGCAACTTTGCCAACGTGCTCACTGACGATCCGGACTTCCCCGGTGCCGCCGATGCCACGATCACGCCCCTCGCCGTACCGCCGACCTCCTTCTCCGCGCAGACGCCGCCGGCCATCGGCGATGTCGGCCTGGCCTACGCTGGATACACGTTCATCGCCGATGGCATCCCTGCGCCGACCTACTCGGTCCAGAGCGGCACGCTGCCGAACGGTCTCACGCTGAGCAGCGCGGGTTTGCTCTCAGGCACGCCGACTGCGTCGGGCACCTTCTCCGGCATCACCGTCCGCGCGACGAATGTCGCCGGCTTCCTTGATACAGTGCCTTTCACGATCACCATCGCCCCGGCGGTGACGGTTTCCCCTGCCACGATGCCGAATTGGACGGTCAACGCGGGCGGCTATTCGCAGACATTTGTGGGCAGCAATGGCACCGGCGCGAAGACGCTGTCGGTTTCAGCAGGAGCGATTCCCACGGGGATGACGTTCGTCCCTGCCACCGGGGTGCTCAGCGGCACGCCGACGGCGACGGGGACGTTCAATTTCACGCTCGCGGCGATCGATACCCTCGGGCAGTTCGCGACGCAGGCGTACACCGTTGTGATCAATGCGGCGGTGACCGTCGCGCCGGCGAGTCTGCCGAACTGGACGGTGAACAAGGCGGGCTACAGCCAGACGGTCACCAGCGCGAATGGCACTGGCACGAGGACGCTCTCGATATCCGCGGGTGCGATTCCGACCGGGATGACCTTCACGCCAGGGACCGGAGTGCTCGACGGCACGCCGACGGCCGCTGGCACGTTCAATTTCACCGTCACCTCGACGGACAGCGTGAGTGCGACGGGTTCGCAGGCGTACACGATCGTCATCAATCCGGCGATCACCGTCAGTCCCGCCACGCTCCCGAACGCGCAGCTCAACGCCTCCTATTCGCAGACGGTGGGCGCGTCCGGCGGCACCGGGGCGAAGACGTTCGGCGTCACCGCCGGGAGCCTCCCGACCGGGCTGAGCCTCGCCCCCGCGACCGGTGCGATCACCGGCACGGCGACGGCGAATGGGACGTTTAATTTCACCATCACCGCCACGGACACGGTCGGCGCGACGGGTTCGCAGGCTTACACGGTGGTGATCTCCTCGGTCACCATCACGCCCGCGACGTTGCCGGACTGGACGGTGAACAAGAGCGGCTACTCGCAGACGCTCACCGGGAATAACGGCACCGGGCCCTACAGCTTTGCCGTGACGGCGGGCGCGCTGCCGACCGGGCTGACGCTCGCGGGAGGCTTGATCAGCGGTACGCCGACAGTGGCGAACACGTTTAACTTCACAATCACCGCCACCGACAGCACCGCCACCAGCGGCAGCCAGGCGTACACGGTGGTGATCAATCCCGCGGTGACGGTGAGCCCCGCGAGCCTGCCGAACTGGACGGTGAACAAGACCGGCTACAGCCAGACGGTCACTTCCGCGAACGGCACAGGTGCGAGGACGCTCTCGATTTCCGCCGGTGCGATCCCGACGGGAATGACGTTCACGCCCGCGACCGGCGTGCTCAACGGCACACCGACCGCCACTGGCACGTTCAACTTCACCATCACGGCGACGGACAGCGTGGGTGCGACGGGTGCGCAGGCGTACACGATCATCATCAATGCGGCGGTGACGGTGAGCCCTGCGAGCCTGCCGGACTGGACGGTGAACAAGACCGGCTACACGCAGACCGTGACGGGCGCAAACGGCACGGGTGCGAAGACGCTTTCGATTTCCGCGGGAGCGGTTCCGACGGGGATGACATTCACGCCCGCGACCGGAGTGCTGAGCGGCACGCCGACGGCGACCGGCACGTTTAACTTCACGGTGACTGCGACGGACACGGTGGGAGCGACGGGTTCGCAGGCGTACACGGTGGTGATCAATGCGGCGGTGACGGTGAGCCCGGCGAGTCTGCCGGACTGGACGGTGAACAAGACGGGCTACACGCAGACGGTGACGAGCGCGAACGGCACGGGTGCGAAGACGCTCTCGATCTCCGCAGGAGCGATTCCGACGGGGATGACGTTCACACCCGCGACGGGCGTGCTGAACGGCACGCCGACGAGTGCAGGGACGTTTAACTTCACGATCACCGCGACGGACGCGGTGGGAGCGACGGGTTTGCAGGCCTACACGGTGGTGATCAATCCCGCGGTGACCGTGAGCCCCGCGAGTCTGCCGAACTGGACGGTGAACAAGAGCGGCTACAGCCAGACAGTCACCAGTGCGAACGGCACGGGCGCGAGGACGCTCTCGATCTCCGCGGGAGCGATTCCGACGGGGATGGCGTTCACACCCGCGACGGGCGTGCTGAACGGCACGCCGACGAGCGCAGGGACGTTCAACTTCACGATCACCGCGACGGACACCGTGGGAGCGACGGGTTCGCAGGCTTACACTGTGGTGATCAATCCCCCGGTTTCGATCACGACGGCGAGCTTGCCGAACTGGACGGTGAACAAGGCCGGCTACAGCCAGACGATCACGAACACGGGCGGCACGGGCGCGAGCACCTTTGCAATCACGGCCGGAACGGCACCGACTGGCTTGACGCTGGGAGCGGGCGGGCTGCTGAGCGGCACGCCGACGGCGACCGGCACGTTTAACTTCACGGTGACTGCGACGGACACAGTGGGCGCGACGGGAACGCAGGCGTACACGGTGGTGATTAACCCGCCGGTCTCGATCACGACGGCGAGCTTGCCGGACTGGACGGTGAACAAGACCGGCTACAGCCAGGCGGTCGCGGCCACGGGCGGCACCGGTGCGAAGACCTTCGCCGTCACCGCCGGAGCGATCCCGACGGGGATGACGCTGTCGGCGGGCGGTCTGCTGAGCGGGACGCCGACGGTGGCGAACACGTTCAACTTCACGATCACCGCGACGGACACCGTCGGCGCGACGGGATCGCAGGCGTACACGGTGGTGATCAATCCCGCAGTCTCCATCACCACTGCGACCTTGCCGAACTGGACGCAGGACTTCGCCTACACGCCGACGGTCGCCGCGACCGGGGGCACCGGTGCGAAGACCTTTGCGGTCACCAGCGGAGCCATCCCGATCGGCCTCACCTTGAACAGCAACGGCAGCTTCTCCGGTGCACCTAGCACTGCGGGCGGGTATTCGTTCAGCATCACGGCGACGGACACCGTCGGTGCCACCGCCGTGCAGGCGTACAACGTCACGATCAATCCGTCGATCACGGTCAGCCCGGCCACGGTGCCGAACGGCCAAGTGAACGTCGCATATCCGCCGACGACCATCAGCGCGAGCGGCGGCACGGGTGGAAAGAATTTCAGCATCACTGCCGGGAGCATCCCGAACGGCATGAATTTCAACACCGCGTCCGGCTTGCTCGACGGCACGCCGACAGTCTCTGGGAGCTTCACCTTCACGATCACCTCGACCGACAGCATCGGCGCCACCGGCTCGCGCACCTACACTATCGTGACGAACCGTCCTCCGGCCGCCGGGCCGGTCTTTGCGGCGCGCAGTCCTGCGGGCAGCGTAAAAATCCCCGTGGCGCAGATCATCGCCGCGGCCCCGGATCCGGATGCGGGCGACATTGTCACGCTTGTGAGCGTGGGGAATCCGACCACGCCTGCGCACGGCACGGCGGTCATCTCTGGGGCGAACGTCTTCTACACGCCGACTGCGGGCGACACGAATCCGGACACATTCAGCTACACGGTGACGGACAACCACGGGGCGCAGGCGACGAGCACGGTGACGATCACCGTGACCGGATCGAACGGGGCAGTCGCCTCGCAGATCACGAAGCAGACGCGCGCGGCGAACGGCACGGTGTCGTTGAGTTTCGCGGGCGTGCCCGGCTACACGGTGGGCTTGCAGTTCACTTCCGATCTGATGCTGCCGTGGGTGAACCTCGGCCCGCTGACGATGAACGCGGTCGGCCAGGCGACCTTCACGGACAGCGCGCACCCGCTGCCCGGGTTCCCGAACGTCTTCTACCGCCTCATCTACCCGGCCCCGTAGCCGGGCCGGTCGCCGCCGGATCCTGCGAAACAGGAGCCATCCATCAACTCACCGGTCCGCTCTGAAAATCATCCCGTAAGCCACTACCATGAAGAAACCCATCCTCACCTCCCTGTTTCCCATCGCGATGCTCGCGCTGGCCGCGACCGTGCGTCTCGCCAGCGCCGAGACGTTCACCTTCACGCCCGGTGCCGCGATTCCCGACGGCACTCTCCCGCTGGGAATCACGGACACGCGGACCCCTGGGTCGGCGATCAATGTGATCCAGGGCATCAGCCTCACGCTGGACATCGCGGGCACCGTGCCGCTCGGCGGCTGGAATGGCGATCTGTACGCGTTCGTGCAGCATGTCACACCCGGCGGCACCGGCTTTTCCGTGCTGCTGAACCGCGTCGGCACCACGGCGGGGGATGGCTTCGGCTACGGTGACACGGGCTTCAGTGTGACGTTCAGCGACACTGCGGCAAATGGCGACATCCACACCTACCAGAGCAACCTCGCGGCTTACACAGCGGCGCTCAACGGCGTCACCGGAGCAGTGAGCGGCACTTGGCAGCCCGATGGTCGCACGGCCGATCCAAACACCACGCTCCCCGGCTCCGTGACCGACGCCTCGCTGCGCACGGCGATGCTCACCTCCGGCACGAATCCCTTCACCGGCCTCAGCGCGAAGGGCGACTGGACGATCTTCATCACGGACGGCTCGGGTGGCGGCGCGATGACGCTCAACAACTGGACGCTCGACATCAGTGGCATCTCGGGGCCGTTCTACTGGAAAGGCCAGACCGACCGCTCGTGGAAGACGCTTGGCGATCATGTGTCGAACTGGGCCGCGGATGTGGTCGGCACGCCGCTCTACGCGCTCCCGCTCTCGACGGACGATGTGATTTTCGCCACCCCGCCCGCCGTGGGCAACCGGAACACGACGCTCGATCAGGATTTCACAATCAGGAGCCTCACGATCAGCGACACGAATGCCGTGGGCATCGCATCCGGCATCGCTGCGCCTCCCGGGGGCTACACCCTCACGCTGTCGGGCGCGGCGAGCACGGGCCTCGATGTGCAGCTCGGCGCGGGCCTCGTGACCATCGACGCGAATGTCACCTTCGCCGGATTGTCCGACACGATCACGGTGAACAATGCAGCGGGCGCGGTGATCAACGGCGCGCTCGGCGGCGCGAACGGACTGAACAAGCTCGGAACTGGAACGCTCACGCTCGCCGGGACAAACACCTACACCGGAAACACGACTATCGACGGCGGCAAGCTGACGATCACCGGCAGCGTCGGCAATGGGACGAGCACGAGCGATTTTACCGTCGGCAACAACAACGCCGGCACCAGCCTCGAAATCTCCGGCGGCGGCGTGCTCACGAATGGCAAGACCACGATTGGCAACAATGCGACCTCGAACAACAACAGCGTGTTGCTCGACGGCGCGGGCTCGCTGTGGAACACCTCGGCGACATTTTACCTCGGCTGGGACGGCGCTGGGAACACGATGACCGTCTCGAACGGCGCGCAGTTCACACTGAGCAACGCAGCCGGAAACATTGACGCGCTCGTCGGGGCCAACGGCGGCTCGAACAACAACAAGCTCACCATCACGGGCACCGGTTCGTCGTTCAGCAACGTGAACCCGACGAATGCCTCCACGCTCTACATCGGCCGAAGCGGCACGGGCAACGAGATGGACATCCTCGCGGGCGGCAGCGTGAGCAGCTTCAACGCGCGCATCGGCGGCGGCACTGGCTTTAACGGTACGACCGACAACAACAAGGTGCTCGTGGACGGTGCGGGTTCGCTCTGGACTGTCGGCGGCACACTGCGCGTGGGCTCCGACGGCACGAACACGAATCTCACGATTTCCAGCGGCGGCGTGGTGAACGTCACCGGCAACACATTCCTCGGCTACAACGTGGCCTCGACGGGCAACACCACGCTCGTGACCGGCACCGGCTCGCAGTGGAACGTCGCGGCGCTCTTCATCGGCCGCAACAGCACGAACAACACGGTCACTGTCGCCGACAGCGGCGTGCTTTCGGCGACTTCGATCACCCTCGGCCTCAATGCGGGGTCCTCCGGCACGCTCCAAATCGGCAACGGCGCAGGCGCGGGCACGGTGACCGGCTCCGGCATCACCAGCGGCGCGGGCACGGCGACTGTGAATTTCAATCACACCGACGCCGCATACA
>Ga0114966_10002643_pt1 | contig 15911 bp, 15 predicted proteins | sample M_130207_XF_Meta_FD_87029 | JGI IMG/M metagenome (GOLD analysis project Ga0114966, IMG submission 87029) | Freshwater microbial communities from Lake Montjoie, Canada to study carbon cycling - M_130207_XF_MetaG | ecosystem: Environmental > Aquatic > Freshwater > Lake | place: Lake Montjoie...
CACCGCCCCGCGCGGCTGGGAGTTCGTGCGGCTCGAGCCCGACGCCGAGGCGCTGCTTCCGAGCATCGACGATCTCGAGGCCCTCGCCGACGCGGTGCGCGAGGCGGCCCGGGGGCGTGATCGCGAGCCAGTCCGCGAGGCAGAGTTGCCCGCCGACACCGTGGAGGTCAACCGGCGCGGACACCTGCGCATGCTCCGCAGCACCGACTCCTGATCGATCAATTCCCCGCACCGATGCGTACCGAGGCCCCCGCGAGGGGCCGGGAACGGGCGCGCTCGGCGGAGCGGAAGACTGCCGCGTGTGTTCCGGGCTGCCGGCACGTGAAGCCGTGGCGCGCGTCGCCGTCGTTACGTCGTCAGGGTGCCATGACCGCATCTGGATACGAGTCACACGCGCCCCTTGCATCACTCCAGTAACATCGCTATCGTGATCTCGAGACCCCGGCCACGGGTAATTCCCGTGCCGGAAAGACACGTTCGCCCCGTTGTGAGGAGTGGTGATGGCAGCAGCAGCGCAGGAGCAGGTGGACCTCGGTTCTCTGCTGCGTCCGCAGGCACGAGTCAACCGTCCCCAGTGCGCCGTGTGCTCGAGCGAACGAGTGACGCGTATCGCCCTCGAACTCGAGGACGGTAGCCAGGTCGACTTCACCAACTGCCTCGACTGTGACCACCGTGTGTGGCAGCAGGGTGACGACGTCCTGAGTGTGGAACGTGTACTCAGCAAGGCGAGACGCATCCCCAAGGCGGGCTAGTGGCCCCCGTGTGGGTTCAGTCACCCCACTAGGCTGTCGGCGTGAGTGACCTCAGCGCCCTGATCAAGGCCTACGACATCCGTGGCACGGTGCCTGATCAACTCAATGGCGATATCGCCCGTGCCGTGGGCACGGCCTTCGTGCGGGTACTCGGCATCGCGGCCGACAATGGTGGCCCCGGCTGCGTGGTCGTGGGTCACGACATGAGGCCCAGCGGCCCCGACCTCGTGGCCTCGTTCGCCGATGGAGTCAATGCCGCGGGAGTCGACGTCATCGACATCGGGCTATGTTCGACCGACGGACTTTACTTCGCGGCCGGCTCACTCGACATGCCGGGCGCGATGTTTACCGCGAGTCACAATCCGGCCCAGTACAACGGCATCAAGCTCTGCCGGGCGGGGGCGGCCCCCGTGGGTCAAGACTCGGGACTCGCTGAAATCCGTGCCCTCCTCGAGCAGACGCTGCTGGCCCATCCCGCCGAGGCGGTCGAGTTACCGGGCTCGATGCGTACCCAGGACATGCTGGTGGCCTACTCGACGTTTCTGCGCACCCTTGTTCCGCTGGCCGGTCGCCGGCTGCGCGTGGTCGTCGACGCTGGCAACGGCATGGGTGGGCACACCGTGCCCGCCGTACTCGGCAACGCTGCGGGCCTGCCCGCCCTTCCCCTCGACATCGTGGCGATGTACTTCGAGCTCGACGGGTCGTTCCCCCACCACGAGGCCAACCCCATCGAGCCGGCCAACCTCGTCGACCTGCAGGCCCGTGTCATCGCCGAGAGTGCCGACATCGGGCTTGCCTTCGATGGTGACGCCGACCGCTGCTTCGTGGTCGATGAGACCGGACGCGTGGTCAACCCCTCGACCCTCACGGCCCTGATCGCTGTTCGCGAGCTGGCCAAGGTGCCTGGGGCCACAATCATCCACAACCTGATCACCTCGCACTCGGTGGCGGAGGTGGTCCGCGAGAACGGCGGAGTTCCCCTGCGCACGCGAGTGGGGCACTCCTTCATCAAGGCCGAAATGGCCCGCACCGGCGCTGTCTTCGGTGGCGAGCACTCTGGGCACTTCTACTTTCGCGACTTCTGGAATGCCGACTCAGGGATGCTCGCCGCGATGCACGCGCTGGCCGCCCTCTCGGAGACTCCCAAGGGCACTGTGCTCTCGAGCCTGCTCGGTGAGTACGAGCGCTACGCGGCCAGTGGTGAGATCAACACGGTCGTCTCCGACCCCCTCGCTTCGATCGCTGCGGTGCGCGAGCACTTCGCCGCCCACGGCTACCGGCTCGATGACCTCGATGGGCTCACCGTCGAGGCTGACGACTGGTGGTTCAACGTGCGGCCCTCGAATACCGAGCCGCTGCTGAGGCTCAACGTCGAGGGAACGACCCAGGCCGCCATGCACCAGGCGCGCGACGAGGTCGTCGCGGTGATCGGAGGGCTGTCATGACCGCTCACGACCGACCCCTAGGGCTTGACCCCGTACTGCTGGAGATTCTTGCGTGTCCCTGCGAGCACCATGCAGCCGTTGAGGTCGATGAGCCAGGTTCGGCCCTCGTGTGCACCCGGTGCCTCACTAGCTTCCCGGTGCGCGAGGCCATTCCGGTGATGCTGCTCGACGAGGCCACGCCGGGCCCCTCTGGCGTGGGTGCCGACGTCTCGGGTGCCTGAGCCGTGGCTGACGATCTGATTCTCGACGACCCAGCGGCCATGGTGGCTGCTGACCCCGGCCTCATGCTGCTGGCGGTCGCCTCGAGCGGGGCCCAGGTGCGTATGGCCCTCGACGCCTTCGACGCCCTCGACCCGGCCGCGCTCAACCGCCTCGACGACGATGGCCGCCCCCGCGGGGTCGTGATCTCAGGCATGGGCGGCTCCGGAATCGTGGGCGCCACGGTCGCCGCGCTCGCTGCGCGCACGTCCTCGGTTCCCGTCGTGGCGGTCAATGACTACCAGCTGCCCGCCTGGGTGGGGGCTGTCGACGTGGTCATCGCCGTCTCGTGCAGCGGCGAGACCGAGGAAACGCTGTCGTCAGCGGCCGAGGCGGTGCGGCGTGGCTGCCGACTGGTGGTCGTGGGCGCGCGCGACTCGTCGCTGCACCGACTCGCGGTCTCCGTGCCCAGCGCGCTCTTCCTCGAGGTCGACGCTCGGGGCCGGATGCCGAGGGCGTCGCTCTGGACCCTGCTCACTCCGGTGCTGCTCGTCGCCGAGCGACTGGGCGTCGTGGCGGGTGCCCGTCCGGCGCTCGTGGAGGCGGCCGACCGACTCGACGAGATCGCCGTGCGCTGCGGTCTCGAGGTACCCCTCGAGGTGAACGAGGCCAAGACGTTGGGGCTAGCGCTGGCCGAGTCGCTGCCGATGGTGTGGGGAACCGGCAATGTCGGGGCCGTAGCCGCCTACCGGCTGGGCTGCCAGCTCAACGAGAATGCCAAGATGCCGGTGGTGGTAGGCGCACTGCCGGAGGCGAGTCACAACCAGGTGGTGGCGCTTGATGGCAGCCTCTCCACGTCGTCGGAGTCGGAACTTGACGACCTCTTCCGCGACCGCGTGAGCGACCCAGACCCGACCTCGCAGCTGCGACTGTTTCTGGTGCGTGACAGTGACGAGCACCCCCGGGTTGCGATCCGCGCCACCATCGCGGCCGAGCTCGCCCAGAGCCGCGGCATCGAGGTGGTGACCCTGCAGTCTGGTCACGGTCACCCGATCCTGAGGTTGGTCGACCTCGTGGGGGTCATCGACTGGGCCAGCGTGTACGCGGCGCTGGCCCTGGGCGTCGACCCCTCGCCGATCGGGCCGATCGTCGCTCTCAAGCAGCGACTCGCCCACTGACCTTCGGGAGTGCGCCGCGCGCTTCTTGTTCTGCCCCAGTAGGTTGGCGGCCATGAGTACAGAGGGCGGAACCAAGGCGGTAGTGGCGGCGCTGGTCGCCAATGCGGGCATCGCGGTGAGCAAGTTCGTGGCGTTCCTGTTCACCGGATCGTCGTCGATGCTCTCGGAGGCCATCCACTCGGTCGCCGACGCCTGCAACCAAGTGCTGCTCCTGATTGGGGGCAAGCGCTCACAGCGGCAGGCGACCGACACCCACCAATTCGGCTACGGCCGGCTTCGCTACGTGTACAGCTTTGTCGTGTCGATTGTGCTGTTCGTTGTGGGTGGCCTCTACTCGCTTTACGAGGGCCTGCACAAGGTGCAGAACCCCGAGGAGGTCAACGACGCCTGGATCGCGTTCCTCGTGCTGATCATCGCCATCGTGCTTGAAAGCTTTTCCTTTCGCACGGCTATCCGAGAGGCGAATCACTCGCGTGGCGATCGCTCGCTACGGCAGTTCGTGAAAGATGCCCGACAGCCCGAGCTTCCGGTGATCCTGCTGGAAGATGCCGGGGCACTCGTTGGCCTGGTGTTCGCGCTCGTGGGCGTCAGTCTTGCCGTGGTGACGGGCGACGGGCGATGGGACGGCCTCGGAGCCATGGCGGTGGGCCTGCTGCTGGTCTGCATCGCCGTGTTCCTCTCGCGCGAGATGGCCAGCATGCTGGTGGGCGAGTCGGCCCTGCCCGAGGAGGAGGCACGCATCCGGGGGGCGCTCCTCAGCGTCGCCGAGGTTAATCGGGTCATCGCGCTGCGCACGCTGCACGTAGGTCCTGACGAGATCCTCGTGGCGGCCAAGGTGGCGATTGACCACGACGACACGGGGGCAGAGATCGCGGCCGGAATCGACGCCGCAGAGCGGGCAATCCGTGAGGCGGTTCCCTCCGCGAGGTATGTCTACATCGAGCCCGACCTTGATCGGCTCATCGATCGAGGTCCGGGTGGCGCCCCCACCGAGGGAATCACCAGCCTTTGAAGTCGTGGGTCGTCCCAAGTCGTGAGACACTGGTGTCTCGCGAGTGGGCGCCTGCCCAGTCGCATCGTGCGAACTATCGAAGCCTCGTGCCGTTCGACGACCACATCGAGCCCAAGGAGTTCCGAACGCATGACTGCCACTCCCGACTTTAAGGTTGCCGACCTCTCGCTGGCCGAGTTCGGTCGCAACGAAATCCGACTCGCCGAGCACGAGATGCCCGGCCTCATGGCGATGCGCGCCGAGTTCGGCGCCTCCAAGCCCCTGACCGGGGCTCGCATCACCGGCTCGCTTCACATGACCGTGCAGACGGCCGTGCTCATCGAGACGCTGATGGCCCTCGGGGCCGAGGTCCGCTGGGCCTCCTGCAACATCTTCTCCACCCAGGACCACGCCGCCGCAGCGGTGGTGGTTGGTCCCGACGGCACGCCCGACGACCCCCGCGGTGTGCCCTGCTACGCCTGGAAGGGCGAGTCGCTCGACGAGTACTGGTGGTGCACCGAGCGCGTGCTCATGTGGCCCGACGGCGGCGGCCCCAACATGATCCTCGACGACGGCGGCGACGCCACGATGCTGGTGCACAAGGGCACCGAGTTCGAGAAGGCGGGCGTCGTGCCCAACCCCGCCACTGCCGACTCCGAGGAGTACGCGGTGGTACTGACCCTCCTCACGCAGTCGCTTAAGGACGACCCCACGCGCTGGACCACCATCGGCGCCGAGATCAAGGGCGTCACTGAGGAGACCACCACGGGTGTGCACCGCCTCTACGAGATGATGAATGCTGGCAGCCTCATGTTCCCGGCGATCAACGTCAACGACTCGGTCACCAAGAGCAAGTTCGACAACAAGTACGGCTGCCGCCACTCGCTCATCGACGGCATCAACCGCGCCACCGACACCCTCATTGGAGGCAAGGTCGCGGTCGTGTTCGGCTACGGCGACGTAGGCAAGGGCAGCGCCGACTCGCTGCGCGGTCAGGGTGCCCGGGTGATCATCACCGAGGTCGACCCCATCTGCGCCCTTCAGGCGGCGATGGACGGCTATCAGGTCACCACCATCGACGAGGTGGTGGCGATCGCTGACATTTTCATCACCGCCACCGGCTGCTACGACGTCATCACGTCCGACCACATGAGCCAGATGAAGCATCAGGCCATCGTGGGTAACATCGGGCACTTCGACAACGAGATCGACATGGTGGGGCTCGCCGCACGGCCCGGCATGAAGCGCACCGTGATCAAGCCGCAGGTCGACGAGTGGATCTTTCCTGATGGTCACTCCATCATCGTGCTCAGCGAGGGTCGCCTGCTCAACCTCGGCAACGCGACCGGCCACCCCTCGTTCGTGATGTCTAACTCGTTCACCAACCAGGTGCTCGCCCAGATCGAGCTGTTCACCAAGCTCGACCAGTACCCGCTCGGCGTGTACACCCTGCCCAAGCACCTCGACGAGAAGGTGGCGCGCCTGCACCTCGGTGCCCTCGGGGTGAAGCTCACCGAGCTCACCAAGGTTCAGGCCGAGTACCTCGGCGTCGATGTGGCCGGCCCGTACAAGCCGGAGCTCTATCGCTACTGACACGCCGCTGCTGCAGACGCTGGCGAAGGGCCGTCCCCGAGGGGGCGGCCCTTCGTCGTTGTCATGTGCCCTGCGGACCTGCGGACCTGCGGACCTGTGGTGCGAAGCGACACATTCTGTGGTGGCAGACGACACCGACCGGTGTCGGTTTCCACCATGAAAGCGGGGGCAGCAGATCGCCCGCTACGTGCCCGCTACGTGCCCGCTACGTGCCCGCAACGTCTCGCCCGTCTGGCACGTAGCATGAGATCGTGACCTTCCCCGCGGCGTCATCGGCCGCCTCGTTGCTGCCACCGGTGATCGACGCCCCCTGGCCAGGCGCCCCCGCCACGGCCACGGAGGCGTGGCAGGGCCGCATCCCGCTGCGCTACCCGCGCTGGGGGTTCGGGGACGCGTGGATCGCCCTGCTCGGCGCCTTCGTCGCCTCGGTGGCGGTGGGCGCCCTCCTGCTGCTGAACGAGGGGTCGAACACGTGGCAGAACGTGATCGTGCTGCTGAGTCTCGTGGCCCAGTGGGTGCCCATGCTGGGCTGGCCGCTCGTGGTCACACGCTGGAGAGGCAATGGCGTAGTTCTCGACCTCGGCCTCGCCCTGCGCCGGCCCGACCTCGCCTGGGGAATCGGCGGCGGGTTCGTGGTGCTGGCAACGGCCGGAGCCATGGGAGTGCTCACCCAGTGGGTCGTTGGAGACTTCAGTTCCGCTGCGGGTGATCTCCTCGAGCAGTTTCGGCAGGACCCCGCGCTGCTGGTGCTGTTGGCTGTCGGAATCGGCGTGATCGCGCCACTCGTCGAGGAGGTGTGCTTCCGCGGGCTGTTCTGGGGCGCCCTTGCCAAGCGTGGGCTCGATCCGTGGTGGGCGACCTTCTGGACAGCCATTGCCTTCGCGGCCTTCCACCTCGAGCCGACTCGCATGCCGCTCCTCTTCGTGACCGGCCTCCTGCTTGGCTACCTCAGGCAACGAACCGGGCGCCTAGGTGCTGGAATTCTGGCTCACATGGTCAACAATCTCGTGGGAGTCGCTGCACTCTTTCTGGTGTGACCTGCGGAACTGACGTCGCCGCGCGTGCGTTCCTTCCACATGATCACCTCATGGAGTTTTCCCCCCAACGGCACCGGTTCAGCAGCCCCGACTGCACCGAAATCGGACTTGTGGGGTGCGCCGCGGCAGGTTGATGCCACGATGAGGGGTGTGAAGGGACGTGTGCTGGTCGTCGATGATGACAATGCCCTAGCCGAGATGCTGGGTATCGTGCTGCGCAGTGAGGGCTTCGAGCCGTTCTTCTGCGGCGATGGTGCTCTTGCGCTGAAGGCGTTCCGTGAGACCAAGCCTGATGTGGTGCTCCTCGATCTGATGCTCCCCGGAGTCGACGGCATCGACGTATGTCGCGCGATCCGAGCCGAATCAGGCGTGCCCATCGTGATGCTGACCGCCAAAACTGACACGGTTGACGTGGTGCTGGGGCTCGAGTCCGGCGCCGACGACTACGTCATGAAGCCGTTCAAGCCCAAGGAACTCGTGGCACGGCTGCGGGCTCGGGTGCGGAGTAACATCGAGCAATCACCTGAGTCGCTGAGCATCGGCGATATCGACCTCGATGTCGCGGGCCACTCCGTGCGCCGCGATGGGACGCCGATCTCGCTCACCCCCCTCGAGTTCGACCTGCTGGTTGCGCTGGCGCGCAAGCCGTGGCAAGTCTTCACCCGCGAGACGCTGCTCCAGGACGTGTGGGGTTACCGCCACGCGGCCGACACCCGACTGGTCAACGTGCACGTGCAGCGACTCCGCTCGAAAATTGAGTTGGACCCCGAGAACCCTCAGGTGGTCGTGACGGTTCGCGGTGTTGGCTACAAGGCCGGGCCACCATGACCCTCGGTCGCCGGCAGGGCTGACCGTGCGTCGACTGCGTTCGAAGTGGCGTCGCTCGCTGACGCTTCGGGTGGTGTCGACCACCATGCTGGTGTCAGTGCTGCTGATGGGGCTATTGGGCTACCTGCTACTGACCCGGGTCACCATCGGGCTGCTGGAGGCCAAGCAGCGCTCGTCGCTGACCGAGGCAACCGCAAGTCTCGGTGAGGCCCAGCGCATTCTCGCGGCGGCAGACACCGGGCCCTCCACCCCCGGCGCCGCGAGCCTCGTCGACGCGGTGATCGCGACCATCGCCACCCGCGCGGGCCAGGCCGGGCTCTACGAGGTGCTCCTGCTGGCAGCCCCGGGTATCCCAGGTGCCCCCGAGCGCGCCACCAATAACGTTGCCGAGGTCAGCATCCCCACGGCATTGAGAGTGTCGGTGGCGGAGTCGAATCGGCAGGTGTGGACCTACTCGACCATCACCTATCTCGATGGCCGCACGGTGCCGGGGCTGGTGGTCGGCGCGCCCCTGGTGGTGCCCTCGGTCGGTGGTTACCAGCTCTACTACCTCTTCCCTCTATCGCAGGAGCAGGACACCCTGCTGCTGGTCCGCTCGGCGGTGCTGGTCACCGGCATCCTGCTCGTTCTTGGGCTCGTGGCCCTATCGTCGATGCTGACCCGCGTGGTGGTGCGGCCGGTGCGGCAGGCGGCGCGCACGGCCGAGCAGTTCAAGGCGGGCAAGCTGACCGAGCGCATGGCGGTGCGAGGGGAGGATGACCTCGCGGCTCTGGCAACGTCGTTCAACCAGATGGCCGCGTCGCTTCAGGAGCAGATTCGCCGGCTCGAGGGCATGTCGCGAGTGCAGCAGCGTTTTGTCTCAGACGTGTCCCACGAGCTGCGCACGCCGCTCACCACCGTGCGGATGGCGGCCGACGTCCTGCACGAGTCGCGCGACCAGTTCGACCCCGCCACCGCACGCTCTGCCGAACTGCTTCAGCAGCAGCTCGACCGGTTCGAGCTCCTGCTCACCGACCTCCTGGAGATCAGTCGCTTCGACGCCGGGGCGGCAGTTCTCGACACCGAGCCGATCGACCTCGTGTCACTTGCCCGCCGGGCGATCGAGGCGTCGACGCCCCTGGCAGACCCTCGTGGCATCGATCTCGAGCTGGTGGCACCGGTCGGTCCGGTGAGGGTCGAGTGCGATCCCCGCCGCGTCGACCGGGTCGTGCGCAACCTCATCGTCAACGCTATCGAGCACGGACGCGGGCGCCCGGTCACCATCACCATCGGATCTGACGACATGTGCGCGGCGCTGTCGGTCCGCGATCGCGGCGTGGGTTTGCGGCCGGGCGAGACAGCACTGGTGTTCAACCGATTCTGGCGAGCCGACCCGGCGCGCTCGCGCAGCATCGGGGGCACCGGCCTCGGGCTCGCCATCGCACTGGAAGATGCTCGGCTGCACGGAGGCTGGCTCCAGGCGTGGGGAGAGCCCGGGGAGGGGTCCAACTTCGTGCTCACCCTGCCCCTCCTCGCTGGCACCGAGGCGAGCAGTTTTCCCCTCGCGGTCGATCCCGAGGGAATGGAGGGGGCTGACAGCGTGGGTCGGGGGGTGCGTCATGTCAGGGGCTGAGTCGCGACGACGGAGGCTTGTCGGACCGTGCTGCACATTGGTCCTGATCGTCCTGCTCGCTGCCTGCGGTGCCACTATCCCCGAGTCCGGCCCCATCGTCGAGGGTCCAGCGGTGGGTGCCGGGTCTGACAACCAGGTCATTCGGGTGATTGCCCGCCCGCCAACGCCCGGCGCCTTACCTGTCGAGATCGTGAACGGCTTCCTCGAGGCAAGCGCCTCGTACGACGACGACTACGCGATTGCCCGCGAATACCTCACCGCCGGAGCCTCCGTGGGCTGGGATCCCGGCGTTGAGACCCGCATCTATGACGGCGCAGGCGTGAAGGTCGAGCCCGACGGATTCGATCGAGTCACCTTCTCGGCGCCCCTGCTCGGTCGCATCGACGGCGAGGGCTCGTACCTCGTCGCCGACGCCGGTGAGACCGGGCGGTCAGATTTCCGTCTCGTGCTGGACTCGGGCGAGTGGCGGATCATCTCGGTGCCCACGGGGCTGTTGCTCAGCCGTGGTGATGTCGAGCGCAGTTACCGCACGGTGAACCTCTACTTCCTCGACCCGCAGTTCACCACGCTCGTGCCCGATCCGATCTCGGTGCCGAACAGTGGATCGGGTCTGGCCACCACGCTTGTGCGGCGGCTGCTCGAGGGTCCCACTGAGTGGCTCGCGCCCGCGGTCAGAACTGCTGTTCCGAACGGGGTCTCTCTGGCCATCGACTCGGTGCCGGTGGTTAACGGGGTGGCCGAGATCAGCCTTGACCCCAGGGTGCTGACTACTGACCAGAGCACCCGAGCTGCGATGTCAGCCCAGATCGTGTGGACGCTGAGGCAGGTGCCGGAGGTGACGGGCGTCAGCATCACCGCCGGGGGCGTGTCGCTGGCCGTTCCAGGTCAGCCGTCAGTGCAGTCGCGCGACTCCTGGCCCGCCTATGACCCCAACGCGATGACCCCGAACGCTGCCCCCCTTGCGCTGTCTGCACGGGGGGTCGTGCAGGTCGAGGCCGCGTACTCCGCCCCGGTCGCGGGTGCGGCGGGAAGGTCAGACCAGCCGTTGTCGACGCTGGCGGTAGCACTCGATGAGCAGCGCGTTGCGGGGTTCGACAAAGAGCGGGTCACCCTGCTGGAGGCCCCTCTCATCGACGGTGGTGCCTTCCGGGTGAGGGCTCAGGGTGCGGGTATGGCCTCTGCGTCATTCGGCCCCGATGGGGCACTGTGGTGGGTCGAGAGCAAGGGAGTGCGCACAATCTCCGCAACGTCGAACACGGTGCAGCCCGTTGCCGTGGAAGGAATCGGAACGGGCCGAGTCGTAGGGATTGCGATCGCGAGGGACGGCACGCGCGCGGCTCTCCTGATTCGTCGTGGCCCGCAGGTTGAGCTCAACCTGGTGCGGATCGAGCGTCGTGGTGACTCGCTGCGGCTGACGGCGCCACGACGGGTGGAGGCGCGAATCAGCTCGACCGTCGATGTTGCCTGGGCCTCGGCAGATCAGTTAGCGGTTCTCGGAACCGAGGGCGCGGGCCCCCTTGAAGTCTTCACCGTGCGCATTGGCGCTCAGAGCGTGCGGTCGGTGGTGGCGCCGGCCAAGTCGGTTACCGTGGCCGCAGCCCCCGTAAGCACCGTGCTGGCCGGAGTCTCCGACGGATCCGTTCTCGCTTACGACGCCCTCGCATGGCAGCAGTTGATGACCGGCTGGTCGCCGGCCTATCCGGGCTGAGCGCCCTCCACAACTGGCCAGCGCCGGCGTTGCGCACAGTGCTACACGTCCGTGCCGGGTGGATGCCCTCGAGCCCTCACCATGGGGCCTGTGTCTGCCATCGTTCGCGCGCTCCTCGAACTGGTAGTTCCGCGCGAGTGCGCCGGTTGCCGACTCGCGGGCCGGGTGCTGTGTGATGCCTGCAAGCACGATCTGCTCGGCCTCACCGTGGCGCGAATCGATGGGTTCACGTGCGCGCACCTCGACCCTCTCGGAGTGGGCCGGGCAGCGGTGCGTGCCCACAAGATGCGTGGAGAGCGCACCCTCACGCCGGTCTTGGGCGAGACCTTGGCGCGCAGTGTCCGGCACGCGCTGGCAGCACAGGTGAGCCGAAGGGTGGTGCTGATCCCAGCTCCCACCCGCCGCGAAGCCCTACGCGAGCGTGGTGTCTCCTCGGTCGGCCTGCTTGCACGGTCGGCCGCGCGCGCGATGCGGGCCTCGGGGATCGACGCTGGGGTGAGCGACCTTGCGCATCTCGTGCGCCAGCCTCGCGACCAGCGCGGTTTGGGTAGCGCAGCGCGCGAGGCCAACGTCGTGGGGTCCATTGGAATTGGCCTGCCGCGGTTGCAGTCTCAGCGGCAGGCGCTGCTCGAATCGGTGGTGGTGGCTGTCGACGACGTCGTCACCACGGGCGCCACGCTGCGCGAGTTGCGGCGTGCACTGCTGGCTGCTGGAATTCTGCCGACGGGTGCTGCCGCCGTCGTGAGCACCCCTTCAGTTGACGCCGGGCGTCTGGTCTCGGGACTTCGGACCTCTGTTGAGACTGATCCGCGCGAGCTACGGTAGGAACGAGAAGATCGCGCGACCGGAGGTTGAGATGGACATCATCGTCAGGGGTCGGCATATCGAGCTATCGCAGCGTTTTCGCGATCACGTCACCGAGAAAGTGGCCAAGCTCGACAGATTCGGGGTTCCTCTCGCCCGCATCGACGTCGAGGTCACCAAGGAGCAGAACCCGAGGCTTGCCGAGCGTGCCTTTGACGTTGAGCTCACCTGCCGAGGTGGCGCTGGCTCGGTGATCCGCGCTGAGGCCGCGTCGGCCGACCAGTACGCCGCGCTCGAGCTGGCCTACGACCGGCTCGAGGAGCGGCTGCGTCGTGCGGCTGATCGCAGGCGATCTGCCCGCCGTCACGGGACCCACCTCGGAGTCATCCCCACCGATGACCTGCTCCCGCCGGGCGAGCAGTCGAGTGCCGAGGCGGCTGAGGCGGCTGAGCTGGCCGAGCTGGCTGAGCTGGCTGAGCCAGCTGAGCCAGCTGAGGGAGCGGCCGACGCGGTCTACGTCAACGGCCCCATCGTGGTGCGTGAAAAGACGCACGAGTCAGCTCCGATGTCGGTCGGCGAGGCCGTCGACCGGATGGAGCTGGTGGGCCACGACTTCTACCTGTTCACCGACTCCGACACGTCGCTGCCGTCGGTGGTCTACCGCCGCGTGAGCTTCGACTACGGACTGATCCGGCTCTCGAACTAGCTCAGGCATGAGCAGCGCGCAGGGCGGCGGCCAGCAGGGGCGTCGCACTCGCCGGGCGCACGTCGACCAGCCGCACCGTGTCGCAGCCGACCCAGCGAGCGGCCTCCGTGAGGGCGAGGGCGGTGCCCTCCACGGCAGTGGTCGACACTCGACCGTGGGGAGCACCGGTGCCCTCGGATGTCTCGAAGAGTGCTGCGCACGCTTCCAGGGTGGTGCCGATCCGCTTGGGATCGACCCTCGAGACCAGCTGTCCCCGGTGCAGTACCGGCATCGTGAAGTAGCCGTGCTGTCGTCGCGCGGCAGGGACGTAGGGCTCGAAGAGGTGCTCGAAGTCGAACACGCGCTCGGTGCGGCCGCGGTGCCAGATGAGGGAGTCGAAGGCTGACAGCATGGTGGTGCGGTGACGCCCCGACGCGGGTCCTGCGCTGAGCAGGGCCGTGTCGGCGTAGACCGGCCCGCGCCAGCCCGGAACCGACACCTCCACCAGTTGCCCGTCGGCCACGAGGTCGTCGAACACCTCCCGGAGATGGGCCCTGCTGGTGTAGCGGCCGGAGAGGCGATGCACGTCGAGGATGTCGCCCACGGTGCCGACTCCCACGGCGCGCGCCCCCAGCAAGGTCAGGTGTCGGATGCACTCATCATCGTCAGGCTCAGGCTCGGGCCCGAGCACGCGCTCGGGGAGGGCGCGTTCGGCGAGGTCGTACACGCGACGCCAGCCCACGCGGCGCGTGCACACCACCTCGCCGATGTCGAGCAGCCACTCGATCGCCACCTTCGACTCCGACCAGTCCCACCACTCGCCTCCCGCCTTGGCGCCGCCGATGTCGCGAGTGGTGAGGGGACCGTCCTCAAGCAGCCTGCGCCTGATGACGTCGAGGGCCGAATGCGGAACGCTATGCCAGCGCTCGCCCCGGGCCTGGTACCAGCGGCGGCGAAAAGCGAACCAGGGCCACAGGTGCACCGGCAGGATGCTCGCCGCGTGCGACCAGTACTCGAAGCTCGTTGCAGGCCCCGTGCCGTCGCCCCAGTAGGCCTCGTCGATGGCTGTGCGTCCGACTGCTCCGAGGCGCGCATACTGCACCAGTTCGTGCGAGCGGGCAAGCACCGAAATGGTGTCAAGCTGCACCGCGCCGAGGTGCTCAAGCACCGCGCGCACCGAGCGTACGCGTCGGGCGTCGGAGGAGCGGGCTGCGGTTGCTGGAGTGAGGGGATAGGGCGAGCCGATCAGGCCCTGGGCGGTGAGGACAAGTCGCCGCGCCTCGTCGGCGCTCAGCACGACCGGAGTGCTCACTCCGTGCCCTCGGCTCCCTCGGCTCCCTCGGCTCCCTCGGCCAGTCGACCGAGGAGTACCTCACGCAGCGATACCACCGCCTCGGCCACGCGGGGATCGGAAAAATCAGCTGCCGCGACGGTGCGTACGCGTCGTTCGCCGACTCCGGCGAGGACCACGCCGTAGGCGAGAGGTGACCCGTGGGCGTCGCGCCAGGTGAAGCAGGTGGCCTCGGCCGGCATCGGGAGCCCGGCAGCCTCCGCGCGCACGCGCTCGTCGGCAGTGGCGGCCCTCGGCTCGTTGATGTGCACGTCGCGACCCTACTCGCACGGGCGTCGGCTGGTGCGAGCATCACGGATCGATGCGCTGTCACGCTTCTCGCCCCAGTGCAACGTGGTTCGATGAGCCATGACCAGTCGCTGGCCTGCCGAGGCGCCCGTGCTCTCCGACGGAGTGGTGACGTTGCGCGAGTTGGTTCGAGATGACGTCGACGCCGTTTTCGCGGCCTGTCAGGACCCCGAGATTCCGCGCTTCACCACTGTTCCGAGTCCCTACCTGTGGGAGCACGTGGAGTCATTCGTGAACGATCACGGAGCGGGCGTTTGGCGGGGCGAGCCGGCGCACACGGCCACGCTCACCCGCGAGCACGTGCGCTAGCCCGACCCCATCGGAAGGGGCGCAGGCGGGTCTGCGCGGCACGGCGCGGGCGTCGCCTACGATGGTGCGATGGCCATCATGGACAAAATACTGCGCGCCGGAGAAGGCCGCGTCGTCAAGAAGCTCACCGGTATCGCAGCGCAGGTCAACGCGCTCGAGTCCGACTTCGAGGCGCTCACCGACACCGAGCTGCGCGCGCTGACCGACGAGTTCCGGCAGCGATTCGCCGATGGTGAGACGCTCGATCAACTCCTTCCCGAGGCCTTTGCCACCGTGCGCGAGGCGTCGCGTCGCACCCTCGGCCAGCGTCACTACGACGTGCAGCTCATGGGTGGTGCGGCTCTCCACCTCGGCAACATCGCCGAGATGCGCACCGGTGAGGGCAAGACCCTCGTGTCGACCCTGCCTGCCTATCTCAATGCCCTAGCCGGCGAGGGCGTGCACGTGGTCACTGTCAACGACTACCTTGCCGAGCGCGACTCCGAGTGGATGGGCCGGGTTCACCGCTTCCTGGGCCTCGAGGTCGGGTGCATCCTTGCGTCCATGACGCCGGCCGAGCGTCGCATCGCCTACGCGGCCGACATCACCTACGGCACCAACAACGAGTTCGGCTTCGACTACCTGCGCGACAACATGGCGTGGAGCAAAGAGGAACTCGTCCAGCGCGGGCACTTCTTCGCGGTCGTCGACGAGGTCGACTCGATCCTCATCGACGAGGCACGCACCCCCCTCATCATTAGCGGCCCCGCCGACGAGGCCAATAAGTGGTACACCGAGTTCGCCCGGCTCGCTGAGCGGCTCAAGCGCGATCGCGACTACGAGGTCGACGAAAAGAAGCGCACCATCGGAATTCTCGAGGAAGGCATCGAGCGCACCGAGGATTGGCTCGGAATCGACAACCTCTACGAGGCCGTCAACACCCCGCTCGTGGGGTTCCTCAACAACTCGGTGAAGGCCAAGGAACTGTTCAAGCGCGACAAGGATTACGTCGTGATGAACGGCGAGGTGCTTATCGTCGACGAGCACACCGGACGCATGCTCGCGGGCCGTCGCTACAACGAGGGAATGCACCAGGCCATCGAGGCCAAGGAGGGGGTGGAGATCAAGCAGGAGAACCAGACCCTGGCCACCA
>Ga0114966_10002644_pt1 | contig 15906 bp, 12 predicted proteins | sample M_130207_XF_Meta_FD_87029 | JGI IMG/M metagenome (GOLD analysis project Ga0114966, IMG submission 87029) | Freshwater microbial communities from Lake Montjoie, Canada to study carbon cycling - M_130207_XF_MetaG | ecosystem: Environmental > Aquatic > Freshwater > Lake | place: Lake Montjoie...
TACACCTACACCTACACCTACACCTACACCTACACCTACACCTACACCTACACCTACACCTACACCTACACATCCAAACCTAATTATATTAAAAAAAAATATTAACAATGAATTTGCCAGTTATATTTCACAAAATCGAGATTATTTGAATAACCAAATTTACTATGATATAAAAACATCTCAATTAATATTCAAATTAAGTCCCATATGCAATATTAATATTATCTATAATAAATTAGTCAGTACCTGTAGTAATTTATCACATAGGCTAGAATATAAAATGCATAATTCCAAGATGTTAATTATTCTAGATAAGTTTTTAACTATTATGATGTCAAAATATATTTGTTTTGAATTTGATAAATATGAATATAAACTTTATGAATTGAGAGAAGATAATGCTATGACATACAATGATAAAATGTATTTTATAAAAATAAAAATAAAACAAAGTGTAGATAATATAATAGATAATACAAACAAAAATGGTTCTGGCATTATGTTAATTTTTCATAAAGAAAATATGTTCGTTTATTACATGTAGTAAGTACTTACATCACAATACAGGGTTGATAAGGCCGGTAATTAAAAGCTTGGTCTGTAAAGGCAAGCCAATCCACATTATAAATATATGTCTTTTCTAAAACATCATCAATATCATGAAATGGTTCATTAGGCGAATTATATCTTTTCACAAAATCATCAATGGCATTTAAGAGACAATACCGATTAATTTCTTCATCATTCATTAAATTTTTTGTTAATAGGTTGAATTTTGTTTTAACCTCTGGTGAAAGTCTATAGAAATAAGTCCGAAGTTCATCGGCATAAGTTTTATCATATTGATCATATTTGGCGGCACGATATTTAAGGGATATTTCAGTTTCTAGACCTGTATAAATAAATTTTTTCTCATTTTTTCTTTCGGTAGAATCGTTTATAATTTCCATTTTGAGAGTTATATAATAATTATGTAATAAAAAATATTAAAAGATAATAAATTCAATTTTTTCTTGAATAGTTGAATATGTATTTATGTATATGTATATTCTCAATTCTTAGTAGCATAAGTATATGCGGCAATGGTTAATAGAACTGCAACAGCGGCATATGCAAAATAGTACATAGGACTTCCATCATTGAGTTGAAGGCTCTTATTGAGAAAATATTTACAACATTCATTTGAAGCTAAAGAACAGAAGACTACTAATCCCAATAAAATCCATTTCTTATCTTCCGAAATTGATACAGAGCTAGAACCAGAACTAGATCCATAGGAAGTGTTCATGGTGCTAGTAAAGCCTTCGACTTTACCACCATTGACAGTAGAAGCGGGTACTAAAACCATAGCGGGGCCAGCCGCAGTAACTTGTTTCATAGCTTGTTGACTAGCTTGCTGAATTGTTGAGTTAGGAATAGTCTGTACAATAGTAGTAGGAACAGTAGTTGTCATAGTAGTGGCACCCATTGTACTTCCAGTAGAACCATTACCCATACGTCCAGTAGTTTGACCCTGAGCACCATATCCAGATGATATAGTTGTATTGTATTGAGATGACATAGGAGTAGCTTGAGAACCATATTGATTTCCATATTGGGAGCCATATCCAGCATCCATATTAACATTATTGGGGAGGACTGAACTTATTGTATCACACGAATCACATCCATTACCTAATTCATAAAAACCCATTTTTAATTTATTGATTATTAATTATTGATTATTAATTATTAATTATTGATATTAGAAAGTTAATACTTTGATAAATTACTTATTATTATTATGAAATATATTTTTTATTCTTTTTATTATAAATTTTTTATTTTGTGTATTTTATATTTGAAAATATTTGAAAATATTTGACATATTTGAAATAATTAAAATAATTAAATTTAAAAATTAAAAAATTATATAGAATTATTCGATTTATACTTGTGTTGTTTCCACACCTATTAATCTATCACAATTTATTAACTCTAGAACTTCATTTGAAACTCTTATTCCTAATGGCAATAATTTAAGTCTTAATTTAGGTGCTACATCAATATCTTTTCTGTACAAATATGTATATAAACCTAGTCTAGTAGGCTCCCAATTTTCTTTTTGATGACCTATATAAGATTTATTATTTTTTTTATCTATATCTATTCCTGACATTTTTTAGTTTAAGACATCATATAATAGTATTATAATATTACAATACTATTATATTATTTAATTTATCCCCTATTTTAAATATATAAATTTATTAAATAACTTAAAAAGAAAAATACACTAAAATATATAAATCGTTCTAGAACAATATAAACCTAATACAATCTCAAAATGGCCCAGAAAGTAGTTGAATTTTACATGGATACATTAAAACATTATAATCAAAAGTTGAAAAAAGATAAATTAACAGTTCTTATGCAAGTTGGAGATTTCTTTGAAATATATGGTATTGTCTATCCTGATGGTCGAAGAGAAGGTACCATTTGGGAATTTTGTGATAATGTAAATTTGAAAATAGCTAATAAGGCGCAAGAAGTTTATGGAAATCCTGAAATACAAGTATTAATGGGTGGTGTTGGTTTATTATACATAAATCCATATATACAAAAAGCAGTTGATAAATTTGGATGGACAGTTGTAATATTCGAACAATATAAGATTGGACATACTGCAAAATTTGAAAGACGGGAATCGAGTATTATTAGCCCCGGTATTAATATTAATCTAGATTCAATGGAATTTTCAAATATTACAATGATTATTTATATTGAGCAAATTAAGAGTTATTATAGAAGTCAGGCTGGTGACGCACTTGCTACTACTACTACTTCTACTTCCCATCGTAAACACTTTCCCAATGATAATCAAGTATTTATTGGTGTATCATTTATAGATTGTATGAGTGGAGCAAATGGGATTATGGCCATCAATAATTCAACAGTATCCGATATTTCTATTCCATTTGATGAATTACTAAAATTATTAACTATTAAAAATCCTAAAGAATTAATTATATATGTCCAGAACTATGATGGACTAGAAGATGAAGAACTTATAAATGCTCTTCACTTATTTAACTACCAATTTAAAATTATTAGAGAGTTGATTGATGAAAGCAAATACACCAATCTATTTTACCAAAGCAAGCTATTAGAATCAGTCTATGTAAAACACAAGGGTATTTTAGATATTTTACAACAGCTGGATATTGAAGGAGCAGAACATAACTATAGTCGAATTGCCTTAACTCTGCTTCTGGAATTTGTATTAAATCATGATAAAACGGTTATTGATAAATTAGAGCGTCCGGAAATAATTATTAATAATGATAAATATTTAATGCTGGCTAATAATTGTCTAGAACAACTTGATATCATTGATAATCTGAGACAAGATATGCCCTCGGCAAAATGTTTGTCAGCTAAAAGGATAAGTCTTTTAGACCTCTTAGATAATACCAAAACGCCATTGGGAAAAAATCTATTCCGCAAAAGACTTTCTATACCTATTACAGATACAAATGCGCTCAATAAATGTTACTCCCTAATTGGAGATTTACTAGAGCTACATAATAAATATATGAGTGGTGGTGTGGGTGGAGGCGCCTCTAAAGATAAATATGGATCCCCTTTACACCAGATAAGAAGTAGATTAAATAATATTAAGAATATTGATAACTACTTAAGAAAAATGATTACACAAAAAATACAACCATCTGATATATCTATCTATATAGAATCACTGAGTAATTGTATTAAAGTATATGAATATGTGATTAGTATTACTGGGAAGGGTTCTGGATCAGTATCTGGATCAGTATCTGGATCAGTATCTGGATCAGTATCTATATCATCTCTTTCCTCATTACTGCCGTCTGAAAATACATACATATTATTTAAAAATCTTTATGATTCTTTTATTGAAGATATTAATCTAGATTCACTAATAGGTGCCAATGTTTGGAGCTCTATTGAAAATAATCCCTTCAAAAAAGGTATTTCCACTAAGTTGGATATTTTACAGGGGGAAATTGATAATGAGCGCGGATTTCTAGATTCCCTTATTAAACAATTATCTCTTATAGTTGATCCTAAATATAATTCCGAAAACAAAAATTTAATTTGTATTGGTGAAAATGCCACTAAAGGTATCCATATTTTCACTTCTAAATCTAGAAAGGAACTTATTGAGACCCACTTTGCAAAGCCACAGACATTCATTACAATAGGCAATTATAAGATTTGTGCCAAAGATATTAAATTCATCCAGTTAAAAGAATCCAAGTGGGAAATTGATATAGTCCATTTGAAGACTAATAATGGAACATTACGTGTTAATATCGAGAAAATGGGCAGAGAAGTAAAAGGGGAATTTATTAATTGGATACAAACTAAGGCCACTAATAATAGTGAATGTCTAGATGCCTTAAGCGCAATTTCCCACTTTATATCAAATATTGACGTATTACAGTCAAATGCTCTAAACGCTGTGGAAAAAGGTTATGTCGCGCCAGTAATTGATGATGGCGCTGCCCACAGTTTTCTGAAGGCAGACCTAATGCGGCACCCCATTATAGAACACATTACTAATAGGGCTAAATATGTTCCTAATGATATAAGTATGGGATGCGGTGGGTCAGGTATTGGCGGGGCAGGTGTTGGCGGGGCAGGTAATGGGGTCAATGGTATTTTACTATTTGGGGTTAATGCGGTTGGTAAAAGCAGTTTAATGAAGTCTATTGGTATTAATGTAATTATGGCGCAGGCTGGGATGTATGTGGCGGCTAGTAAATTTACATACAAGCCCTATAAATATCTATTCACCCGGATCAGAAATAACGATAATCTCTATGCGGGTCTGAGTTCATTTGAAGTAGAAATGAAGGAATTCAAAGTCATTCTAAAATATGCCAATGAAGATTCTATTATATTGGGCGATGAATTATGTTCTGGAACAGATACCCAGGATGCGACTGCCCTAGTAGCTGCCGGCGTGGGTCAACTTTCCCGGCGAGGAAGTAGTTTTATATTTGCCACTCATTTACATTTTCTAGCAGATATGTCATATATTAAGGAATTGACTAATGTTAAGCTATTTCACATGCTTGTAGAAAGAGACCCTAAAGATCCTAGGAAACTCATATACAGCAGAAAACTACACCCTGGGAATGGTCCTAAATCATATGGTATTTTAGTATGCGAATCAATGAATTTAGATGAAGACTTTATTGAAAAGGCTAAGGAAATAAGGGCAACTATGAATACTAAAATTGGGAATGGGGGCGGCGGTAGTGGTATTGGTGGTGTCATAGATATTTCCACATCATCTATAATTGGATCCAAATATAATCCAGATAAAATAATAGCTATCTGTGAAGTATGTAATGATAATGTAGCAAGTGATGTTCATCATATTAATCAACAATGCGATGCAAATCAAAATAATTTGATTGAAAATGCTAATTATGGTATTTTTAATAAAAATAAATTGTGGAATTTAGTAGCTTTGTGTAAAGAGTGTCATCAAGGTGTTCATAGCGCCCCTCCAATTTTAAATATAACTGGTTATATTACTACAAATTGTGGTGTAGATTTAATATATAACTGGGTAGAAAGTGAGAAGGAAGAAAAGGTATTGAAAAGCGAGGTAGATGTGAAGGATTTGAAGGATGTAGTAGAAGAACAATATATTTTCAAAACTCTTAAAAACAAAAATAAATTATTATTAGATAATACAATAAAGAAAATAATGGAAATGAAAAAAAATGGTAATACACCAAAAAAAATACAATTTGATATAAATAGATATATGAAAGTTAAAATTACAATGCAAGAAATTAGAGATATGAATTTATAGATATGAATTTATGGATTAGTTATATTTTATTATTTTTTCACTTATTCAAATTTTGCTTAACTTTATAAGCAAAACTAGTAGTATTTACTGGACAATTAACAACTTTAGTTAAATTTGTAATCATATTTGACATAGGATTTTGAATAGGAGCGATCGGTTTTTGAATTGGTTGCATAATCTGCTTTTGAATTGGATTAATTATTGTATTACTTGTATGTATAGTAGATACTTTTGAAAGTTCTAAATTTTCCTTTTGCGCTTTTATAATAATTCTTATATTTTCCAATTGTTTTAATAACCGTTTTTCTTCTTCTTCCATATCTTGAATTATTTTATTTGTTTGAATATTTTGTTCTGGTTCTATAACATATACTTGTTGTACTTGTTGTACTGGTACTTCTGGAGCTATAACTATATTTTCTTCAATGCGTTGTTCAATGTGATTTTCAATGTGATGCTCAATATATTCTTCAATAATTGGGGTAGATTGTATAGAATGTGCAATAGGTATATTTGTGCTTACTGGAATTTTACCATACTTTTCATTAATAATCCTAATAAAATCCATCATTCTTTTATATACAAATATAAGGGATGCTCCGCGAACAGTAGATGCAACAATACTTAAATGTTCATTAAAAGTTTCTAATTTGACAGCTATAATTGTACCTGGAGCTATATCTCTAAAACATTGTATAAGGGAATCGGCATTTCTTTTCATATCAGCTTTAAGAATATCATTATCTGAAAATACACACTTTATATTAATAATGCGACCTCCATGGGAAATAGTGCTCATTTTAGCATTATAAAATACACCATTACCAATAGTTTCTAAATTATTAACATATACCTTAATAGAATAACAACTTCCATTGGTATTACTAATTTCTTTAGTTTTAATAATAACATCTTTAAACAATTTAACCTTTGAAATTAGGAATTCCATCATTTCAAATTGACTAGGTGTAGTTTGATGAAATGAAGACATATCATTATCATCATGTGTTTCTGTATTATTTTGTATTGACATTTTAGAATTATATAATTATAAATAATAGGTAATTTTAAATCAATTTTATTCTAATGGATAAAATAATATATATTTTTAAGTTAAAATATTAAGTTAAAATATTATATTTGATATGATTATTTGATATGATTATTTGATATGATTATTTGATATGATTATTTAATATAGATGATAAAAAAATAAAAAATAAAAACATATATACATAAACACATAAACACATAGACATGGCAATACATGGCAATACATGGCAATACATGGAAAGACATGGCAATACATTGTAATAAATCTAAAAACAGGTTGAGTTTAATTTTCGTTTTCGGCCCAGCTAGAACCAGTAGGAGCAGCATAATTAATCACCCTAAGAGCTTCAATATGGGCAATTTGATCGGCCTTAATTTTCTCATATAGAGGCAGACGTTTTTCCTTGGCTTGCAAATTTTGAAAGGTTTCAGAGTTATCCTGCTCAAAGAGCTTCAACAGGGCCTCGTTTTTCTCAATAGATGCTTTCAATGTCGCAATACTAGACTCTCCTCCTGGGAGTTTTTGCTCTGTAAGGAGTTTAATCGAGGCATTAATTGCTGTATTGTCATTCACAATAAGGGAAATCTTGGCTTCAATATTGCGAATTGTATCATTTGAGTCAATAATACTGGCTCTAAGTTCAGCAATATTTTTTCCGATTACCTCCAAACCTTGCTCCAGAGCAGCTTCAATTGTTGTAACTTTGGTGGTTTCTTCTTCCTCAATCACTGGGGTATCGAGAGGAGTCACAAGAGATGAAACAATGGTCGAAGTTTGAACTGCAGGGGGAGCGCTAGGATTCGCTGAGCGGGTAGCATTCGAATAAGGAGAGGCAGGACGAGCTGACACTAAACGAGGCAAAGAGGCAGAGGCAGAGGCAGAGGCTACAGGCGATGTGTTACGAACAGCAAAATTGATCACTCGTTCACTACCACGGGGCAATGCGGGAAAGTTTTCCGGGGCAATTGCGGCTTGTCTCTGAACTTCTGTAATCCGTTTAGCATCATTAATGGCTTTCACTTCAACATCCAAAGCAGGAATGGCCGGGACATTTGGCGTAATCTGACCGTTAATAAGATTTACCAATTGTATGGCTTTTTGGTAAGCGGTTACTGTGTTGGCAAACTCGCCAGTAAGTCGGAAGTCAACAATGGTGTGGCCGTTTTTATCCTGTCGCGTTTTCAAATTTTCAAACTGCTTCTTGTCAAGAGTAGCTACGAGAAGTGTAACCTGGTCAGCATTATAATCGTTCACATTCAATTGAACGGAAATGACGGGTTTTACTCGCGAGTTTCGAAATGTAAATGAAGGTTGATTCATCTTTACTTTCAAAACAGCACTGTATTCACCATTCGAAAGAGACTTCAGATCGCGAGAAATTTCAACATTAAAGAAGGGACGATTCTGTTCATCTGTTACAGGGTAAGTGGTGACAACTGCGCACGATTCACGAATCAAAACATCTAAACCGGTTCCGTTTAACGACTCTTGCATCTGTTTGACCGCAAGTGTGTGGTCAAAATTGAAACCTGATTGGCGTGACATTTGGCGAGACATTTCAAAGATAAATTCAATATGAATTCAAAGAGTGGCTTTGATAAGATAATAATCTATATTTTATATGTATGTTAATTCAATTTTTTGTTTAATTTTTCTTTTTTTCCTTTTTTTTCCTATTTTTTCTTATTTTCCTATATTTCGTTTCCTATGTTACCTATTTCTGTACATCTTTGACCCAATATATAAAACGTTTTTGCGATCCTTCATATAATTCCTCTTTTATAATCTTATGTCCATTAATATCTTTTTCTTGTCTATAAATAAAAAAATCTCTTCTATAATTTTCTGGAACTTTAAATTTAATAAGTCCTCTTTTATTTCCCTCCTTAAAATTATAATCACCCCAAATTAATGATATAATAGACCAATATAATATTTCCATTTCTTTATCAGTAATATCCTCAACTTTTCTAAATGGTGATAATTTTGCCATCCAAAGGGCATCCGCCCGTAAATAATTACCTACTCCAGATACTAATTTTTGATTAACTATAACATTACCAATAGGCTTCTTCTTATTTATTCCCTTTGTAATTCTATTTTTAAATACATCAAAAGTTGTTTTAGTATCTAGCAAATCGGGACCTAGCTCACTCAATTTCTTTTCTAGAATAGTTTTACCATTACTTACGACCCCATCTTTTCCATCATCTTCAATTACTTTTAATGTCCCAAAACTAAGTTGATCATAGAAATAAAATTTTAAATATGAATCGCCTTTTAATTTCTTATCTGTAATGAATTCTACATTAAGATGATTTAATGCTCTCTTGAACCATTCATTTTGGCTTTCCTCTGTAATATATTCTATTATGATGGGATAAGTGAATATAGAGGTGTTAATATGGCTACCATCTTTTTCTTCATGTTTTATATAATGACATAGATCACATTTAGCAAATTCGCTTTTTATATTAGCTTTCAGTGTCCAACCTCCGGAAAGTCCTAAAGTATTAAATAAGTAAAATTTTTGAGTTGCATCTTTGTCTTTAGATAATGTCATATATGTAAATTTACCTTTAGTATTAATTGCATCTATAGTTAATGGCAATGCCTTTTTTAATTCATCATAACCTTCAAATGGTTTTTTAGTATATCGACCTTTTAATATATTGATATCAGTTATTTTGCGACCTAGAACATTGGCACGAAGAATATCGGCAAATTTAAGAACCTCTATTAACTCTGGCATTATATATTATGTATTATTTATTATGTATTATTTATTATATGATATTTATATATTTAATTATTATTTGTATCTAGATATATATTTATATTTTATATTATTAAATTATTAAATTATTTATGTAAATTAAATAATAATTATATTATGATATAAAATATAAAATTTAAAAAATATAAATTGTCATTTAGAGGTGCAAAATTAATTTAATTTTAACATAATATATTTATTATCTTTATTTCTTGATAAGTAATCATAAAAATATATATTCTCATTATGTGTTTTTATTTGCTTAAATAATGGTTCAATTTTAGTAAAATATAATGCTATTATACCTTGATCATTTGTTATACTAATTGGATATTCATTTAATAAATTTAATAAATTATCGTATGTATTATTTTTTATTATTTTTGTATCATATAGCATTATTGTTGTTTGAAAATAATCAATATTCAAATTATATCTATTTATGAGTTTTATAAAATACTCTTTATTGGTTTTATCAAATTGATTATATAATTTCCATTCATATGTTGGATAAGCATCAGAGTGTGCTAGTAATGTATTTTCTGTATGTTCTTTATTTTCTGTTATTTGATTTATTATTGGAAATATATCTGAAAAAATACTTATACCACAATCTAAATAAAAAATATAATTCCATTGTTTAAAAAAAATATTGAATAAATGAAATTTATGAAATTGAAAAAGTTTTTTAAACCAATGGGGAGGTCTAACCATATTACTTTGTATATTTAAAAATTCATTTGTAAATTTAATATCTATAAAATGCTTTATTATTATTTTATTTTTAATTATAATATCAGAATTTAATAATTCATCATTTAGAAGATCATCTCCAATTACTAAACAAATATTTCCATTATATTTACCATTTGTAAGTAATTGATTACAAGTATAAATAAATTTATTGAAATATGCTTTATTACATACAAAAACTACACAAATATTCATATCCATATTTATATCAATATTCATATTTCATATATGTATAATTATAATTATTTATATGTATAATTCTTTATATATAATAATTATTTATATATAGTTCTTTATATATAATAATATTCCTATTTATTTATATTTAATTAAATTATATAAAAAATATAAAATATAAAATATAAAAAGTATTATATAAAAAGTATAAAATATAAAAAGTAAAAAATATAAAAAATATAAAAATTATAAATTAATATGTTGAGATAGCCCGATTAGATATATCTATATTTTCCAAACCATCTATAAATTCATCTTCTTCTATTTTTGTTAAAGTTTCTTTAATATTGTCTGATCTCTCTTTAGAATAAGTTTCTTCTATAAAAGCAATTTCATCTCTAGTTCTTTGAGAATGTATTTTTATCAATTCTCTAATATCGGCAATTGTAAATCCATGATCTTTCAAATAAGTTAATTCTTCTTCTTTCATTTCTTTAAAAAATTTATATCTAGGTGTATCATTTATAAAATACATATTTAGATTATTACATATATCATCTCTAGCTACATCATCTTCATTTTGCTCACTCTTTGTCCATGCTTCATCCTTTAATAAATTATCTGTAATTCTAACACTTGTTTTATTTATATAATATCTATTTAATTCTTTCCTTATCTCTTTTAGAAATTTTAATTTATCTTCTTTAAATGATTTATCTGTTTCCAATTTTTTATTAAAGTTCTGGATAAACTCTCTTCTGGAATTATTCATAAAATCTCTTTCCAACATTGCCGAAACAACATTGGCAACATCATCTTTCATTTGTAAAGTTTTTTCAATTATATTTATATTCTTCATAATAATTATTTGGTCTTCTAAAGTTATTCTTTCTCTGCACTTAAAACATATACGATACATAAACTCTACAGCTTGGAATAATAATTTATTTTGAAAATCCTTTTGTTTATATATTTGCTTATCAAAATTTTTATCAATATATGTAATATTATCTTTACCAATATTCTGTTTATAGAAATTACGATTTTCTAATTTTGAATAAACTTTCTCCATCGCTATGATTGCTCCATTTGGACTTTTCAAAATTTCTAACATATCGGAATCATTTAAGAAACTTATATCTTCATAACCGAATGGATATATTATTTCTGGAACTATGATATTATTTATTGTTATATTATTAGTATTATTATTAGTATTATTAATTATTCTATTATCATTATTATTAGTATTATTATTATTTGTTATATTTTGTATTTGTATATTTTGAGGATTAGGAATATTATGAGTACATCTTTTTGTTTCTTTCTGATGTCTAACTAAAGAACTCTTCCGACTGAATAATTTATTACAATATTGACATATTAATTCATTAATAATAATTTCTTGTTCTGGAGTTATTTGTTCTGGAAGAGTTTGATTTGGAATTGTTTGATTTAAAATTACTTGTTCTGGTAAATATTGAAGAGATTCTAAAGATTCAATAGTTTGTTGAATTTGATTTTCAATAATGTTATGATTTATATCTTTACATCTTGAAGATAATTGAAGATGACGTTTATAATAACTTGGATATTTAAATACCATATCACATTTTAAACAAGTTCTATCTTCCATTTAATAAATTTTATATTTCTATATTTTATAACTTTATATTTTTATAATCTTATGTTTATAACTTTATGTATTTTATATATTTTAATTATTAAGAATAATTTTATCTTTATATTATAATAATATATTAATTATTTAATTATAGTTGATATATGTAGTTTGTGTTGTTGATTACTTATATTTATATAAAGATATAAACTTATGATAATTATACATACCTTGAGCAGTGGTATTCACATACTTGAATACTGTAAAACAAGTACTTCACATTTCTAGCACTATAGGTTTGCACGTATTGACAAGTGTTATATTTTATAATTTAACTATATATTGATATGCTAGCACGATAAATTAAGACAGAGAGAGAGAAAATTCTCTGCACATAAAAAATTTTTTAATCAAGTTTTATAAATTTTTATAAAGTTATATGATAGCAAAAAATGATAGTTGTCTTGAACTTTCCTCTGTAAAATTTTTAGCTAGATGTATGTATCAGGAAAATGTCAAAAAAATATAAAAAAATCAAAAAATATTTTCTATAAGTTACAAATTTTTACAAAAAACAATAAATGATATAAAGATAAAATAAAACTATAAAATATAAAATAGTTATAGATATAAAAATAAAATGGCAGATAGAACTTGTCCTAAATGTAATATGGTATTTATTTTTCCAAGTGTATTAAGAGCTCATATGAAAAATTCATTTCATTGTTTATCTAATAATGAAGAAATTGAAAATCATATTAATACTAATAAAAAAGATAATACTAATAATATAAAATGTAAGTTTTGTAATTCAGCATTTACTCGTAATGCTGATCTAACAAGACATAATCAAAAATCTGCTTGTGGAAAAATACAAATAGCTAGAAAGATTGAAAAAGAACAAGGTATTAATAAATTAACTATTGAACAAATGAAATTATTATATCCAGAAAGAATTGATATTTTATTAGGTAATATTGTACCTATCCGAACAATCCCTATCCCATCCATCCCTCTTCCAGCCATCCCACCATCAGCCATCCCGGAAACACCCGCAACACCCCTCCCTGTCGCCATACCGCTTCCGCCTCAAAACATGGAAGGTATATATTTAGTTCATACTAGAGAGTTTGTAAATAGTAATAAACCTATCTATAAAATTGGTAGGAGTTCAAATATTGTTAATAGGACAAAACAATATCCCAACGGGTCAAATGTAATTTGTATGTTATGTTGTGAAAATTCCGTAGAGTGTGAAGCAAAATTGATAGAATTATTTAAAGTTAAATTTACACAGGAAACATTTTATGGTAAAGAATATTTTTCAGGTAATAAATATGATATGATTAAACAAATTTTTAATTATATATCTAGCCGGTATGAAATAAGTTTTTAGGAAAAACTTAACCAAATAAGTTTTTAAGAAAAACTTAACCAAAATAAGTTTAAACATTTTCTTCATTTATAATTTTATAATTTTACAATTTTCTAAATAAAATATCATATATATTTATACTATGAACTAAAGATGGAAAGAATAAATAATAAAAGAACAAAATCCAAAAGATCATCCAGAACAGTATCTAGAAGATCATCCAGAACAAATTCTAGATTAACAATATCAAATCCTAAAAACTATATAACCTGTGGTCAACCATTAATTGAAATCATAAGAGCCAATATTATAGAATCAATTCACTCTGGACACCTTTTAATTTTAGATGCATCTGGAAATATTAAACTAGGTTTAGGTAAAAGCGATTTTATAATGTATCCTCGTTCCGCAATTAAGGCCATCCAGGCTTCCGCGATGGTCCGAAATGGTTTAGGTACAAAAATATTAGATGATGAATTGATAGCTTTAGTCGCCTCTTCCCATATTGGATCACTAGAACATCAAACGAATGTTAAAAGAATCCTTTCCACAGTTGGGCTAGATGAAACCGCGCTTCAGAATACTCCCTTTACAGCGATGTTGTCAAATGATGTTAATGAAGTGGCAACTTCTCTGGCCGCACCATGTTCTGGCAAACACGCGGGAATGATTACAACATCTAAACTAAATAATTGGGATATTAAAACATATAAGGATCCAAAACATCCTGTCCAGGTGGCGTGTAGAAAAGAATTACAAATGTTAAGTAATGAAAAAATAACTAAGATTGCGGTAGATGGCTGCGGGGCGCCCCTATTCGGTATTACATTAAGAGGTCTAGCACAGGCATTTCACAATTTGATGATTTCGAAAGATCCAGTTCATCAGAGAGTTGTAAATGCTTGTAAGGCATTTCCCATTATGGTTTCTGGAACAGGGACATTGCCTACGGTGGCAATGGAAACCGTCCCGGGACTTTTTGTTAAAACCGGCGCCGAAGCTGTTCTAGTAGCCGGGTTACCGCGCGGTGAAACCATAGTTTGGAAAATGAGTGATGGAATTGACAGAGGAGAAGGTGATTTGCTTAAAGCATCATTAAAATATATTGGAGTGGATATGCCCAGATTTAATATTTCCAGAGATCGGGATAGTAGTATTAGGGCAACTATTTAATTACAAATAAATTAAGATTATCTTGAGCCCCTTCTTTGAAATGAAAAATTAATTTCTTTACGAGCTCTTTATATTTTGGATTGGCTTTTCTAAAAGGTATTTTTACTTAAATTTTTTCAAAATTTATATATCCACAACAAGAAACTGCCTTTTTATTTTTTAGTAATTTAAGTGTTTTTTTATTTATTTTTTTATAAAAACTATCTTTTAATACAGAAGTTTTATTTTTGAAAATATCAATACGTTGTTTTTTATTCGAATCTATAATATTTTCAATAAATTTTTTATCATCATTAAAATGTTTTTCTAAATTACTTCGTAATTGTCTTTCTAATGAAGCAGGAAAGATATTACCATCACCATCTTCATAAATAGTATTTTTACACCCTTTATTACAATAAGTATTCATACAATCATCAAAATTTTTTTTTTCTTCTTTTTTAAGTGATTTTGATTTTTTCATTAATTTTTTTTTTTCTTTTTCATAAAAATCTTTTTTTTCACTAGGAGACATTTTTTTGGTAAATTTTTTAACCATTTGTTCTCGAAATTCTGCAAGCATTTTTTTTACATACATAGGTAAGTATAATTTACAAAACTTAGTTTCACATTCTTTTATAGAATTATTATTATTATTAATAGAATTATTACTTTTATTAGTATTTTTTTTATTTGACATTTTATAAAATTTTATTATATTATATATATATAATCTTTTATTAATAATATATAATATATAATATTTTAATATTTTAATATATGTCTGAAATAAATAATTTAGATAGTTTAGAAGAAAATAAAAGAGTAATTTGGGAATTTACTATAGGAATTCCTATTACTTATCATTCATTTGATAATAAAAAAGAATTATTTGAAGATGCTGTTATTGATATTACAAGGGAAATAACACAAATTACGGAAGGATTAACCTATCAATATTGTTATGGAACTTTCTGCGAAGGAACCCTTTTAAGAGAGCAAAGATTTGAGCGTGATTATAGTGTTCGTATATCTATAATAGTTTTACCAGAAATTGCGGAAGAAGTTTATATTTCTGTACAAAATATTATATCTAAGGCAAATATAAAATATGGTTTAGATGTAAAACATGTTCAGGCTATGAAAA
>Ga0114966_10002645_pt1 | contig 15903 bp, 10 predicted proteins | sample M_130207_XF_Meta_FD_87029 | JGI IMG/M metagenome (GOLD analysis project Ga0114966, IMG submission 87029) | Freshwater microbial communities from Lake Montjoie, Canada to study carbon cycling - M_130207_XF_MetaG | ecosystem: Environmental > Aquatic > Freshwater > Lake | place: Lake Montjoie...
AAGAAAAGAAAAACGGCAAAGTAAATGATGATATTCAGAGAGTTCTTGTTTGCAAAAAAAAAAAAAAAAAAAAAAAAAAAAAAAAAAAAAAAAAAAAAAAAAAAATAAAAAAAAAATAGAATAAAATAAAAATATAATGGATCCTTTATATATTTTTCTAATTGCAGTTATTGGAATAATTATTGCAATTGGAGTTGGACTTGAAATAAGTAATCAAATCGAAGAATTTGTAATATATTTTTTATTTTGGATGTTATATATTGTAACTATTGTAACATTTATAAATATTATATTAGTAATAAATTATTATGTAACTATGAGAAATAAAACAGGGTTACCAGGACCTCAAGGACATTTAGGAGACCAAGGAGATAATGGTAATGTTGGTGTGTGTGATGCTGATTGCCGTGATAATATATGTGAAAATAAAATACTTGATATGATAACAAGTGAATTAAAAATAAAAACAAATAATTCAGACAGTATTAGATTTAATAATATTTATATTAAAAGTAAAGTGCGTCAAATGTGTGCTTCAAATGAATTTAAACAACTCGCACCTTATAATGGCCCGTATAATCTTATAAATTATGTAAAAGATGTTTGGAAAATATGGATTGATAAATTATATGAAGCTGGTGGTATAAAGTATTTTGAAAATGTAAGTGCTGAAATTGATTTTGAATGGTTAAAAGATAATCCTTTTAATGAAATTAAACAATATGATATATTTTATTGGGGTATGGGAAAACAATATAGACCTAATATTGTTGATAAATGTTATAATAGTTCAGATGGTGATAATCCAGATGAAAAATCAAATGGTAGTATATTACGTGTATCTCCTACTGATTTTTTTGATAGAATAGATAATATAAATCCTAGATTATTTGTAAATGACAAAGTAAGTTTTTGGCGTGCAAAACAATATACTTATAGTGGTGCTGTTTATTATCCAGTAGGAGATCTTGCAGTAGGTCCTTCACTAAATAATAATACTATAAGTAAAAGAAGAAGAATTGGTAATATATTTATGAATAATTCTATATCTGGTCCTAATCGTGAAACAATAATTGTTTCTGGAGATGTAAAAGGTCCAATTAATTATTCTCCAATTTGGAATAATGGTAGATTTTGGATTTGGAGACCAATTGCTCCACTAAATTATATTTCACTTGGTGATGTTATTACATTAAATAGTAATCCACCTTTAACAGGACAGAAAGCACCTATAAGATGTGTTCCATATAGTTTTGCTATTAAATTACCACCAAGTGGTAATATTTTATGGAATTCTTTTGGCAATGGTAGTTTAGGAACAAATCAAAATTTATTAATATTAGGATTTAAACCAAATGATGGTTTATATGTAAGTTCTAGCAGTAATAATTGTTATAATATGTTTAGGGCTATTGTTGGTATGGACTCTACAAATATACCAAATTCTGATATAAATGGTAATTTTTATAAATTAGATGAGTCTTCATATGATACTAAAAATGTTATTGGAGGTTCTACTAATAATCCACCAATAGATAATGACTCTAATCAAGTTGGTAAAGGATATATTAAAATACCACAAAAAGATTCAAAATATAGTATAATGTCATATTTAAATTTAAAAACTAATCCAGTATTAAAACATCAAATGACAAATAGAAATATAAATGCAAGTCTTATACCAAATGCAATAAGCAATGCATATTTACTTTATGATGGAACTGAGACAAACAAAATATGTTTAAATTTTGATGGTCAGAAGATAACAAAAGATTCTTGTGATGAAGAAAAAAGTTCTCAAATATTTAGTATTATTTTTACTGGTAATAAAAAAAATGAATGTAAATTACAACATTATGATACAAAAAATGTTATAAATTTTAAATCTAATATTTTTACACTTGTTAAAGAAGACGAACAAGTAGATATTGAATATCAAATGTTTATTATGCAATAAGTTTAGTTTATAAATAATGTTTTTTATTTTTTATTATAAATAATGTTTTTTTATTTTTTATTATAAATAATGTTTTTTATTTTTTATTATAAATAATGTTTTTTTTATTTTTTATTATAAATTAATAATTGTAAAAACAGAATAAAATAAATGTTATATAATTATAGTTATATCTATAATTAGAAACTAAAAGTCTAATATAAAAAATGAAAGCTTTATGGATTTTTTTTATATTAGTAATTTTTTGTATATATGTATTATTAGGCCTTCATTTTACTAACGGAATAGAATCTTTTACACAGATAATATTAACTTGGGTTATATATACAATATTATGGATAACTTTTATACTTGTATTTGTATTAGGTTATTTTTGGTCTGTAATTCGTAATAAAAAAGGTCCTACAGGTTTAAGGGGTCCATCAGGAGAAAATGGTAAAATAGGTATAGAAGGTACCTGTGGTATTGATTCTATAGAGGCATTTTTAATTAAAGCATTAAATGAATATATAGATGGTCTATATTACTCAAAATCAAATAAACATATTTTAAATGATGAAACTCAAAAATTTAATAACCAAAAATATCTTAATAATAAAATTTCAACAATGGCAGGAAGTAGACAATATAAAATAATTGTAGCAAATTTATCAAAAGATAATAAACCTGTTATAAGTATTATAAATTATATTAAAAGTATCTGGAAACAATGGTTCGATTTACTTTATGATGCTACTGAAGAACCAGGAGTTTGGTTTACAGATGAATTTGCTGATGAAGAATATACTTGGCCTCAGGATAATAACCCCTTTGATGAAATTAAAAAATATGATATATATTATTGGGGTTTAACACGTAATTTTAGACCACTTAAGGCTGAAATATGTAGAAGTAATTCTACATATGAAAGTTCAAAGTTACCTATGCCAAATATAGCAAGAGAACCTAGATTAAAAATTATACAGACTAATGATTATTACAAGATAGGTGATACTGAAAGTAGTGATCGTAATCAACCTAATGCTTTTTTAAGAGCAAAAAGTATATCAATAGGTTCTGATAAATATTATCCTGTTGGCGATATTATGACACATCTGGATAAAACTCCGAAAAAAATAAATAGTAAAACTATTACTGGTGATTTACAATATGTTTATGAAGCTAATAATAATAATAATATTGGAAATAGCTATTATGATAATTTTTATAATGGTCCAGATATGAAAACTATTCTTGTTTCTGGTGATGTTGTTGATCCAATACGTTTTGATTTCATTGATAGTTTTGATTGTTCTGATGCAATGAGTATATATAATCCTGTTTGTCCTAATGGATATGAATCTTTAGGAGATGTTACTGATTCTTGGATGATAGGTAATCGTACTTTTAAAGATATTAAATGTGTACCCAGTGAATGTGTTGAAGATGTAGCAATTTCTAATAATGGAGAAACCTATGATAATAAAGTATTTAATAAATATTGGAGAAATTATAATTGGAGAAGAGTAAGATATGATTATGACTGGGAATTTAATGTAAATGTTTTAAATTATTGGAGAGACGGTGATAATGAAGCAAAACCTGAATATGGTTATAATTTAACTAGAGCTGGTGGAAGTAAACCTTTTAGAAAGATTAAAGATTCTTGTCTTAAACCACCTGAAAAAATTCCACCTATAACAAAAGATGTTGAAACTCCTAATGGAGATTTGGGTATTGGATGGAACGGACATCCTTATAAATTAGATCCAAAATATAGTATATTTACATTTTTAAATTTAGTACCGGAAGGTATGATTGTTAATAAGGGTTCTGGAAGAAGATTTTATATTATTCATTATGGAGGAGAAGAAGCAAATATATATATTATTCTAGATTATAGTAAAGATTCAGGAAAATATGATAATGCATTACAAGTTTCTACTAGTAATAGTACTACAGATGAATCTAAAATTAAATCAGTTAATATAGTTAGAACAGATATTAGACAACAATGGCAAATAATTTTACAACAAGATAAAAAAATATTAACATTAAAGAGTTTATCAAATAATAAATATCTTTATGTAGGCTTAGAACCGAAACAAGGATTTTCACAATTTAGTTCAATTGATCTAGATAATAATAAGTATAAAAACAATGTTGTTTATAGCAGATTAACTATAGATGAAATTAATAATGCTACACATTTTACTTTTATACCTAGTTTTGGTACGCATATGAATATAATTGATAAATAATTAGATATTTATAATTGATAAATAAAATTTTATTACAAATACATAAAATTTTATTACAAATACATAAAATTTTATTTATCAATTATAAATATCTAATTACAAAGTAAATATGAATTAAAAATAATTAAAAATAATTAAAAATAAAATGAAAATAAATTTTATATTATTAATTATAATATTATTATTAATATTACTAATAAATAAAGATAGTTTTATAAGTAAAAATAATGTACCTTCAAATGATGGTAAAATGAATTTTGATTATTTAACTAATCCTAATTATTCTAGAGATATTATTAATAAATATTATTTAAATGATGATTCAAAACTTAATGGTATAAGAAATGTATATCATAAATTTCAACAAAAAAATAATAATTTTTATGGTAATTCTAAATATTTAAGTATACTACCGTTTTTAAGTAATAGTTTTTATACTGATTTAATGTATAAAACATATGGTATTAGAATATAAGTAATATTTGGATTTATTCTTTACTCTTTACTCTTTACTCTTTACTCTTTACTTGTTCTTCAATATCTAAAATTTTATTTTTATTATAAGGTTCATTTTCAACAAAACGTATTGGGGACCATTTTTCAAATATTTTTGAATATTTACATTCTATTTTCATATCTAAATTATTTGGATTAGATACAAAAGTATTATATAATAAATGACTTATTTTAATATTAGGAACTAATGCATATGAATGTTTAAATAAATTATTTTTTTCATCTATACAATAAAGATTATAAATATCTGGCATATCAGTTTTCAATATTTTAAAAACTACATTATTTATATCTATTTTAACTTTTTTATTTTTTTCACGGATATCAAGGGTTTCAAGATTTTCACTTTTTTCACTTTTTTCACTATTAATAGATATGTTATTATTTATAACATTATTTACATTTTGTATTCTAGTATGTCTAGATACATTATCTACATTATCTACATTATCTAGACTATCTTCTTCTTTAATATATTCATTTGTAATCATATTTTTCTTGTTCCATAATTCAGGATATTTTTCTTGTATATATTCATCTACTTCACTACTTGTTTTCACTTCAATTTGACAATCTCGAGGCATAATATATGCATAATTTGAGTTTTTATTATTTAATGTATAAAATATAATTCCTTTACACTTATATGATAAGTTTGGTATAAATTCACTTACCATTTTTTTAATATCTTTATATAGGAATAATTTTTTTATTTGTAAAGGACAAATTTCTAAATATTTATCAACTTTATACTCTTGATTCATAATACTATAAATTAATTCAAATTTACTTAAAATATTTTTATCAGATGTGCTTAAACCTTTATAAAGTAAAATATTATCTATTAAGAAAAACCAACGTCTTTCATAATCACGTACTAATTCACCACTAAATATTGTTTCTTTTTCAAATAATTCATCAGAAAATCTATATTTAACACAATGCATTTTTGGATATGTATATCCTTCTTTTAATTTTTTATCAATAAACAAGACGCAATTTATACCATCAATTTTAGTAAGGTATAACATATATGGATTTCCATTTGTATATGTACTTAATATGTGTTGATGATATGAAACATTACGAAGAATATTTGGATTTAATATATTATAGTCGCGAGTAACAACTTGTATTTTATATTTTGATTCTAGATTTTGAATTATTTGTGCTTTACTTTTATTATCATTTACATTACTACATTGTACGTCACAAAATGATATTTTTGAAAGAACATTTCCAGTAAGAGTTAGTGCCATTTTATTTAAGATTATTTAGATTATTTAGATTATTTATTTTATATTTTTATATTTTTATATTTTTATATTTTTATAATTAATAATTAATAATTAATAATTTATAATCAATAATCAAAAATATAAAATTAAAAATTAAAATAATAGTATTTTTAAATATATAGAATGTTATAAAATATAATAAATCAATTTTTAAATTAAAATATTTAATCTAAAATTTTTATATAACTATAAATTAAATAACAAATAACTTATAATTAGTATTTATAATTATAATAATAATTATAATATTAGGTTTTACTAATTATCATTATGAGTAAAACAAAAAAAAATAATATTTCAAAAAAAAATATTGGAAACAATAACAGAAAACATATCAGAAAACATATCAGAAAAAATAAGATATCTAGACATAAATTATCTTTATCTATTAAGAAAAAAACTAAAAAATATATATACAATGGTAATGGAAATCGCAATCGTATAAATACTAATAAGTTTAATAAGTTTAATAAGTTTAATAAGTTTAATAAGTTAAATAAAACTATTAAAAACCAAAAAGGTGGGTTATTTGGTTTTAGTACTTTAATACATTGGAAAAATATGTATAAATTTAATAATTTAATTAAAAATTTACAAGAAGAAGAAAAAAATATTAAAAAATATTTAGGTTCTTACAAAGTTACTGCAAATAATTTTAAAAATATAGCAGAAAATAAGCGCGATAGAACTACAGAATATATTTTAAATAAAAGACAACAGATTATAAAAGAAATTACTAGACCTAAAAATACTGATATAAATTCTATAGAACTTGAGGATAAAGATTTTATAAAAACTTTAAAAAGCGAACACGATTTAGATATGATTTCAAAAAAACAACAAAGATTAGAAATAGATATAGATAGAGCAAATAAAGATATAGAGAAAAAGACTCCAGAATTTTTAAAAGATAAAAAAGATTTGGAAAAAAAAACAAAAAAATTTAGAGACCTTGTAGAAAAATTAAGTAATGATGAATTAGGTAGTTTTCAATCTAAAATAAAATTAATGAAAAAAGAATTTGATGAAATTGATTCTGAAATGAAAACAGGAGCATTAAAATCATCACATAAAACAGCTTACAATAAATATATGGCACATAAAGCTGATTATGATAAAGTTATTAAATTAGATGAAACATATATTCAAGAACAACAGGCATTGGTTCATGAAATATTTGAGCTTCTCGAAACTGCTGAATTTTATAAAGACCAGATGGATGTAATAGATACGAAAAAAGAAGAAAAAGGTGGTTTTGATACTAATATAATTAAATGGGAAGAATATTATAGAAAAATTTATGATATTATTTATAAAATTCTTGAAATTATAAAAACAACAAAAAAACAAATAGAACAAATTAAAGAATATGAATTACAAATAGATATATCAATACATCCAATAGCTCAAACGGTTACAGATATAAATATAAAAAATAGCTCAACATTACTTAAAACAGCTCAAAAAGAATTTGAAAATGTTATAAAATTTTTAGATGCATCTGCATTAAATATTAATAAAATATTAGAAATGTTATTAAATGAAAAAATGTCAAGTGAAGTTTATTATGATTCAACTATAATAGCAACTGCATTTTTAGGAATATTAGAAACATTGGAAAAATATAAAAAAATATTTAATTTAACTAAACAAGCTGGGGGAGCTAATTCTTTTACTACTGCTTCTCATAAAATACAAAGACAAAGTCCTGGTAGCTCGACTAGTGTTGTACTTAGAAAACCAAGTATATCACTATCACAATCACAATCACAATCACAATCAAAATCACAACCACACTCACAATCAAAATCGAAAAACTATCCTAGATCCAAAATAACAATACACCCAATATGTTATAAAAAAGATACTAGTAATGATTTTGATAAAATTATTGCTAATGTCAAAAATTCAAATAATTTATTATTTATTTATGTTGATAGTTTTGAAAAATATGCTAATAATAATACTGATGAAGGTATAAATTATTATGATAAATTTAGAAAATATAGGGCAGATATTAGTTTAAATAATAATAGGATAAATAATTTTCGTTCATTAGGTATACCTGTCAGTTTTGATAATACTATTTTTCAAGAAGATATTCAAAAAAAAATTAATTTTATATTAGATAAAATGAATTTAGATAGTAGTGATATAGATTATAAACAAATCGTTAATGTAAGTTTAAATAATATTGATATAATTTTAGAAAGAGCAATTTTAAATATATTTAGATATATTAAAAAATATACATCAACTAGTGATATTTATTTTTATGCTGTATGTCCTGAATATAATTCTGGAACACCTGGAACACAATTAATACCTAAACACAAAATACAATTAGGTAATATTGATCTAATTAAAAAAAATTTTACACAAAATAATATAACAGAATATAATGCATTAAGTAAAGAAATATTTGATAAAATACAATCAAAATATAATGCCACTTTTGACAGTGGCAGTGCAGGTCAAGCACAACCAGTAATCCAACAACCAGTTCTACAAGTAAAACAACCACCAGTACAAACTCTACCAGGTCAAGCACTACCAGTAAAACAACCACAACAAGGACAACAAGGACAACTAGGACAACTAGGACAACAAGGACAACTAGGACAACAAGGACAACAAGGCCAACTAGGACAACAAGGACAACCAGGACAACTAGGGCCACAAGGACAACAAGGACAACCAGGACAACAAGGACAATCAGGTAGACCTTTAATAGATTTAAGATTCTATACCATAAAAGATAATTATTTAATTGGTAATTCAGAAAAAAAAAAATATGAAATTCGATCAGAGAATGATTATTACGGTGATGATAGATATGATATAATAACTACTAGAGATGCAGACAAAAATAAAACTTTTTCAATAAGAAATATGAAAGCTAAACTTGTTAAAGAAAATCATAAGGTTTATATATATTTTGACCCAGCATTATCACAAAATAATCCAATAAGAAATATTATACAAAATTTAGAAAAATTAAGTGAAACAAATAAGAAAGATAATAAAGGAAAAAATTATGATGAAAATATTAAATTAATTGAAAAAAATTCAGACGAAATTAGTAAAATTATTGATATAATTATATCAAAAGATAAAAGTAAATTTATGGATTTAACTAATTTAATACAAAAATTATCAGAATTATTAATAAATTTAAGGTATATTGAACCAAAAGTAATTAAAGTTGAATTTGATAAACCTAAACCATTATCTAAACAATATTCTTGGATTTTAAAACCAGTTGAAATAAATAAATCCGAATTTCATGCATTAGCTGGTACAGAAACATTAGATAAACTTATAAAAGAAAATAAAGCTATGACTGAAATTCATTCAAAATATACAAATGTTTCTAATGATAGGATTAACAATATAATTGCAATTTTATATTCTAGTAGTAATAATAATACCATACCTTATGAAAGTAAGATGGAAATAATGAATATATGTAAAACTAATTTATCATCATTTATAGAAAAAGTAAAAGACTATGTAAAAAAACAATCAGATTCATATAATGAACAGAAAACTTTATGTAAAATATTTTCTACAATTAGTAATATAATAGGGTTTAATGATTATATGAATAAATATCTTAAAGAATCACACTGCCATGATGGTAATAGTAATAAAAAAAAAACACACAAGTAGAATTAAAAAAGATAAGACAACAAGTCAATTATGATAACTATAATGGGCTTATCCTCAATATAGATAATATAAAAATTAAATTTTTCATTTTTTATTTTTTATTTTTTAATTTTTAATTTTTAATTTTTAATTTTTATTTTTTATTTTTTATTTTTTATTTTTATTTTTTATTTTTTATTTTTTATTTTTTATAATAAAAAATATTAAAATTAATATTAATTTGTAAGAAATTAAATAAAAATTAAAATCGGCATTTACAATAAGCAATGCTCTAATAAATATCTAAATATATATAAATATAAAAATGGTTACTATTACTACAAAAAATATAATTCTAATCTGGATAATAATTCTTATTCTATTTACATTTTATTGTGTATTTAGACTAAAATATATGAATGCAAATTCTAAATATAACTATTTTGATAATACATCACAAACACCAATAATTAATTATATAAATGATATTCAAAAGCAATCTAAATTAACTGATATGAAATCTCCAGAACAATGTAAAAATTTATTTGATGATAATATAAAAATTCAAAAACTTGGTTATACTAATTGTGAATCTGCATTTGCTGATTATCTTGCAAAGGGTTTTGATGTAAATAATAATTTCGGTGAAACACAATCATTAGCTGAAATATGTCCTATAGCTTCAAAAAGTCCTCTATACGAACAATGTTTAACTTCTCTTTTAACTAAGTTCGCAAATACTTCTGATATAGTAAGTAATATTAGTGCAGATATGACAAATTCAATAAATAAAAGATTGGAATACCGAACTAGTACATTAGATAATATTCAAAACCAAATGAATCCTTTTATATTTAATAAAGACCAAAATGATTTTAATAAATATATGAAAGATAATAATTCAGTAGCAAATTATAAAGCAGATGTATTAGGATTAGTAGATAATTATTATCAAGATAGATATCGCGGAGGCATAGGTTCTTTAGATGGTAATATTGCTGAAGGATTTGTAGCTAAAACATCTGTGTATATAATTGACCCTGCTATTAAAAAAATGTTTTTTGGTAATTATAAACCTATTAATGGACAGTTTTTAGCACTGAATGATTTAACATTATTTTTAGGTTATGATACAAATAATTTACTTACTCCAAATTATAAATCTAGTAATTTAAAACCAGTAACTACAACTCAAGCACAATCTAGCCAGTCTAACCAGTCTAGTCAGTCTAACCAGTCTAACCAGTCTAATCAAATGAAAGATATTATACTCATTATTAGTAGTAAAAGTAATAATTTACAAATAATTTATAAAATAGTTACTATAGATAATTATAAAAACACACCTAATACTGTAAAACTTGTATTATCATCTAAAGAAATTATAAGTGATACTAATGATGCTGGTACTTCACAAACTATTCAAAACTTATTATTTACATTGGGTATTACATCACCAACACAATTAATTATTACTTATGAAGAATTTACATCTAGTGAAAATGTTTTAAATAAAACATATAAATTAATGAATGATAATCTAGATACAGTTTTAGTTTTGAATAAGTTTTGAAAGTGTAAAATTGTATTTAGATTATATTGAATTTTTACTAAATAAATTACTTTCTAGACAAGTCATTCTTAATGTTTTATTTATTTTATTATTTATTTTATTATTTATTTTATTATTTATTTTATTATTTATTTTATTATTTAACTTTGTTTTTAATTTATATTTCTTTAAATGTTTTATAGTTTTATTTTTACTAAGACTACCAAGACTACTTAATTCATTATCCATTATTTTTTTTATATATATATTGTTTCTAGCTAAATCAAAAATATTTATAAGATTATTAAAGCTTTCTGTAGATTGTATAAATTTAAGTTTTGTATCTAGACACATTTTAAAATATGTATCTAGATTCATCATAATATAATATTTGAGTATATAGTATGACATTACACAACTATCTTGTTTAAAATGTTTTTTAGGATTAGAATTATTTAGTTTATCTAGACTAGAAAATTCATTCCATTTTTTATAACCACATATATTTAATATTTTTGCTACTTGTAATGTGCTATAAAATATTTCAAGTTTTAAATTATGAGTAAAATCTTTTATGTTTCCAGATAGAAATATATTATTAAGTATATTAGCCATTGCTTCAGTAACACATTCATAAAGTAAATATTCATTATCTGGCTTTATATTATGAGTTTTAATAAGATATTGAATTATAGTATTTGGTATTTGTCTAAAATCTAGATTATGAAAATGGATTAGTTCATGAAATATACTTTTTAATAATTCTTGTTGTCTATATATAATAATATCTCGTCCATTAGTTACTGCTGTATTAATATTAATAGTTTTAAAATGCATATGCATTATTACATCTTCATCTATTTCTTTTTTCTTATCAGTTAAAAATATTATAAATTTACTTGGTAATTTATCAATCTTTAAAAAATTATTAAAGAATAAAATTCTTTCGATTATATATTGTCCTAATGTTTTATAATCAACATCAATTTTTGTAATATCATCATCATACATAAACATATATACTAAATTTTCTATTTTACGACCTTGCCATTCTACACTAAATGTTACTAGTTTTTTAATTCTCAGTTCTAAGTCTTCAATTATTTTAAAGCTTGTAAAACTGTTTATAAGAAGACTATGAAACTCTATTGAAGGAAATTTTGCAATTAATTCTGATTTAAGATTTGAATCAATCTTATAATATGAATCTAGTATTTTTTGCCCTAATTGTTCTGTTTCAAGAAATTTATAGCAGGATTCAATTGTGCTTCTAGATGATAGTAAATTATTTTCTAATAAATGTTTTTCATTCATTGAAAAATTAGTAATAAATTCTGGTTTAGTAATTAGATATCTAAAAATATCAATAAAAGGTGGTACTATAGTATATGCATCTAGAGACACTTCTGTAAATGTTAAAGTAAAATTAATAGTGTTTTTGCTATTAATAATTTCATTTAATAATAAGTTTTGAGATGTTGTAAATTTATTAGTAATATCTGAAATATGTTTTTTGTATTTTGAATATGTTTCTGGTTTTACAATTGATTCTAGAAGACTAGAAGATAATTTACATATGTTGCTAGAATAGGTTTTAGATTTTAATATAGGTTTTGATTTACTTAATTTTTGCACGGCTTTTTGAAAAGCTGTATTATTCATTCTATTACTAATACATATGAAGATAAAATATGAAGATAAAATATGAAGATAAAATATGAAAATTAAAAAATAATAATATTTACTCTTCATCTTCTAATAACTTATTAGTATCAACAATTTCTTCTACACGATGTTTAATATATTTTTTTAAATATATATTTGATTCAAAATTATAATCAATCCTATTTATCATATCTTGTAATATTTCTTTAGTTATTAAAAAATTAGTATCTTCTTCATTATTTGGGTCAAATTTACGAAGTTCTATTGTTTGAAAATTTTCTTTTTTTGATTTGTTATTTGATTTGTTATTTGATTTACTTGTATTTTTAAAATTTTTTTTATTTTTTGTTTTTTCATTATTATATTGTATTTGTTTATTTTCCATTATTTTTTGTTTATATTCATTATCTCCTGCAGTTTTAAAATTATTCATTGTACCCATAATAGAATTTTTTATGCTTTCCACAGTTTCATCAGTTTTAGCATCATCTTCTTCTTTTTGTTTATAATTAGATTTTGTTGTTTTTGGATTTTGTTTTGAAACTAATTCATTTTCATCATCAGATTCATTGTCATAAGATTCAATGTCATTAGATTCAATGTCATTAGATTCATTGTCATTAGATTCATCATCAGAAACATCATCTGTAAATCCTTCAATACCTATATTATTATTATTATTATTCTTATTATTTTTATGTTTATTATTGTGATTATTAAATATAGTTGAACCGTATATTGAAATAAATAATAATATCAAAAATAATACTGCAATATTAATATTATAATAACCAAGTAATATAATTAATATTAAACTAAATAATATTATAATTGGATTTGATACAAAAGAACTTATAGCATTTTTAAATGAAATATTAATAAATGTATAACAACTAATAAGTAAAATTAGCATCATTATAATAAAAAAATTTATATTTGGATTTTCAAATATTTTAGAAACTTTTTTATTGATATTATTTATTGTATCCATTGTATCCATTGTATTCATTGTATTCATTGTATTAATCAAATTTATCTAATAAATAATTAATAATTAATAATAATTAATAATAATTAATATTCTAGCTACTATAAAGTTCGAAAATAAAATAAAATAAATAAAAATACAAATTGAAATTATAATTAGATTAAATAAAATAATTAAAAATAATTAAAAATATAATTATGAAAATTAAAAAGTAGGGACACCTGTTTTAAAATGTTCTAAATGAGATTTTAAATCATTTGCCTGAGGCATCATTGATTGTGGGTCAATTGAAGAACCACCAGATTGAATACCACTAAAACTAGTTAATAAATGAAAATTATTAGATATATAAAATGTGCTTAATGATGATATATAAATTAATAATGCTAGCCTTAGATATATTGCTGAAGTATATTGTTTTTTTTCAAATTTATCATAAAGATAAACTATTATAATACCAATAACTGTTGAAATTAAAGGTAAAATATAAATTGTATTTATATATTCTAGCATAATGCAAAATAATTTAATTTATTAGTTAATTTATTAGTTAATTTAATAGTTAATTTAATAGTTAATTTATTCGTTAATTTAATAGTTAATTAATTATTTAATTTAATATTAAACGTATAGAATATTTAAAATAAAAAAATGTAACGAAAAAAATATATAGTATAGTATATAATTTATTATTTATGATTTAATAATTTAATAATTTCAAATTCCATAAATACCATATTTTTTAAATTCACTATTTAAATCAGCAGAAGGACATAGTGCAGATGTGCTATCTAAAGTTTGTGCTAGAGTAATATTTGGATTATTCATAGACATTGATGGAAAAGTTGTATTTGGTATTTGTGTTCCAGAACCAAATAAACTATTTAAAATACTTTGAGCTTGTGTTGGTGCTTGTGTTGGTGCTTGTGTAGCAGCTTGTGTAACAGCAGATTGTGTAGCAACAGCTTGTGTTTGTGCTTGCGTAGGTAATTGTGATGTAGCTACATATGGTGTTAATATTTGTGATGGAGTAGATGCAATAGTTGGATTTGTATTTCCAGAGTTAATTTGTTGAGAAATGACATTACCATTTGCATCAACCATAATAGTTTTAGTTATTAGTGTTGGAACTTTAATGTATTTTATTTCATTACAAGGAGTGCATTTAATTTGAGGAGGACAAGGTGCTTGAGGAGGACACTTTACTTCAGGACATCTTTCTGGAGGAGGACAAGAAGGTGCTGGAGGGCATTCTCTACATAAACCTGCACTAACTTTTACTTTAGGAGCAATACAAGGAGGACATTTCTCATTAGGAGGCAATGTAGATTTTTTTACATATGCGCTATAATCAATTTCTGGAGCAGGAGGACATACCTTTTCAGGAGGAATGCTTGATTTTTTTACATATTGACTTAAATCAATACGAGGTCCAGGTAGAGGTGTATCAGATTTTGATAAATATTTATCTCTATCTTCGGCATTAGAAACAAGACATTTACCAGAATTTGGATTTAATTCAGTTTTTTTTACATAATTATTTAAATCTGGAGTATATCCATAATCAATAAGTCGTTGTTGAAGTGTTTTTATTGTGTTTTTAAGTTGATCGGGTGATTCAGTTTTTAGTTTATCTTGAATAGCATCAATTACAGGGTCAAAAGATTCAATGTAATTATTAGTACAACTATCATCATTATTTATAAGCATTAAAATAAAACAAAGAATCATTACAAATCCTAAAATAACGAGAAGAACATTTGTTGTATTAAGTTGCATTTTTATTATAGTTATAAGTTTTGATAATATATTATTATATTATTATATTATTATATTATTATTATACTATATATTAAGTATATTATATTATATTATATTATATTATATAAAATAAAATAAAAAAATTAAAAATAAAATTAAAAGTTAATTAAATAAATAAAAATTAATTAAATAAATAAAAGTTAATTAAATAAATAAAAGTTAATTAAATAAATAAAAGTTAATTAAATAAATAAAAGTTAATTAAATAAATAAAA
>Ga0114966_10002647_pt1 | contig 15897 bp, 15 predicted proteins | sample M_130207_XF_Meta_FD_87029 | JGI IMG/M metagenome (GOLD analysis project Ga0114966, IMG submission 87029) | Freshwater microbial communities from Lake Montjoie, Canada to study carbon cycling - M_130207_XF_MetaG | ecosystem: Environmental > Aquatic > Freshwater > Lake | place: Lake Montjoie...
CCTTTGGTATAGAGTTATCAGCCTTTGGTATAGCGACTTTTGATGACATACCCTATGAGAGAATTATAATTTTTTTACAAATACGAATACAACGAATATTATATACTATTATATATAATTAATATAATAATGTCCGAAGAAAGAATTACATTAGTCGATCCACGTAGTGGATGTGTTGACTCGTTTAATTGTTTTATTAGAACAGCTAATACTACTTTGTTAACAGGAGGAGGATCTGGATTAGTATTTAACTCTGAATTAAATCCCGGAGCAGAATCGCCATACGCAACCCTATTAGGAGCCCCAGTTAGAAATATTATTATAAAAGTGGTAATATTAGATGAAACACAAGAAGATTATAAATATGGTGCCATTGGATTTTCAAGCACAATGCGAAAAATAGAAGGAATGTCAGAATTAGATTTTGATAACGAAATTATTAACCAAATACAAATTGTTGAATTATCAAATAAATTTTGTAATCCTATAGCGCCAATTATTTTATATGCTGATAAATTGACAGCTAAAAAATTATATGAAATTGGAATTTTACAATTACCAAAAAATATATATATTGATTCAAGGATTATTGATCCTGAAACTATAATGTGCGGTATAATAGCAATGGAATCAACATTTTCTGGGATCACCGTGGCTGATATAATTGATGAGGGTAACAAATTTGTCCCGAAGGGACAAGTTCTTAGTTATTTATATATTAAAACCATATTACGGTCTAATAATAATCAAGTTAAACAAAAATTATTAGTAATATTAGCAAAATGTGTTTATAATTTAATTTTATTGGGAGAAATTGGATTTGTGCATGGCGATCAACACCTTGATAATATATTAACAAATGCTAAACAAAATAAAAAAAGGGAAATATCTGAAATATCAGAATTCGAAGATTTTATAAATCGAGTTCAAACGACTTTAATAGATTTTGGTAGAAGTAAAAAACTTACTAAATACCAAAAATTCCAAATAAGAGAATATAAAAAGAAATTTGTATACTATAATGTAAACAAAAAAGAAACAACCACAATATATTTAAAAACTTTAGTTGACTATATTCAGAGTTTAAATAGAGAAATATTGGAAAAATTTTTAAGTGACCAAGATGACGATAATGTTAGAAAAAACCAAATTAATAAAACATTTTTGGAATATTATGGTTGGTTTGCCGATGAAGAAATATTACAAATGATTTTACCTTATGTAGTTGCAGAATGTAACAATCGAAAAACGAAAGAAGATGGTGCCACAAAAAAGGCTCGTTCAGTTTCTAGTTTACCTGTAACAGAAAGAACATTTTTATCTAGTATGCCACAATTAGATATGCCTTCAAGTTTTGAAGCAGTATTGATGAAAAGTAGTGAAAAACAAGAAGAAGCTCGTTGTTTTGAATCCCAACCTTTAGAAGTAATAACAGTTTCTCCCGAAGCAGATGAATCCGATTCATCATCATTAGATTCAAAAATAGAGAAAGGTAGAACTATTTGGGAGTCAAAGCCGAGTGAATATACACCAGATAATTTTGAAAAATTATTACGTCGAAAAAATATCAATATATCTGATGTTACAACTATGAGTGATTGTTTTACAATGGATGAATTATTTGTTGAGTTAGCTAATGACATTAACCGACCCGAAGATAAAGAAAAAATTATGATGGCTCTTTTATATTTAAGTGCGCATTTACCTAAAAGTAAAGGCGGTGCCGCAGCAATAAGTCAAAATATACAATTAAAAACACTAGACAACTTCCAACTAACATCAACAAATAAAACCAACACATTTGCCAACTGGCGCGACAAAATATACAATATATATACCGAACCCAATGCTGAAAAACGAGACAAATATTACAGCAAACTGACCCCCTTTGCTATTCTAATACATGTGATGGTATGCTGTGGCATATTTGGACCGTTATCTAGCGATAAGTATATCAATGTCGACGTAAATAAAGATCCAGATTTGTATAACCAATTAAAATTAATCAGTAACGGATTTTCTACCATGAATAATGGTTACATATCGATGGCCAAATTACAATTAGAGACCATGTTACCAAAGAAAGAAGAAGAGTTATTTGTAGTGGTTGACCCAACTGTAGTGGTTGACCCAACTGTAGTGGTTGAACAAGTTAATACTAAATTAATAGCGCCTGCTATTAATAATCAATCATTCGGCTCAGAATTAGTAGATGGAGGACGAATAAAAAGAAGAAACCAAAAGACAACTAAACGAAAAAGACATAAAAAGAATAAAACTAAACGAAGAACAAGAAGAAGAAAACAACAAACTAATAGACGCATTACAAGAAAAGCTAATAAAAGATTTTCTTCTAAATATAAAAAATAAGTTATTATTGTCGACCTCTTGTTTTTCTTTTTCCTACCTTTTTGAAATGCTTTTTAGAACCACCACTGCTCATACTACCTTTACTAATAGAATTAGATTTCCCGAATACAATAGGTTCGCTTGATGCCAATGAATCTATAGATTTTTTGACGGATACAGCAGCATTTTCAATGCTATTAGCAACTGAGTCACTAGATCCTTGCCTAACTCTTGAATTCTTACTTGGAATTAAATATACTAACCCTACTAATAAAAACATCCCTCCTATAATAGTAAGTTTAATTTTTTCAGAGTTCATTATACATTATTCAAATAAAAATAATTTATATTAGACAATCTAACTAATGCAAAACAATAACCGAACAATCTATTTATATTTTTCTAGAATTACCGCAGGAACCAATTCATCCTGAAGTATTTCCAACTTCTTATGGATCTTATTAATGGTAACCTCGCTAATCTCGCTAATTGTTTTGACATCCTTCTTGCTGACATTTAATTTACAAAGCTGCGATATGAAATAAACGACCCCTGCCGCAATCGAGTGCGGGGTATTTTCCGGCATCATATCCTTCTTTTCAATTTTAATCGCAATAAACTGACAAAGCTTTGTAAGCTCTGTGTTAATATTCAGCTTGCTACAATAACGCTCAATGAATGCCTCCGGCTTCGTTTTACAAAACGAGGTTTTCTCATTGTTGTCCATATCTTTTTCCAAATGATTAATAATTACTTGCGCATTTTTACACCCCTGAGTAGCACTGGTTACATCTAAATGAAAGATGGTCGCCAGCTCTTTAGCGGTTCTTGGATAATTATTAATCCTACACGAGATGTAAATGGACGCGGCAATTAGCCCATCCTTATTGTCGCCTCGAAATGTCTGTTCATGCTCTGAGATTTTTTTATGATAAAATATGGCCTGATCTATTATGAGTTTAGGAATACCCGCATTCGCTGCCATAAGCGTGATGCGTTGAAATTCATCATAGCGAGCTTTCTCTTTATAGGGCATAGATTGCCACTCTGTGTATCTGCGTATTTTGCGCATTTCATAGGATGATTTGCCTAGACAAAGGACTTTACAGCCGAAAGAGGATTCTTCTAAAAGCGGATTGATTGGCATACCGCATCGAGTTGGATCTGAATTTTGATTATCATCTGCTCCGTAGTAGCGCCACTCAGGGGAATGATCTAGCATGTCTTTGTATATGATGCCGCATTTTTCATTGGTGCAGGTTAAGAACCCTTCATCTGAGTATGCCAAAGACGCTTTACACATTTCGCAACTTTCTCGGTCGCCGATGACTCGATATAAGCATTCTAGTGGATCCTTTTGCTTGTCTGGGTTTTTGATTTCTGATTCAAATAGAGACCAAAGTTCAGATTTATTGGGCGCAGATAATGCGGGTTTATTTTTTTTACTTTTTGTTCCTGTTCCTAAATTTTTTAGTTCATTAATTTCTTCAATAGTTGTTGTCATTTTATTCTTTATTCATTTAATAAGATAATATATATTTAAATCAATTTTATTTATATTATTTTCAGTTTTTAAATGAGGTTTTAAATAGTTTTAAAAATAGTTATAATATATAATTATATGGGAAACCAAATATCTAATTTATTTAACGATACAAGTGATGAGGAAACTGATACAACAAAATTAAAACCGGCATCAGTTAAGCAAATAATCGATTACATTGCGACTTATTATATTTTAACCATGGATTTTCAAAGCCTAAGAAAATTGTATGATATTGAATATTGTGATAAATTGGTTATTTTGACGTCAGATATCATTGAAAGATATTTTACAGATATACAAATTTCTTATTTAGCAGAAAATATTAAAAATAATAAAAAGGAAGAAACGAGTGAACAAGAAGAAGAAGAAGTAGAAGTAGAAGAAGAAGAAAAAATCGAAAGAGACAAAATAATATTTTTTGATAAAGATAACATTAAAAATCTAGACATTAAAAATCCCGATAAAAAACGACGTGTCTGTCTAGGGATTGCCAAATTTTACATAAAAATAGCCCACGTTTTTGCCACCATATTAACAACCATAAACCCAATTTATGTTTACAAGGACGAAGATGGTAATACTATCAAAGCGGACATTTATAATAGAAACAAAATACCCAAAGGCACGGATGTAGAGGTTTTAAAGTTAAATATTTGCGATAATCGTATGGATTCTTTGAAGCGAGATGCCAATGTGGATCTTACAAAAGATCTAGAAAATGACACTGAAATAAAAATACATCCCAAAATGTGTTCATTTAATTTGAAAATGAAAAAAGATTACATTGACAGCGATAGCAGTGATACAGATTATAATTATAATTTAAAAGATCTAGATGACGAACCAGGCATACCAGAATTAATGGAATTGTATTATGACGCGGACTATGATTATGAAACAGGTAAATTTAAAGGCATGAGGCCAGAAACTCAACTCCTATTTGAAGAAAATTTGCGGGGGTTTTATAGCGTTTTTGCGGATACATTTGGGAAACCAATGCCGGATACTATAAAGAAATTCAGCGACATTAAACTGAAAGCTTACGACAAAAAAGTGAACTGTCAAGGGAAAAATGCACCTTATGATAGAAGTGTAAGAGGAACATTAGAAGACGACCTATTTAAACAATATGCGGAGAATTTGAAGCAAATGTTGAAAAAAGCAAATTCCAATCAAGAATTATTACTGGATGTTTTAAATAAATTATTTGTTTACATGACTGATCCTCAGACAAAGAAAAAAATAATACGAATCAATCCTGAGTTATCTGAAGATTTATTACAGGAAGTAATTGTCGAAACAAGGGCAATTATAATCAATTTGTATTTAACATGCGAAACTGATTTTGCTAATGGAATAAAAATATATGAGGCAATTGTTGACAAAAAAATAATAGAAACTTCTAAAAGTCAAATAAAGACTACGGAAGAAAACATGGAGAAATTGGTTTCAGAAGAGGAAATCCCTAAACCCGCTGAACTTAGCGAATTAAAGAAAATAGCGGATAAAAAAATTCAACAACAGAAGGAAAAAGTATCGGATCAAGCATCCAAAATTCAGAAAGAACAAGAAAAAATAGATGTTGTTAGTCCGGTAATTCGAGAACCTCAACCAATTGTAACAAAAGTGGAACAAGCACCAGCAGCAGCAGAACAACCTAAAGTAGAGCCAGTGGTAACTAAAGTGGAACCAGTGGTAACTAAAGTGGAGCCAGTGGTAACTAAAGTGGAGCCAGTAGCAGCAGAACAACCTCAGGTAAAAGTTAAAATAAATGTTCAAGGACAAGGCGAATCAGAATCTCAGGCAGCCGGCACCAGAAAATATAAACGAAAAGGGAAACGAAAAACTAGAAGAACAAAGGGGAAAAAATAATTAATTAATTGTTACAAATAATAATTTATTACAAAATAAATTATTATTAAATTAAAGTTTCAAATACGTTTTAAAATACGTTTTAAGGTTGTATTTACATACGTTGAGCTTGAGCAGCCTGAGAAGCAGCTTGACCGGCTTGACGAGAAGCCTGGGCAGCGCGAGAAGCAGCCTTGGAGGCCTGTTTGGCGGCAGCAGCAGCACGGCCAGCTTGGGATCCTCGAGACGCTTGGGCAGCGCGAGAAGCAGCCTTGGAGGCCTGTTGGGCAGCAGACTTAGCTTGTTGAGCAGCCTGAGAAGCACCGCGAGACGCAGCACGCTTCATTGTTTTGGCTCTTCGCGCGGCAGCACCTCGGGCTCGGCTTGCGGCAGCAGCACGTCTTCGGCTTCTTCCTCCTTGTTGAGATCTTCTAGACATTCTTGATCTTCCAGACATTTTATATATTATCTTAACAAAAAAAAATAAATTTTTGCTAAAATATTAATAAATTAATTTGTTATATTTTGACTTAAAAATATGCCTAAAATATATAGTTATTTTGGTCGTTTATACTTTGGTTGGTCATTTATACTTTGGTCGTTTACACTTACCAAATTGTATCCGTAGAAGGCCAATACATTTTATCCCCCTTTTTAATATTATATAAACTCCTAAATAATTCTAATCGAGCCAATGGGCAATTTGTTCTATATTTATCTAATGGATGCGGATTTGTTTTTAATTGGGCCTTAATAGCTTCATCGAATATTTTTTGACGCGCCTGTATTGCGACATAAGTAAAGAAAGCATGAAATGATAACGCGCAAATAGGAATTTCATCGTTATTTTTTTGTTGAAAATCTCTTAAATATTCTTCACATATTGCTAAACCAGAAATATCTGCTAAATTTTCACCGGTACTCAAAGAAGCATCCATTTTAATTCCATCATATGCGGCAAATGTCTCATATTGTTTAATAACGTCCTTAACCTTTCGATTAAATTTCTCACGATCCTCTTTTGTCCACCAGTTGTGTAAATTGCCCTTGTAATCATATTGACTTCCTAAATCATCTAAACAATGCGACATTTCATGCCCTAAAGTAAATCCGACATGCGCTAAATTATATTCTATTCCTCGTTCATCTAAATCAATGAATGGCTTTTGTAAATACGCTAAAGGAATATAAATTGAATTTTCGCTTGGCGTATAATACGCGTTAACTACATATGGCTGCTTTCCAACTAGCTTAAATTCGCACCAATCGATTACTGGAATATCGACATCCGATGATTTTCCATCTAACTCTATTAGTCGCTTTGTGCGCCACACCGCAATTTTTTTTAGATTCTGATACGCACCCTTGTTGTCGTAACTTAACAACGGATCTTCTCTTAATACATCTGGACTACCTACAATTAAATGAATATGGTCGAGCTTTTGTAACGCATACTTTTTAGTTCTTGGCGACAACCATGTGTTTCGTTTAATAATCCGCTTGTAAACAGTAAGCAAATCTTCTGCCATATTTTTTACATAATCAATATGATGCTGTTTTTTATTTTTCTCAATATATTCTTTAGATAAAAAATTATTGAAACATAAAGATAGACCAAATACAGGGTAAATTTCTTTAGGCCACGGAATCGGTTGACCCTTTACAAACTTGCCATGAAACTCATAATATATTAATCGCCATTCACTGTGGAATCGCATCAATTGCCTAAAAACAATGTAATAATAATATGTTTTCCATTTTTTACTCTTCCACGTGTCGTCTTTTGTTAATAGATCCATCATACAACTAACATAATTTAAGCTACTACATATATACGAGTTAGGAACATTTTCTGCTTTGTAACCAATTTCTGTCGCCAATTCAACCCAATCTAGACCGCATTTTTTGATAGACTCCGATTTACTCACTAAATTATATCCATTTTCATTATCCTTTTTAATTTTATTACATCCTAACGCTCCTAGAATATCATATTCCACATCCCAAACATCACTTGCTTTTAAGTCATGATTTTTACCAAGACAAGCATTAAACATATCTGAGATAAATTGTAAATATCGTTGCTTAAACATTTTCTTGTATTTTTGCGTATCTTGGTCTTCTTTGGTATCTTCAATATATATTACGTAATCATATACAGTTAGCTGAGGCGCAGAAACATAACTTCGATATATTTTTGAATTTTTCTCGTCAGGCATGACAGACCAAACGATAGGAGATCCCCAAGCAATAATTTCATTTTGATTTATTTCTGCCAGCATTCTATACACGGAGTTTGAAGCAAAAATCTTTTCTATGCGATCTATTGCCCAACCCACATAGCTCTCAGTAGCGGCATTATCTAAATTAAGCAGGGATTCGTATACATTTTTAATTGCTCTAGACTTAGGCGTATCGTTATTCTTTGTATAGTCTTTTACAATGTCAATTAACTCATAGTATACTTTTTCTTGGGAAATTCGAAAACTATCAACCTGAACATAATATTTTTGTTCTTTTTTAATCTCTTCGCCTTTTTGCGCCATCCATTGATAGTTTATGTAGGTATAATAGTCATTTTGTGGAGTATATTTTGTAGGGGTAAATGGTGTTTTAAACATTTTAACTAATTCGCGTTCAACATTAAAATTGTCTTTCCATAATCCTTTTTTTTTTAAATCTTTCTCTAGATCATTTTCAAATGATTTAATTATATTTGAGTTTTCTTGACAATAAACTTTAAGTTGTTGCTGATTAGGTCTACATTTTTTAGTCTTAGATTTATTTAAACTGGGTTTTTTTCTTGTATTCATATATTAAATAAATATTAATTTATTTTGGTTTCTATTTTGTTTAATAAATCTTCGCTGTATACCAATTTACCAGATGGCTTATATGAATTAATAGGCGTATATTTTTTACTATTTTTGATTTGTTGAATGTCTGCGCTTCGCGTATCTTGTTCTTCTAAATCATCTTCATTTTGAACATTTTCATTTTTCATTTTTTCACCATATTCATTAATAACAATGCCAGTTTTTTTCTTAATTTCGGTTCTCACATAAGAAGGCACCCAATGATTCCACGAAATAAAAACCGTGTTTGGATGAAAATAACGGACTTGAAACCCATTCGTTTGTAATGTATCCATAATATATGCGATACATGCTGCCTGGTCGTATTTTGGAATACCTATAATCACTTCTGGAATAACAAACCAACAGAATTTTTCGTCTATATTTTGTCTGGCAGTTGTTTTAATTCTCACATGAATACGGTTAAGAATTTTCTTGTATAGTTCTAATTTACTGACATCTAATTGCCGTTTTTTTTCATAAAGATCATCTATATTAATTTTCTCGGAAAAATCGGAGAAATTTTCTAGAGTAAATATGTTTGCCATTTAATACAAATGAATAAAATAAATAATTTTAAATAATTCAAATATTATTCAATAATTATTATATTCAAACATTATAACAATTTTAAATTATAACAATTTAAATATAACAATTTAAATATAACAATTTAAATAATAGTTACATAATAATTATATATCAATTATAATGCCAATTAAACATTTAGTTATTGCCGGAGGAGGCCCTATTGGACTACAATTTTTGGGAGCTCTGGAACATCTAAACGAGGAAGAATTTTGGAAATTTGAAGACATCGAAAGCATTTATGCTACTTCTATTGGCACCGTTCTTGGCGCATTTATTTGTCTTAAATACGATTGGTTGACAATCAATACGTATATTATTAATAGACCCTGGCATGATGTATTTAAATTAAATGGGAAACAAATTTTTGATGCGTTTTATTATAAAGGATTGTATGATAAAAAAATTATGGAAACCACATTCAAACCGCTTTTAGAAGCCAAAGATTTGTCGCTAAATATTACCTTAAAAGAATTCTATGAGTATTCAAAAATAGAATTCCATTTATATGCGTTTGAGATGAATAAGTTTGAAATCGCTGACATATCATATAAAACACACCCGGATCTTTCTTTAGTTCAGGCTATTTTTATGTCGAGTTCGTTGCCTGGCGTCTTTACACCGACCATTTTAGATGAAGGATGTTATATAGATGGCGGTGTAATGGCAAATTATCCGCTTTCATATTGTTTAAAAGATCATGAAAACCCGGATGAAATTCTTGGTGTCACCTTTTATCGGGATTATTCAAAACCAGATGCGTATAAAAATAATATTGTTACGAATGATTCCTCTGTAATAGATTTTTCTATTGCGTTTTTTATAAATGCGATGAATTTTATATATAAAAATCTAAAAATAGCTACTATTAAAAATCAAATAGAATGTCAAAATGAAGACAATTTTTTGACAATGGATGTCATACAAAAGTCTATAAATAGTGTGGATATGCGTAAGGAATGGATTGATAAAGGTATCAATGATGCTAAGCTGTTTTTAGAAAGGATTAAAGTAGAGATTGTTAGAGAACCGTGTGTAAAAACTGTTCCATAGTGCTCTTTGTCGGCTTCGCATCATATTCGATCACTTGGTCGCCTTTTAATAATTTAATTGTTGGGTATCCTTCGATCTTATATTTATTCATGAGTTCGTCATTTTCAGCTGATTCTGCGGTGCAGTTATATTCAGTGAATTTAAGGTTGTATCCATTAATTTGTTTTCCTTCATATTCGGTTTTCAAATTCTCCCATTCAGGCTTTGCTGTTTTACAATGAGGGCACCAATCAACATAAAATAACATCATTTCGGCCGTTTTATTTGAATTCGGATCAGTTGTAGAATGCTCTCGGTTCGCATTAAATACGGTATTCTTGTTTATAAATTGATCATAAATCAAATATCCTAAAATAGCAAATCCAATAACTGCCAATATAATGAATTTATAGTTTGAAATCATTTGAATCGCATTATTTGCCATTTCTTGCATACCGCCTTTCATAAAAGAACTTGTATTTACTGGAAGATTAGGATTAGGAGTGTTCATATATATTTAATAAGAATAAATTACAATATCTTTTAAACGAATATAAATACAGAGTTTTATAGTATATAATATAACAAATTATCTTATATGTTAGTTAGAGATATTACTGGAAGACTACATATCATTAGCAGAAAAGATTGTAAAAATGATTTTGATTATTATCAAAAAATTGCGAAGATTAGATCGGAGTTTGTTCAACAATATAAGTCGGTTTTAAGAACCAAACGTTCGATACAATCTAAAAGATCATAAAGAATCTAAAAGAGCTGCTGAATAACAGCCAACATTAAAATTATCAAAAATCCCGTAAAAATATAACTGCTCACAATATTCGTCTTCACTGGATCCCATCCACCTTCAGTCAAATTTATATTAAAGTTTTTAGCGAATACATTTGTTTTTGTTACATTATAGTAAACTGTATATCCTAAAAGTGTCAGAATAATTACCTTTCCAAAAATAGATGACAAAAGAAAGGAGTTTAGCGGCGTCATTATGAACAATATTATTAGAAATGCGGATATGCTAATACATAAGCAAACGGTTTGCGTTGATTTCGCATATTCAGTAATTATGGATGACGACTGTTCAGACATTTATAAAATATATTAATATAATAATATAATAATATATTATACCATGACTTACACGCGTAAGAATCGAATAGGGAAAACGAAGAAAAATAGAAAAACAGGAAAAACAAAGAAACACAGGATATTCAAGAAAGGCGATTTTTATTCAGGTGATGGATTTCTCGTGAGCATATGGGGTCCGGCCCTATGGCATTCGCTGCATACTATGAGCTTTAATTATCCAACAAATCCGACCCAAGAAGACAAGGAACATTACCGAGATTTTGTCTTGTCGTTACAATACGTGCTTCCTTGTAAATATTGTCGCCAAAATTTGAAAACTAATTTTAAATCGTTACCTTTAACCATGGCTGAAATGAAGAACCGAGAGACATTTTCTAGATACATTTATGAACTACATGAGCTGGTGAATCGGATGCTTAAAAAGAAGTCGAATTTGACTTATTGTGATGTCAGAGAACGTTATGAGCATTTTCGAGCAAGGTGCACGGAAGAGAAGCCTGTTATTTTTAAATATACTAAACAAACCAGAAAAAATAAAGGGAAAAAAGAGAAGGGATGTACTGAACCGTTATATGGTAAGAAGTCCAAATGTATTATCAAAATTGTGCCACAGGATACCAATGAGCAGACGATGCAGATCGATAAGAAATGTATTAAGAGTCGGGGAGATAAGTAATAATATAATTTTATTTTAAATAATAACCTTTTATATGTTTTGAAGCATAACATGTGTTTGCATAATGACCTTGTCTGCCACATCTATAGCAACATTGCATTTCATCTTCACTTTCTTCTTCACTATCATCGTCATCGTCAACATCGTCACCGTCATCGTCATCGCTATCATCGTCGTCTTCACTTTCTTCTATCATTTGTTTTTTACATCTTCTTTCATGATCTAAAGCATTGTGTTTGCTATCAAATTCTCTATCACAATGAGGGCAACACCAAATAACTTTTTGAACTTCTTTGTTGCAATCTCGAGCAAAATGTCCGAATTTTCCGCAAGTAAAACACTTATCATTTGTCCCGTTGCTCATCTGACCCAAATGATTTATTGTAGCTTCATCTAATTTTACTTGAACATATGAGCCGCCGCGAACATTATCTATCCCATATCTGTCCATGTAGATTTTAGTATGTTTGTCTTCATCATAGTCGTCACAGTCCGGAATAAGTTCTAATAATTTTATAGGCGCATATTTTTTTGTCCACGCAGATCCATTTGCGTTAAAATGACTTTCTATTCGAAACGAAGGGCTGGTAGTCTTACCAACATAGTATTTGCCTTGTTGTAATTTTAATATGTATATGAATACCATTTTGTTTAATATTATTAGTAATATTGAATACTTAATAATATTTAAATCAATTTTTTATTTATTCTGCATATCTAAATAAAAAGCCGCATTTATTTTTACTTCTACCTTTACAACTATCTATAACTATTCTTTTTGTAAGATTTAAATTTTTAACTGCTTCTGCTATCGAATAAAATTCGTTAATCTTATTCATTTGTAAATCATACTGTATTACTTTTTTAGTAGAATTTGATAAACCAGTTTGTATTTTATGCATATTATTTTCTAAGCATGTAGTCCATTCTAAATTTGCTAGTTCATTGTTCAATTTATTTCCATCTATATGGTTGACAAATTCTTTATTTTCTGGATTTTCTAAAAAAGTTAGAGCAACTAACCGATGAAGTAAATATTTTTTACTATTAATACTAATTCTTTTATATCCTGTATTATATTTATGATCATTTTTAACAATATTTTTGTTATCCTTAAAACTACCTTTAGTTGATACAAAATAATTCTGTTTACCTGTAATTTCAAATGGTATTTCTTTCCAAATTTCATTTTCATCTTCTTTTTCATAAAAATATTGCCATTTAAATCCATAAGCAATGTTTCTATTATTGTTTCCAACTGCGCATATTTTACCACCTATAGATCTATTATTTGTATTAGATAATTTATTTTCTATAATCCATAAAGTAGCTTTAGATATTGATTCATGTAATTCAATTATTTCATTTGTATCCTTATTAATTCTATAAATAGGTCTGTAAGTCATTGGTTTCAAAAAAGTTACATCTTTATTTATGTGTATATTTTGTTCAGTCATTGTAGCCCATCTTAAGTTACTAACACAATTATTTTGTTTATTTTTATCTATATGATCTACTGTAAGTTTATTTTCTGGATTATCTATAAATTCTTTTGCTACTAATCTGTGAGCTTTACAACTAACATTTTTACGATCATTATTTGACAATGATATGTATAAATACCCTGAACAATGGATCTGTTGTTTCATTATTTTATTCATATATTTACTTTTTACTTGTCCTTTACTACTGACTTCATAATTTGGGAAATCTGTAATTGGTTTCCATATCTCTTCATCGGTTTCTTCCATTATAATTTTGATTATATATTATATTAGAATTTGTATTTAAATAGTATTTGCGATTATTATATTTACATTCCGAATGAACTGAAATCGCTTAGAACAGGAATTGGCATGTAATCTTGGTTGAATGCTTTGTAGTTAGGTACTTTGGCGCACGTAAAGGGACTTTCCGGGCAGCGAGAACAAGGCGGGCAAGCTGGACATTGTGACGCATCTCCGTCACATTTTAAAATAGGATCAGGACATTTTGGGCAAATTGGAACTATAACCTGCGACTTCAAAATATACAAGTCCTCTTGTCCAGCGGGGATTTGGTTTCTAGGCACGCCAGGCGGCAACGAATTGTAGTAAGCATTCGGGTCCGCATTTACAGCAGTGTTTCCAGCAGGTCCCGTAGCCGTATTCACTTCGCCGCCCGCTGGTCCATAATATGTATTCGTATCCACATTATTGTAGCCATTATTATAACCATTATAATGAGAATATTGATCGACATCGCCTGTATTGCTGTTGTAAGTGTAGGTGTTGTCCTCTGTATAAACAATTTTGGATCCATTTGGTCCGGTAATTTCGACAGCGGACTTGCCATTGGAATCCGTGATCATTTTCGCGGTGCCGCCATTTGGTCCTACATAAGTAGTAGTGCCTGAATTATTTGTATTATTATCGATATAATAGATCTCAGTAGTGCCATCTTTTCTGGTGATCACAATAGTGCCATCAGATCCGTTGTCAATTATTTTCGCAGTTCCGCCATCAGGTCCATAATAAATAGAAGCATGAGAATTTCCAGTGTAGTGATTGTAATTGTCGTAACTATTGGTAGAATAAGTATTCACATTTGTATTGCTATTACTGTTACTGGATCCATTACCATTTTGAACAGTAAATACGGTTTTGGTTCCATCTGATTCCGTAACCGTTATGACAGCTGTGCCATTAGAGTCAGTTGTCGCAGTTGCGGTTCCGCCATTGCCATTGGAAGCATAATAGGTATTCACATCGCCACCAGATGCGGTAGAATAAGCATTTGTATTTCCATATTTATCTGTTACAGTGAAAACAGTAGTGCCATTTGGCCCGGAAACAATTCTAGCAGTCGCACCATTATCGGCTACATATGTATTAGAATTTGCTCCAGTCATGCCTTCAATGCGTTTATTAACACAGTCGGCACCCCCTAAATAAGTGCATAATATTAATGCTAACAATAATATGACAAAAAGGAATAATATTTCTCCGTTCATTATAATTTATATAGTGAAAAAAGTTCTTTATAAAAAAATTGATTTGTTTAAAGATATAAATATAAGTATCAATAATATATATTAATGTCTAATAATAAATATAGTTGTGTCCAAATTATCGATGATTCTGATGATGAATCGAATGTAGAAAAAGTGGATGAAGTAGAAAAAGTGGAAAAAGTGGAAGAAATTGTTATAGAGGTGAAAAAGAAGAAGATGGTTAGAAGGAAAAAATCTGAAATAGTATTAGTAGAAGAGGAAGAAATAAAAGAAATAAAAGAAACAAGCGAAGCAAAAAAAGCAGTGCCTGTCTGTCTGCTTAAGAAATACATGCATGAACAAGGCACGATAGAAATTGGTGCGGATGAAGCCGGTCGAGGACCAATGTTAGGAAGAGTATATAGCGGCGCGGTTGTTTTACCTAAAGATGACAGTTTCGATCATTTTAAAATGAAAGACAGTAAAAAATTCACTTCTAAGAATCCGAAAAAGATTCAGGAAGTAGCAGAATATATTAAACAGCATGCCGTCGCATGGGCGGTCGAATATGAAGACGAAAGAGTAATTGATGAAATAAATATTTTACAGGCAACTCAGTCTGCGATGCACAAGGCAATCAAAAGTGTTATTAAACAGTTACAACAAAAAACAGATGGAAAAACAGATGGTAAAACAGATGGAAAAACAGATGGAAAAACAGATGGTAAAACAGATGGAAAAACAGATGAAATAGATCCAAATTATAACAATTTGCTGTTGCTAATTGATGGCAACTATTTCAAGCAACTAACTATTTTAAATCAAGGTAAGACCAAATTGGTTACCGTAAACTATGAAACAGTTGAAGGAGGTGACAACAAATTTACTGCGATTGCTGCCGCATCTATTCTAGCTAAAACAG
>Ga0114966_10002650_pt1 | contig 15895 bp, 17 predicted proteins | sample M_130207_XF_Meta_FD_87029 | JGI IMG/M metagenome (GOLD analysis project Ga0114966, IMG submission 87029) | Freshwater microbial communities from Lake Montjoie, Canada to study carbon cycling - M_130207_XF_MetaG | ecosystem: Environmental > Aquatic > Freshwater > Lake | place: Lake Montjoie...
CCAACATGGCTTACCTCCATTGGGTTTAATCGGTCCACAAATGCGAACCTGAAGGGCGGTATATGTCATAAATGAAATATAAGCTACCTAAAAATTGCAATGTTGAAATATGGATGTGAGCATGGAAAAGGCCGCGCTCCGGGCGGGAGCGCGGCCTCTTTGTGGAGTTGAAGCGAGGCGCTGGTGCTTCAGCGCGTCGCCGACAGTTTCCTTGACGTCGCCGACGGCGCGCTGGACCTTGCCCTCAGCCTGCTCGGCCATGCCCTCGACTTCCATCCTGGAATCACCGGTCGCGCGACCGACGATTTTCTTGACCGAGCCGACGGCGTCCTTGGCGGCGCCCTTGATCTGATCCTTGTGCATTGTGTGCCTCTCTAATTTCGGACCGGACAGCCCGGTCCCTCAGACAGGCAACGCCTCAAGCGGCGGCGGGTTCTAAGCTCAGCCGCTCGATCAGGGCCTCGAAGGCGCCGGTCGCCAGGCGCCGGGCCTGCACGTCATCGAGCAGGCGCCGCTGCTGGCCAAAGCCCATGACGTAACTCTTGATGTCGAACACCGCCTGGTCGACCTGCTCGGGCGGCAGGGGCGGGGAGGTGAGAACCCGGATCTCCGGTCCCAGGGTCCTGGCCCAGCGCCGGTGCATGGCCTGCAGGAAGTCGCGAACCCGGCCGGGCTGGTCGTCATATTCCACCGAGGCCTGCATCATCGGACAGCCGCCGGGGCCGCCTTCGGTTTCCACCCAGTCCAGCCAGCGCTCGAAGATGAACTTCAGGCGCGGCTTGCCGGTGGGAACTTTCAGGGATGGCGTCCAGACCAGCGCCAGGAAACGATCAACCGAGGCTTCCAGTACCGCCAGATGCAGCTCGTCCTTGTCGCCGAAATGCTTGAAAACACCGGATTTTGACAGGCCCACGGCTTCTGCGATGTCGTTCAGGCTGACAGCCGCCAGTCCCCTTACCGACGCCATGCGTCCGGCTTCGCTGACAATCCTGCCCCGTGTGGCCTCGCCTTTTCTCATTGAGTCGAACATTAGCCCAGAATCCCGCCTTGACAAAAAGTGCACGATCGTGCGTATTCTAATGCAGTAAGTGCACGAGCGTGTACATAATGTCAGGAGACAGGTATGAAAAGTCTTGCCGCAACCCTCGTCGGGTCCGTCGTGTTCGGCGCCCTGATCGCCACAGCCGCTCTGGCCGCCCAGATCACCGAGGCGACGCTGGCAGCGCCGGTGGCCGAACGCCGCCAGGTCATCGTCGATGGCAAGCTATGGACCTGCGAAGCGGCGCGCTGTGTCTCCGGCAACACGGGCATCAGCCAGCCGCTGACCCGCGAGTGCGCGAGGGCCGCCAGGGTGCTGGGTCCGATCGTGGCCTATCGGCGTGGTGAGACGGTGCTGACCGCCGAGCAGATCAGGGCCTGCAACGACTGACGAGCAACACTCCGAGACATGACGTAGGATGGCCGCTCATCTGAGTGCTTGTTCTCATGACCGGCCCACCGCCCGCCCCTGCGCGATCCTCGCCCTCTACGGCGCGTAACCGCGACCCCATCCTGCGGGTCCTGAAGGGCTGTCTTCCGGCCACGGGTTTTGTCCTGGAGATCGCGGCCGGCGCCGGCGAGCACGCGCTCTATAATGCCGCCGCCTGCCCCGGCCTGCTCTGGCAGCCCACCGATTCGGATCCCGAGGCGCTCGCCAGTATCGCCGCCTGGCGCGACCATGCCGGCACGCCCAATCTGCTGGCGCCGTTGGCGCTGGACGCGGCCCGTCCCGAAACCTGGCCGATCAAGGCGGCCGACGCGATAGTCAACATCAACATGATCCACATCTCGCCCTGGGCGGCCACGCAGGGGCTGATGAAAGGCGCTGGCGCCGTTTTGCCGAGGGGAGGAGTGCTCTTCCTCTACGGGCCCTATCTGGAGGCCGGTAAAGAGACGGCGCCCAGCAATCTCGACTTCGACGCCAGCCTGCGTCGACGCAATCCCGAGTGGGGGCTGCGACGCCTGGACGATGTGACGGCCCTCGCCGCCCGCCATGGCATCATCCTCGCCGAACGCGTCGCCATGCCGGCCAACAACCTGTCGCTGGTCTTCCGCAAGGCGTGAGCGTCCGCTGGGGCTTTCGCCGTGCGGCGCCACGGGCTACATCGCCCCGTTCCTTCCCTGTCCGAGATACGAGCCCACTCCATGGCGCAACAATTTATTTTCCAGATGCAAGGCCTGACCAAGGCCTATCCCGGCGGCAAGAAGGTGTTCGAGAACATCTGGCTGTCGTTCTACGCCGACGCCAAAATCGGCGTCGTAGGCGTGAACGGCTCGGGCAAGTCGACGCTGCTCAAGATCATGGCCGGCATCGACAAGGAATTTAACGGCGAGGCCAGGGCCGCCGACGGCGTCAAGATGGGCTACCTGGAACAGGAGCCGCACATCGACGAGCAGCTCAACGTCTGGGGCAATGTCATCGCCTGGTGCGAGGAAAAGAAACTCGTCGACCGCTTTAACGAGGTCGCCGCCCTGATGGGCGAGGAATACACCGACGAGCTGATGGAGGAGATGACCGCCCTCCAGGAAAAGATCGACGCGGGCGATCTGTGGGACATCGACAGCCGCATCGAGATGGCCATGGACGCCCTGCGCTGTCCGCCCAACGACTGGCCGACCGACAAGCTTTCCGGCGGTGAGCGCCGCCGCGTGGCGCTTGCCCGCCTGCTGCTCTCAAAGCCCGATATGCTGCTGCTGGACGAGCCGACCAACCACCTCGACGCCGAGAGCGTCGCCTGGCTGCAGCACCATCTGGAAGCCTTCCCCGGCTGCGTCATCCTGGTCACCCACGACCGTTACTTCCTCGACCAGGTGACCAAGTGGACCCTCGAACTCGACCGCGGCAAGGGCCTGCCCTACGAGGGCAACTACTCCGGCTGGCTGGAACAGAAGACCAAGCGCATCGTCCAGGAACAGTCGGAATCAGAGGCCCGCCAGCGGGCCATGACCCGCGAACTGGAATGGGTCCGCTCCGGCGCCAAAGCCCGGCAGGCCAAGTCCAAGGCGCGTCTGGCCGCTTACGACGACATGGTTCGCGAACAGGAAGCCATGCGAGGCGCCCAGAGCCACGCCACCATCCAGATCCCGCCCGGCCCGCGCCTCGGCAATGTGGTGATGGAGGTGACGAACCTCGAAAAGTCGTTCGGCGACAAGCTGCTGTTCAAGGACCTGTCCTTCAAGCTTCCGCCCAACGGCATTGTCGGCGTCATCGGACCGAACGGGGCGGGCAAATCGACCCTGTTCAGGATCATCACCGGCCAGGAGACGCCCGATGCCGGCACCTTCCGCCTGGGTGAGACGGTGAAGCTCGCCTATGTCGATCAGAGCCGCGACGCCCTCGATCCGGCCAAGACCGTCTGGCAGGAGATCAGCCACGGCCTCGATATCCTCGCCATCGGCAAGCGGGAGATCAACACGCGCTCCTATGTCGGCAGCTTTAACTTCAAGGGCGGCGACCAGCAGAAGAAGGTCGGCCAGCTGTCAGGCGGCGAGCGTAACCGCGTCCACCTGGCCAAGACCCTGACCGAGGGCGGCAACCTCATCCTGCTCGACGAGCCGACCAACGACCTCGACATCGAAACCCTGCAAAACCTCGAAGAGGCGCTGGAAGAGTTCGCCGGCTGCGCGGTGATCATCTCCCACGACCGCTGGTTCCTCGACCGCCTGGCCACCCACATCCTGGCCTTCGAGGGCGACAGCCACGTTGAGTGGTTCGAGGGCAACTTCGAAGCCTACGAGGAAGACAAGAAGCGCAGGCTCGGCGCAGACAGCCTCATCCCGCACCGGATCAAGTTCCAGAAGTTCGGGCGGTAGGGCGCCGGCGCCATGACCAAGCCGCTTGCCCTGCTTTCAGACATCATCCTGGCCCGCACCGAGGGTGCGTTGGCCGACCAGTACGAGGTTCTGCGCCTTTGGGACTACGAGGACCGCGCCGCCTTCGTCGCCGGACCTGGGCAGAAGGTCGAAGCGATCGTCCACGCCGGCGAAGTGTTGCTGGCGCCCGACTTCATCGACGCCCTGCCCAAGCTCAAGGTCATCGCCTGCGTTTCGGTGGGCTATGACGGGGTCAATGTTCCCCGGGCGCGGGCGCGCGGCGTTGAGGTCACCCACGCGGCCTGGCTGAACGCCGACGATGTCGCCGACTTCGCCATCGGGCTGATGATCTGCGCCTATCGCGGCATCATCCCGGGCCACAACCGGGTGCTCTCCGGCGACTGGGAAAAACGTACGCCGACGCGGCCCCTGGGCACGCTTACCGGCAAGAGCCTCGGCATTGTCGGTCTAGGCCACATCGGCGAGGCGATCGCGGTGCGCGGCGAGGCGATGAAGATGAGGATCAGTTGGTGGTCGCCCCGCGCCAAGCCCGCCGCATGGTCCCGCGCCGAGAGCCTGCTGGCCCTCGCTGAAGCCTCCGATGTCCTGATGATCGCCTGCCGGGCCGACGCCTCCAACCGCCACCTGATCGATGCGGCGGTACTCGCCGCCTTGGGCAAGCGCGGCCTGCTGGTCAACATCTCCCGCGGCCAGGTGGTGCAGGAAGACGACCTGATCGCGGCCCTGAAGGACGGGAGCCTCGGCATGGCCGCCCTCGATGTCTTCTGGAAGGAGCCAACGCCGGCTGACCGCTGGACCGATGTTCCGAACGTCACCCTAGCCCCCCACGCCGCCGGATCGACTGCCGAGACGCTCGTCCAGATGGTCGCCCAGGCGCTCGAAAACCTGCGCCGGGTGTTTGCGGGTGAACCGCCGCTCAGTCCCGTTCCTCAGGAATAAAGCGCTCAAGTACCCCGGCGCATGCCGGGGGGTAGCGCAAAGGAAAAGCCAATGAACATCGAAGCCCTCGACATCGGCCGCAACCCGCCCTTCGACGTCAATGTCATCATCGAGGTGCCGATCGGCGGCGAGCCCATCAAATACGAGATGCACAAGGGCTCGGGCGCCCTGATGGTCGATCGGTTCCTCTATACGGCCATGCGCTATCCGGGGAACTACGGCTTCATTCCGCACACCCTGTCGGGCGACGGCGATCCCTGCGACGTGATCGTCGCCAACACCCGCGGCATTGCGCCCGGCGCGGTGATGAGCTGCCGGATCGTCGGGGTGCTGCTCATGGAAGACCAGGCCGGCATTGACGAGAAATTGCTGGGCGTTCCGTCATCGTGGCTGACCCAGCGCTATGACCACGTGCAGAACTACACCGACCTGCCGGAGATCGCCCTTCGCCAGATCGAACACTTCTTCGCTCACTACAAGGATCTGGAGCCGGGGAAGTGGACGAAACTCTCCGGCTGGCGGGACGCTGATGTCGCCCGTCAGATGATCGTTGAGGGGATCGAACGGGCCAAGAAGAAGGCTTGACATAAAGACATAAAGATATCTTTATATGACCCATGTCGCTGTCGTCCGAACAGCTTGTCGAGGCCTTGCGCGCCGCTGGGGAGCCCACGCGCCTGCGGATCCTTGCGCTCCTGGCGAGGGAAGAACTCGCCGTCATGGAGCTTTGCCAGATACTAGATCAGAGCCAGCCGCGCGTCTCGCGCCATCTGAAACTGCTGGCTGAGGCGGGATTGATCGAGCGGTTTCCCGATGGCGCCTGGGTGTTCTACCGCCTCTCCGCCGCCGGTCCCGTGCGCGGACTGGTCGACCAGGCGCTGGCGCTCATCGCGCCCGGTGACCGGCTGGCCGAGCAGGACCAGGCGCGGCTGACGAACGTTCGCGCCGCCCGCAGCCAGGCGGCAGCGGCCTATTTCACTCAGAACGCCGGCCGCTGGGACAAGATCCGCTCGCTCTATGTCGCTGAAGGCGAGGTCGAGACGGCGATCCTGAACGCCGCCGGCGAGGGCCTTTTTGCCCGGGTCGTCGACCTTGGCTCCGGCACCGGCCGCATGCTCACCCTGCTGGGCCCCCGGGCCAGGGCGGCGGTGGGCCTGGATCTCTCCCAGCAGATGCTCAACATCGCGCGAACCAATGTCGCGCAGGCGGGCCTTGCTTCGTGCGAGCTGCGCCATGGCGATATTTTCGCCACCAACCTGCCGGGCGCGTCGGCCGATCTGGTGGTCGTCCACCAGGTGCTGCACTACCTCGCCGATCCGCCCGCCGCGGTGGCCGAGGCCGCGCGCCTCGTGGCGGCGGGCGGGCGCCTGCTGATCGTCGATTTCGCGCCCCACAAGCTGGAGTTCCTGCGCGAGCAGCACCAGCACCGCCGGCTGGGCTTCACCGACGCCGAGATGGAGCGCTGGCTGACCTCGGCCGGGCTTTCGAAAGTGAAGGTCCACGCCCTGCCGCCGAAGAGCGAGCCGGGCCTTACCGTCAAGATCTGGTCGGCGGAACGCGGCCTCGAGCCGGTCAGGAGCGCCGCATGAACGCCCCCCATGCTTTAGGGTCCATCGCCCGCGCCGGCGAGCGCGCGACCAGTCGCGTGCGCCTGTCGTTCGAATTCTTCCCGCCCAAGACCGAGGCCATGGAAGAAAGCCTGTGGGCCGCGATCCGCCGACTTGAACCGCTCGCGCCCGACTTCGTCTCAGTGACCTATGGGGCAGGCGGCTCGACGCGCGAACGCACCCACCGCACGGTGAGGCGCATCCTGACCGACACGGGCCTGAAGCCCGCCGCGCACCTGACCTGCGTCGGCGCGACCAAGGCCGAAGTCGACGAGGTCATCCGCGAATACTGGGCGGCCGGCATTCGCCACATCGTCGCCCTGCGCGGCGATCCGCCCGAAGGCATCGGCGGCGCCTATGTTCCGCCGGCCGATAGCTATGCCAACGCCACCGAGCTCACCGCCGCTATCACGCGGATCGCGCCCTTCGAGGTGATGGTGGGGGTCTATCCGGAGAAACATCCGGAGAGCCCGTCAATTGAACACGATATCAATGTCTTGAAGGCGAAGGTTGATGCGGGCGCGAGCCTCGCCATCAGCCAATTTTTCTTCGATGTCGAAGCTTTCCTGCGCTTTCGCGACAAGGTCGATGCGGCCGGGATCACCATTCCGCTGGTCCCTGGGATCATGCCGGTGACCAATTTCAATGGCCTGAAAAAGATGTCGAGCGCCTGCAAGACGGCCGTGCCCGCGTGGCTCGCCACCTTGTTCGAAGGCCTCGATGAAGACCCCGACACCCGCCGGCTGATCGCCTGTTCGGTGGCTGCGGAAATGTGCGCCCGGCTGGAGGAGGAGGGGTTTTCGACCTTCCACTTCTACACCCTGAACCGCGCCGATCTGGTCTACGCCATCTGCCGCGTGCTGGGCGTGCGCGAAAAGGAGATCACGCCATGAAGTCTCTGAAGCTGTGGGCGAGCGGCGCCGTGCTGGCCGCCGTCGCCATCGCCGGGCCGGTCTCGTCGCAGAACGCGTCCTGGGGCCAGGACACCGAGCCGTTCCAAATGATCGACAATGTCTGGTACGTCGGCTCGGCGGGGCTGTCGGCCTTTCTGATCAAGACGCCGGCCGGCGATATCCTGCTCGACGTCGGCCTGCCGCAGAATGCCGACATGGTCGAAAAGCACCTGGCGACGATCGGGGTGAAGCTCTCCGACATCAAGATCCTGCTGAACAGCCATTCGCACTACGACCACTCCGGTGGCCTGGCGAAGTTGAAGGCCGATACCGGGGCGCGGCTGATCTCCACCGAAGGCGAGAAGCAGGCGCTGGAAAAGGGGGTCTATCCGGGCTCCGAAGGGGTCGACGCCTACAAGTTCCCGCCCGTAAAAGTGGATGAGATCGTCGCTGACGGCGGCAAGGTGACGCTGGGCGGGTTGACGCTCACCGCCCACATCACGCCCGGCCACACCAAAGGCTGCACCACCTGGACCTGGCCGGTGAAGGACAAGAACGGCTCGACCCACACGGCGGTCAACTTCTGCTCGGCCTCGGTGGCGGCCAATCGTCTGGCGCCCAACCCGCAGTATCCGGGCATCGTCGAGGATTACCGCACCACCTTCGCCAAGGTGAAGACCTTTGACGGCGACGTGTTCCTGGGACCCCACTCCGAGTTCTACGACATGCCCGGCAAGCGGGCGAAGCTCAGCCAGCCCGGCCCCAACCCTTTCATCGCGCCCGGCGCCTTCCACGCGTTCGTGGCCAGCCAGGAGACGGCGTTCAACACCTCGCTCGCCCAGCAACAGGCGCGCGGAGCGGCGGCCGCTGCTCCGAAGGCGGCCCCGAAATGACCCGCGCCCAACGCATCGAACGGCTCAAGACCATCGCCAAGCAGCGCATCCTGGTGCTCGACGGCTCGTGGGGCGTGATGATCCAGCGGCGCGAACTCTCCGAGGCCGATTTCCGGGGCGAGCGGTTCGCCGCGCACAACACCCAGCTGAAGGGCAACAATGATATCCTCTGCCTGACCCGGCCCGACATCATCGCCGACCTGCACGACCAGTATTTCGCCAGCGGCGCCGACATCAGCGAGACCAACACCTTTTCGGCCACGGTGATCGCCCAGGACGACTATTCGTTGAATGCGCAGGATGTGCGCGACCTCAACCTGGCCGGCGCCCGGTTGGCCCGCGAGGCCGCCGACCGCTGGACGGCGAAGACGCCGGACAAGCCCCGTTTTGCGGCCGGCTCGATCGGGCCGCTGAACAAGATGCTGTCGATGAGCTCGGACGTGAACAATCCGGGCGCCCGCACCGTGACCTTCGACCAGGTCTATGAGGCCTACAAGGATCAGATCCGCGCCCTGCACGAGGGCGGGGTCGATCTCTTCCTGATCGAGACCATCACCGACACTCTCAACTGCAAGGCCGCGATCAAGGCGATTCTGGATTTGCAGGACGAGGGCTATGAGCCCCTGCCGATCTGGATTTCGGGAACCATCACCGACCGCTCGGGCCGCACCTTGTCGGGCCAGACAGCCGAGGCGTTCTGGAATTCGGTCAAGCACGCCAAGCCCTTCGCCATCGGCTTCAACTGCGCCCTGGGCGCGGACCTGATGCGGCCCCACATCGCCGAGCTGGCCCGCATCGCCGACACGCTCGTCGCGGCCTATCCGAACGCGGGTCTGCCCAACGCCATGGGCCAGTACGACGAGGAGCCGCACGAAACCGCCCACGCCCTTTCCGACTGGGCCAAGGACGGCATCGTCAACATCGTCGGCGGGTGCTGCGGCACCACGCCCGAGCACATCGCCTGCGTGGCGCGAGACGTCGCCGGCATCCCCACCCGCGCCATCCCCGAGCGCCCGAAAGCCATGCGGCTGGCGGGCCTCGAACCGTTCGAGCTGGTCTGATGTGGGGATGGAAACCAAAACCGCCGCCTGACTGGTTCACCGCCTTTGCGGATGAACTGGAGGCGTTTGTCCAAGGCCTGCCGGGTGGGTTGGTTGTGCAATGGAAGAAATCTCGTAGGCACGTCTCGTTGGGCATCAAGGCGCCCACGTCCCGGCACCGCGATATTTGGCTAGAGCTAGGCCCGGATGGCGGCGAATATGCCGTCGGAAAAGTGTGGGGTGAGTATGATTGGGGAAGTGAGGAGATTGCGCAGAATCTTCTCGCAACGCTCGATGCCTTGAAAGCCGGCCAAGTTCGCGAGGTCAGAGATCGGCGAACCGGCGCATACTATCATGTCTATCGGCTGAAGACGCGAGGGTTGGACGGCTTCATGCAAGAGGGGCAGTTCAGGTTTTTCGGGGGTTTTAAGATACCTGTTCGAAAGGCGACCATATCCCGCATTTCGCCACTCGACAGCACAAGGGAACCAGGGCTGCAAACTCCGGAGGCGCGTCCGTGAGCGGCCTCGCCCTGTCAGCCATTGAGACGGAGCAGATCCGAGACCTGCGCGCGCGGCTGAACCGCGTGCCCAAAGGCGCGATGGGTGACAAATCCGTGGGCCCGCTCAGCAAGGGGTTTTTCGTGCTGTGTGGACGCGTCGGGCTCTCGCCCCAGTCGGGCGGTCAACCCATTGCGACCCTCCCCGAAATGAAGACGGCGATCGGCGAGGGCGATCTTACCCGGGTAAAGCAGATTGTGGCCCAGCTGGAGGGCCTGCGCGGAAGCGTTGATCCCAAGGTCTGGCGGCAGATCTTCGACTCGGGCGTGCTGACGGCGATCCTGACGCGCCGGTTGGTGCTCGGCGGTAAGGAGAACCTCTAGATGGGCGACACCCACGAACGCCTCAACGACAAGCTGCGGGCCTTTATCGGCAAGCAGAAGATGTTCTTTGTCGCTACCGCGGCCAGGGACGGGACCGTCAATGTCTCGCCCAAGGGCTATGACAGCGTGGCGATCATCGATGAAGCCACCATCGCCTATCTGGATTTCGGCGGCTCGGGGATCGAGACCCTGGCGCATGTGAAGGAGAACGGCCGCATCACCCTGATGTGGTGCGCCTTCGAGGGACCGGCCAATATCCTGCGGGTCTATGGCCAGGGCGAAGCGGTCAGTTTCGACGAGTCCGGGTTTGCGGAGTTGCTGGCGCTCTTCCCCGGATTTGACCGAGCCCGGTCTGTCATCAAAATTAAAGTCGAGCGCATCGCCGACAGCTGCGGCTGGGGCGTGCCGTTCTATGAGTTCAAGGGCGAGCGCGAGCAGCTGAAACGCTGGGTCGACAACCGTTCCGAGGACGAGTGGAAAGAGCGCCGCTACGCCTCCAACGCCCTGTCCATCGACGGCCTGCCCGGACTGGTCCGCCCGAAATGAACCGGACTGTTCCCGCCATCGCACTGGCTTGCGCGGCCCTATGCGGCTGTGGGCCCAAGCCTGTGGCCGATGTCCTTCAGAACGGGCTGGTTGATGTAAACCTCTTGAGCTCGGACGCCCCTGCCAAGATTCGGGACGCTTTGTCGGTCGACATCGAGGTGCGGAATGGAACACCCGTCACGCTGGAATCGGCGTCGATCGAGTGCGGTGGAGCGCCGTTTGAGTTTCTCGCCACGCTTAAGAACCCTCTACGGGGAGGGACCAGCATCGTCTTGAAGGCGAAAGTGCAAAAAGACCCAACCGAACCGGAACATCTTTTGAGCTTGGGAGCCGGCCCGTTCACATGTGGTTTCACCAGCGCCCAGCTGAAAAATATTGGGTGGTGGGTCATGAAGGATGGCGTTCCGCAGCAAACCATCCCTTCGCCGGAGTTCGGCCGATGACTCGCCCCGTCTTCGTAAACATCGGCGAGCGGACCAACGTCACCGGCTCGGCCAAATTCCGCAAGCTGATCGTCGACGGCGACTATGCCGCCGCCCTGGATGTGGCGCGCCAGCAGGTCGAGGCGGGCGCCTCGGTGATCGACGTCAATATGGACGAGGGGCTGCTGGACTCGAAGGCGGCGATGGTCACCTTCCTCAATCTGATGGCCGCCGAGCCCGATATCGCCCGCGTGCCGGTGATGATCGACTCGTCCAAATGGGAAGTCATCGAGGCGGGCTTAAAGTGCGTCCAGGGCCGCTCGATCGTCAATTCCATCTCGCTGAAGGAAGGCGAGGACAAGTTCATCGAACAGGCGACGCTCTGCCTGCGCTACGGCGCGGCCGTGGTGGTCATGGCCTTTGACGAGCAGGGCCAGGCCGACACCGCCGCCCGCAAGATCGAGATCTGCAAGCGCGCCTACGATGTGCTGGTGGACAAGGTCGGCTTTCCCCCTGAGGACATCATCTTCGATCCCAACATCTTCGCCGTGGCGACGGGCATCGACGAGCACAACAATTATGCCGTTGATTTCATTGAAGCCACGCGCGCGATCAAGGCGCAGCTGCCGATGGCGCGGGTCTCCGGCGGGGTTTCCAACGTCTCGTTCAGCTTCCGCGGCAATGAGCCGGTGCGCCGGGCGATCCACGGGGTCTTTCTCTATCACGCCATCGCCGCGGGCATGGACATGGGCATCGTCAATGCCGGCGACCTGCCGGTCTATGACGACATCGACGCCGAGCTGCGCGAGGCCGTCGAGGATGTGATCCTCAATCGGGCGAAGAACTACTCGCCGACCGAACGGCTGGTCGAGCTCGCGCCCAAATACAAGGGCGACAAGGGCGCCGAGCGGGTTGTCGATCTCAAATGGCGCGAGGGTACCGTTGGCGAGCGCCTGACCCACGCCCTGGTCCACGGCGTCACCGAGTTCATTGAGGCCGATACCGAAGAAGCCCGACTGGCGGCAGAGCGCCCCCTGCACGTCATCGAAGGCCCGCTGATGGACGGCATGAACGTGGTTGGCGACCTCTTCGGTTCGGGCAAGATGTTCTTGCCCCAGGTGGTCAAGTCGGCTCGGGTGATGAAACAGGCGGTCGCCTGGCTGCTGCCCTACATGGAAGCCGAGAAAGAGGGCAAGCCGCGCGAATTCGCGGGCAAAATCCTGATGGCCACCGTCAAGGGCGACGTCCACGACATCGGCAAGAACATCGTCGGCGTGGTTCTGGCCTGCAACAACTACGAGGTGATCGACTTAGGGGTCATGGTCCCGGCCGACCGCATTCTCGACGAGGCGGTCAAGAACAAGGTCGATATCGTGGGCTTGTCCGGCCTGATCACCCCCTCGCTGGACGAGATGGCTTTCGTCGCCGCCGAGATGGAGCGGCGCGGGTTTTCGATCCCGCTCTTGATCGGCGGCGCCACCACCAGCCGCACCCACACGGCGGTGAAGATCGAGCCGCGCTACAAGGCCGGATCGACCACCTATGTGCTCGACGCCAGCCGCGCTGTCGGCGTGGTTTCGGGCCTGCTCTCGCCCACCGAGAAGGACCGGCTGCAGGCCGAAACGCGGGCCGAATACGGCAAGGTGCGCGAGCAGTACGCCCGCGGCCAGGACAACAAGAAGCGCACCCCCCTGCCGGAAGCCCGAGCCAATCGCTTCCCGGTCAACTGGGGCGGCGAGCTTGCCAAGCCGACCTTCCTGGGTACACGAACTTATCCTAATTACGATTTGAATGAGTTGGTAAAATGCATCGACTGGTCACCGTTTTTTTCCAGTTGGGAACTGGTTGGACGCTACCCCGATATCCTGACCGACGACGTGGTCGGCAAGGCTGCGCGCGATCTCTTCACCGACGCGGAAGTCATGCTGGAGAAGATCGTCGCTGAACGCTGGTTCACCGCCAGCGGTGTCGTCGGCTTCTGGCCGGCCAACGCCGACGAGGATGACGTCATTGTCTGGACCGACGAGACACGAACTACCGAACTCGCCCGCTTCCACACCCTGCGCCAGCAGATGGCCAAGTCCGGCGACAAGGCCAACCTCGCCCTGGCCGATTTCGTCGCGCCGACGGGGCAGGGGGCCGACTACATCGGCGCCTTCGCGGTCACCGCGGGCCTGGGCGAAGCCGAGGTGATCGCCCGCTTCAAGGCGGCCGGCGATGACTATTCCGCGATCATGGCCTCGGCCCTGGCCGACCGCCTCGCCGAAGCCTTCGCCGAGGCGCTGCACTACAAGGTGCGCACCGCGCTCTGGCCCTATGCGCCGGACGAGGCTTTCGACGTGAACGCCCTGATCGCCGAACAGTACCGCGGCATCCGCCCCGCCCCCGGCTATCCGGCCCAGCCGGATCATACTGAGAAGGCAACGCTGTTCCGTTTGCTGGACGCCACGGCCGCCACCGGCATGGAGCTGACCGAAAGCTTCGCCATGACCCCGCCGGCGGCGGTCTCAGGCCTCTACTTCGCTCACCCCGACAGCCACTATTTCGGCGTCGGCAAGATCGAACGCGATCAGGTCGCCGACTACGCCCGCCGCAAGGGCTGGGACCTGAAAACAGCCGAGCGCTGGCTCTCGCCGATTTTGAATTACGAGCCCTAAGGCTTCACCGCCACCGGAGCCGGCGCTGTCGGAATCGGGGCTGGGATCACCGGGGTCGGCGTGGGCGGCGGGGGCGGGGCTACGGCTGCAGTGTTGGTCCGGAACAGCGGGGCGGCCATTTGCGAGCGCGCCTCCAGCTGGGTCGCGATCCGGGTGCAGCGGTCGGGCAATTCCCAGTTCATCCAGGAATAGGCCTGGTTGCGGGCGTCCACCGTGCCCAGTTCGGCCCAGCGGTCGATGCCCATCTGCATGGCGATCCGCCCGTCGGGGATGAGGTTGCGGGGGCTGGCGGTCTCGGCGGCCCGCATGGCGCGCTCGAAGCGAACGATGGCTTCGCGGCCGGCGATCTGCTGCTCGGAATAGTTCTTGGCGTCTTCGTCCACGGTGTTCCAGCGCACGGAAATGGCGTCGAGCTCCGGCTTGACCCGCGCATAGAGCTGCATGTGGGTGGCCAGCACACCTTCGCACCAGGCGACGAACAGATAGTCGTCCTTGGGCGCGCCGCGCGGGGTGTCGTCTTCGGGCGGCTCGTTGGTGGCGGTCTGCGGCGCGGGCGCGGCGGTCCGGGCAGGGGCCGGCGCTGCAGCGGGAACGACAGGCGAGGCCGCGGGCGCGGTGGCTGGAGCCGCGGCCTTGGGCGCGGCGGCTGGTTGGGTCTTCGGCAGGGCCTGGGTCGTTGTCGCCGCGGCGGGCGGCTGGGCCTTGGGCTGCACGGCGGGTGGGTTCGCAGATTTCGGCGCGGCGGTAGTGGTCGGGGCCGGGGGCGTCGCGGCACCGGCCTTGCCCAGATTCTTCAGCGCACTATCCAGGCCGGCGTCGCCCGCCGGCTGGGCCAGCGCGGCTCCGGCCGCGAGCAAAAGCGGCAGGGCCGCCAGTCCCAGGGGTCTCAACGACATCAATTCCTCACTCCGCGTCCGGCGCTTCCGAAACCGCCGCCGCCCGGCGTTTCGATCTCGATGACGTCGCCGGACGTCACATTCAACGAAAAACAACCCCGAAGCGCTTTTACCTCACCCGAAGCGCCAAGCCAACGCTGGGCGCCGGGCAGAGCCGGTCCGCCGCCCGCCAGACCCTGCGGCGCATGATCGCGGCGGGTCGAGAGCAGGGCGACCTCCATGGGCGCCAGGAAGCGGATACGGCGGATTGTCCCGTCCCCGCCGGGGAGCCTGCCGGCGCCGCCCGAACCCTTTCTGACCGCGAAGGCTTCGATGCGGACCGGGAACCGGCGCTCGAGGATCTCGGGATCGGTCATGCGTGAGTTGGTCATGTGGGTCTGTACGGCGCTGGCCCCGGTGCGCATTTCCGTCCCGCCGGCGCCGCCGCAGATAGTCTCGTAGTATTCGCCGGACGCGCCGCCGAAGGTGAAGTTGTTCATCGAACCCTGGCCATTGGCGGCTACGCCGAGCGCGGCATAGAGCGCATCGACGATGTGCTGGCTGGTCTCGACATTGCCGGCGACGACCGCGGCCGGAGGTTCGGGGTTCAGCATCGAGCCCCTCGGCGTGACGATCGTCAGCGGCTCCAGGCAGCCGGCGTTCAGCGGAATGTCGTCATCGACCAGGGTGCGGAAGACATAGAGCACCGCCGCGTCGACGATCGAGGCGGGCGCGTTGAAATTCGAAGCCAGCGTCGGGCTCGTGCCGGTAAAATCGATGACCGCCGATCCGGCGGCGCTGTCGACCGTCACCTTGACCACGATCTCGCCGCCGCCATCCATGGGAACCCGGGCCGCGCCGTCGCTGAGCGCCCCGATCGCCCGGCGCACGCAGGCCTCGGCGTTGGCCTGGACAAAGCCCATGTAGCGGGCGACCTCGCCGGCCCCGAACCGCTCGATCATGGATGCGACCGCCGCCGCGCCCGCCTGGCAGGCGGCGATCTGGGCCTTGAGGTCGGCGATATTCCGCCCGGGAGCGCGGGCGGGCCACCGGCCGGCGGTCAGCGTCGCGCGGACATCGGCTTCGAGAAATTGACCTGCCCGCATGATCGGCAGGGCGTCGAAAAGCACGCCTTCCTCGTCGATAGTCTTCGAGAATGGCGGCATGGAGCCGGGCTGGACGCCGCCGACATCGGCGTGATGGCCCCGTGCTGCGACGTAGAATTGCGGCGCCTCGCCCTCGCCGAAGATGGGCATCACCACGGTGA
>Ga0114966_10002655_pt1 | contig 15890 bp, 13 predicted proteins | sample M_130207_XF_Meta_FD_87029 | JGI IMG/M metagenome (GOLD analysis project Ga0114966, IMG submission 87029) | Freshwater microbial communities from Lake Montjoie, Canada to study carbon cycling - M_130207_XF_MetaG | ecosystem: Environmental > Aquatic > Freshwater > Lake | place: Lake Montjoie...
GATAGAGCGATCGTCGCGAAATACTGTATTCAGGATTGCAACCTAGTGCACCATCTAATGAATAAGATTGATGTTATTACAGGCTATATTGAGATGTCTCGTATTTGCAGTGTTCCAATCAGCTATCTGGTATTTCGCGGACAAGGTATTAAACTCACTAGTTATGTAGCCAAAAAATGCAGAGAAAAAGACACATTGATGCCCGATTTGGATAAAACAGGTTCAGGTGATGGATATGAGGGCGCGATTGTATTACCGCCCAAATGTGCCATGTATATCGACAATCCAGTTGCATGCGTAGATTATTCGTCCCTCTATCCATCATCGATGATATCACAAAATTATTCGCACGATAGTAAAGTATGGTCAAAAGAATACGATTTACAAGGCAAGCTTATTAAAGAAATCGGTGTAAAAGATAAGTCGGGCGAAAGATTCATATATGACAACATGCCTGGGTATGAATATATTAATATCGAGTTTGATACCTACAAGTATTTGCGACCAGTCGGGAAACCAAAATCGAAAGAAGTGAAAACCAAAGTGGGTAAGAAAATCTGCAGATGGGCTCAGCTGCCAAACAACCAGAAATCTATCATGCCATCCATCTTGGAAGAACTGTTGAAAGCAAGATCAGATACTAGGAAAAAGGCAAAAGTCGAGCCCGACCCATTCATGCAAAATATATTAGATAAACGCCAGCTCGGTTATAAGGTCACTGCCAATTCTTTATATGGACAATGTGGTGCAAGGACATCGACATTTTACGACCAAGATGTAGCTGCATCAACCACTGCTACTGGTCGTATGATGATTATATATGCGAAACGTATCATAGAAGAAGTATATGGAGACTTGGTATATGATACAGCAGTGCATGGACCTGTAAAATGCAAAGCGGAATATGTATATGGAGATAGTGTTGCGAGCTACACGCCAGTCAAAATCAGGTATCAAAAAGGTCCTACAATTGTTTATTCAATCGAATATCTGGCTAGGAAATTCGGGAATAATAAATGGGTAACATGTGAAGAACCTGGAAAACAAACGAAAGAGTATTGCGAACTGAAAGACCTGGAATCATGGACCGAGTCAGGATGGACCAAACTCTATAGGATCATCAGACACAAATTAGATGCTTCGAAAAAGATGTTTAGAATCCAAACCGCAACTGGTCTAGTAGATGTCACAGACGATCATTCTCTATTGAATCTAGACGGGCAAGAAATATCGCCGAATTGCTGCGACTTATCTACTGAACTCATGCATTCGGCTTCACCCACATCACTACATCCTATAAAAATGAAAAATAGTTCATGTGAATATATCTCTATGAATCAGGAATATCTTGCCAATTTAGCAGCTATTGTTCCGTCTGATAAATCAATTCGAATCAGTGAAATAAACGATACTAATATGTTCCGGTTAGAAATAATCCCCGCATGCGCTCAATTAAATACTATCAATCGCATGCGCGAAATCAAATACAATCAAGGATATGTATATGATTTGACGACTGAAAATCACCATTTCTCGGCTGGTATAGGCAACTTGATCGTTCATAATACTGATTCTGTATTCTTCACATTCAATCTGGAAAACCCAAATACAGGTGAAAAAATAAGAGGCAAACCAGCATTGGAAATGACAATCGAAATCGCTCAAGACGCCGCCGATTTATGTACTCAGTATTTAAAACCGCCAATGGCGTTAACATATGAGAAGACGCTGATGCCGTTTTTATTATTATCAAAAAAGCGTTATGTAGGTATGCTATATGAAGAGGACCCAAATAAGGGGAAACTCAAATATATGGGTTTAGTCCTTAAACGCCGCGACAATTGTGATTTGGTGAAGGATGTTTATGGAGGCGTCTTAAACTGTCTCATGAATAATACTAGTGTGCAACCCGCCATCGACTTTTTGAACCAATCGCTTAATGACCTGATACAAGGTAATGTCAGCATGGATAAACTCGCTATTACCAAGTCCCTACGAAGTGATTATAAGAATCCACAGCAGATAGCACATCGAGTATTGGCAGACAGAATCGGTCAGCGAGATCCTGGAAATAAACCGAAACCGGGTGATAGAATCAAGTATTTGTTTGTAGTTAATAAAAACGCCAAGCTGCAGGGTGAGAAGATTGAAACACCTGAGTTTATTATAAATAATAAACTTAAAATCGATTATACACACTATATCACAAATCAATTAATGAAACCATTGCAACAGCTGTTTGGATTAGCAATCGTCCAAATATGGGAAATGCAAAACAAAACGTCTGCTATAAAGACATTTCAAAAAGACATCGCTCATATGAAACTCGAGACAAATGGTGATATAGAAGCATTTATGAAAAAACGCGAGAAATACACATCGGCTAAGATTAAGAATCTGTTATTTGACAAATTCTTGACGAAGATATACAACGAACAGAACGGTGTTCGCACGATAGCTGACTGTTTCAGGTAGAGGACTGTTTTTAGGTCTTTATAATTATATCAATAAAAAATTATTTTTTATTGATCTATATGCGAAAATTTCCTGAAAGATCCATTGTTAGAGGTATATCGAATGTGTATAATAATTCAGATGCGACCGAATTCATATTGGGAGATAAATTTGCAAGTTCGTTATTTACAAAACTTCGAATGGCGCTTGTAAAGTTGCGCGTAAATGGATTCACTATTGGTTGTCTAACAGGTTCAATAATAATTTCTTCTACGTCTTCTTCTACATCTTCTACATCTTCTACATCTTCAATATCCGCTTCTTCTACATCCGCTTCTTCAGCTTCTTCCGATTCTTCATGAACATGATAATCTCTAATATCAAACCTACAAATAGGACATCGAACATTCTGTCGAAACCAATCATGAAGAGCACGCCTTTTGAATAAATGAGAACAATGTTTTATTCTACATATTTCTTCACCATTTTCAAATGGGTCCAATGTAATAGGACAAGTAGTATTATTATTTGACATACTTTCATCAAATACGATTATTTCAGTAGCATATAAGATTTGTGTGGTTGTCGGTCTTACAATGACATTTTGTAAATTTTGAAATATATTTTCTCTAGAACCTCTTGTTATAAAAGGGTCTAATAAGGTTGTTAAGAATTCCGATTGTCTTGGCACTGTGTGTGTATCTGTATTTATCCCTATACTTGTACGCATATTTTGACTTGTATTTAAGAACCTATTTCTAATAGAATCAGTATGTTCTCTATTATATGTCCTTTCTCTATTATATGTCCTTTCTCTAGCTGCAATAATATCTAAATAAATTTTCATATTGTTATTATATTCGCGTATATTTCTACTATATTCAAACATGATTTCATGTAAATTACCTGAGAAATCCATTATCTTTATGAATAGACATAAAGATAATGTCTATATTCATTTTATTCACATAAAACAATGGATATTATAAAAAATGAACCAAAAGGAATGGTTGGATTATCTAATTTAGGAAATACATGTTTTTTAAATTCATGCGTTCAGGTTCTCAATCATACATACGAACTTCATTTTTTAGTAGATTCAAAAATAAAATCCAATTTAATTAATGTAAATATACCAGACTCTATTATTTTAAAAGAATGGAACGATTTACGAGAACTTATGTGGTCTGGAAACGGAACAGTTTCTCCAAACAGGTTTATTAATACAGTCCAACATATTGCAGGTAAGAAAGACCGTGATATTTTTACAGGCTGGTTGCAAAACGATATCACAGAGTTCTTGCTATTTGTCATAGATTGTATTCATAACAGTATTTCTAGAAAAATAACTATGAAAATAAATGGAAATCCTGAGAACCAGACCGACAAACTAGCCATAGCATGCTACCAATTACTGCAAACCACATATTCGAACGATTATTCGGAAATCATGGATTTATTCTATGGGATTTATATTACATCCATTTCTTCATCTGATAATAAAACAACACATTCATTAAAACCAGAGCACTATTTCGTTCTCGATTTGCAGATTTTTACAAGGGATGGTATATGCAACTCAATATATGATTGTATGGATTTATTTGTTTCTCCTGAACCAATGACGGGCGAAAATGCATGGATGAATGACGCGACTGGTGAAAAGGAGGATATTTTGAAAGGCGTCAGTTTTTGGAGTTTCCCGAAAATATTGGTCATTACATTCAAACGGTTCTCGCCAAATGGGAGTCAGAAAATAAATAATGTCATTCAGTTCCCATTGGAAAATCTCAATTTATCAAAATATGTAAAGGGCTATAATCCAAATAGTTATGTATATGATTTGTTCGGGGTATGTAATCATATGGGGAATGTCGCAGGCGGACATTATACGGCATTTGTCAAGAATCTAACAGGTCAATGGATACATTATAATGATAATGTAGTCGAAATTGTAGAAGACCCAAATATTATTATATCACATATGGCGTATTGTTTGTTCTATAGAAAAAAATAACTTGACGTATTATATAATGTCCGAAACAGAAAATAAAAGCAATATAACAGATATTTTTACAAAATCCAACGGTATATTTATACTATGGTTTTTAGCGATATATTTTATTCTCTATTTTGTTTTAGGTATTTTCTTTAATAAAAAAGATGCGTCTGGAAGTGCTTCTGAAAATGGTTCATTACGCGTTACTCGCATGTTAGATGGTATTATCTTTTTGTTTGTTTTGATATATATTATAGCGATTTTTGCAAACAGTGGATATGAGGAAATGAATAAAAAATTCACGAAATGGTTTGACGACGCAAAAGATTTCGCACAGAATCCATATTCCATATTTTCCATAATTCTTTTCATTTTTATTCTTTATTCTGTGATTTATATTACACGTATTCCAATGACATCTGATGCAAAACCGATGAGTATCATGTTAATCGAATCAATTGCTATTTTGATTTTTGTTATTTTATTGATTTTAGATTTTTTCAAATATATTTTGAAGGTCGATCTAATAAAAACTCTATTTGATATGGTTGCAACGCCAACTAAAACACCGACTGCAACGACGAGTTCTACTACTGCAACTCCTGCAGCAACTTGTCCTAAAGTGGGTCCATATGGTCGTGGTTCTAATATAACTCCTGCTGTCACCACTGCACCACCTGCAGATAGCGAGGTATTCAATATTCGAAACAATTTATATACATATGATGAAGCACAGAGTGTATGTTCGATTTATGGTGCGACATTGGCAAATTACGACCAGATAGAACAATCCTATAATGACGGTGGTGAGTGGTGTAATTATGGATGGAGTGAGGGTCAAATGGCTTTATTTCCAACGCAACGTGATACATGGAACAAATTGCAGAAAACTGACAAAACCAAAAACGCTTGTGGACGTCCTGGAGTTAATGGTGGATATATCAAACATAAAAATATGAAATATGGTGTCAACTGTTATGGTAAAAAACCAGTAGCGAGTGATAAAGACGCAGCGATGATGAAGGCTAATATTGCAGACAAGATACCGGAATCGGCTGCAGATAAAGATTTGAAAATAAAAATGGCGATTTGGAAGGCTAATACAGACAAATTTTTAGTTGTAAACTCTTTCAACAAGGGTAAATGGTCTGAGTTTTAGGTCTTCTATAAATAATACAATAAATTATTATTTGATATGTAATAATTTATTTCTTTGATTTTCTTGCAGTCTTTGATTTCTTTCCTTTTTTGGATTTCTTTGATTTTTTGGACTTCTTCTTTCCACCTATTGTTGCTGGTGTTGCTGGTGTTGCTGGTGTTGGTTCTACAGCTTCTTGTCCTGGTGTTGATTCTTCTGTTTTTGTAGATTTAAATAAACTGGAAGCCCAATCAGACCACGATTGTGGTGTTGCTGCTGGTGCTACTGGTGCTACTGGTGCTACTGATGTGTCTGTTGATGTTTGTGTTGAATCCATTCTATATGATTATAATATATACTCATATAATATTTATTGTCTGCAAAATAAGAAAGAAAAATTTCACATGTAAAACATCGAATATCCTAACGTCAAATATAAAGACGCAACCAAGATACACATGCTTCCAGAAAATCCAGCGTATTTAAAAAACCGATACATCAAATATATGAATCCTAGTAAAATCGCACATTTCACAAAAATTGCGAAAACGACAAATTCGTCCATTTACAATATGCATCTATTTTGTTGTTTTTTGCGTTTTGTTATTCGAGGTTCTCGAAGAAGATATTCCTAAATCGTTTCCAACAGTGTATAATAAATCGTCGAATTTCTTGGAAGAAATCATTGCTGCTCGCTCGTAATCGGGTTCTTCAAGAACATCGGTATCAATTGAGAAACGTGGTTGAAGAGGTAATCCTACAGGTATTATTAAATTCTTGAATCGTGTATATAAGCAATTGCTATTACCATTTGAATTATCTTTCATAATCTTTTCTACGCACGCTCCACCACCTGTAATTACTTGGCTATCATTAATATTAACCACTGGGGTAAATTGAAAAGTATCGCACATATACAATATATATACATTCAAGAAAATGATGCTGACCGATTCTTATAATTTCGCCGAATATCTTTGCAAACGCTTATTTCGCGGTTCTCGCGCAAATAGTTAATTATAAATTCGACCTGCTTTTTATCGCTAATTATTTTCCCTAAACTTTCTTCTACATATCCAAAAGTAATTGGTTGATATTCCTTCTTCTCATAGAATCGCAGCTCTCCATCAGATATCTCTATTTTGGTGTTTTCTATATTGTTATCATATGCAAATGTTGTTATATCTTCCATTAATGCCGATTTTATGGTTCTCGCCTTTTTCACCTTTTCATTTATTAATTTTATTTGACTATCAATCGTAACCCATCGTTGTATGTTCTCTATAAATTGTTGCTTTGATGTTTTTACTTCAACGATTTCGGACATCTATACTATTTATTTGTTTTTTATTCGGAAAAAACAAATACTATATGTGATTTATTTCATGTATTTGCGTCTAAATGACACACGTTTATTTTTTCTTGAACCGCGCTTAGCAGTGCGTTTGTAAAAATGGTTAGCTGCGATTAAAACTGCAGGAACTGCAATTTCAGTTAAAATGGCTCCACCTCTGTTGTTCTTTTTTGAGCCACGCTTTCCTCCACTAAAGATAGATTTTGACTTACCTTTTGTCTTACCCTTACCATTGATATTCTCAATATTAGAACTTGTCTTATATAACTGGTTTGCTGCTATTAACACTGCAGGAACAGCCATTGTCGCTAAATCTCCACCAGCAATTTTAGAACTATTTCCTCCTTTATATCCGGTAGGATCATTCACTGGTAAAATAGCATTGTCTTCGGCACCACCATGCTGTTGATCTCCTGCCCCCCAAAGATATTGACCGTATCCAGATGCACCACCGACACCGCCTCTCATTTTTCTTCCAATGCGTTTTGATTTAATTGAAGGAGACATTATATTATAACGCGATATTTGTTTTTTTGTGATTTTTTCAATTCATAAATATTTCGTTATTATAAGACGTTTCGTTATTATGAGACGTTCCAATATCTCTGTTATATGTTCTCAATAATTTCACTAAAATAAAAAACATGGCTAAAATCATAAATGTAATAAAAATATTATAAATCGCAATTACCCATATGTATAAATATAGTTCATTATACATCATACTAAATATAGGTTTCATCATTTCCTTCACATCTTTTTTTGTATTTTCATCTTTGAAAAAATCAATACATGTATCACGTAGATTTTTCATTTACTTTTTACTTTTACAGGATATAATAGCATAATAATAACAACGCATAACAAAAATAACGTATAATAAATGTTAACCCTTTCCCTAGACAAATAATCCACATATATTAGTGCCCCTCAAATGAAGTAGAAGGGCACTTCATATATGATGTTATTTTCTAGGAAACAGTTCCGACTTTTATTGGAAAGTGACCCAATGGGTCACTTGTCCAAGTAAAGAGTTAATCGGTATAAGATTCGTAAATATATGTGTAAAAATCTATGCAAGTATCCTATAATGGATCAGATATATGAACCCAATTCCAAATTCAAGTTTGATGAATTAACAATAACCAAACCCCTATCTGCGTCAACTGGTACATATATTAGTAAATACGCTATTCAGGAACATCCGTTATATATTCAACCTCCAAAATGCAGTGTCAAACAGATTGTTGTTAAGACTGGTAAACGCATGTATTGCGATTTAGTATTTAATCAAGAGAACGAACAATTTATTCAATGGATGGAAAATTTAGAAAATATGTCACAAAAACTCATCTATAAGAATCGAGAAAAATGGTTTCAAACTGAACTGGAAATGGACGATATCGAGAACTCTTTCACATCGCCTATGAAGGTATACAAATCCGGAAAATCGTATATTATCCGAACAAACATTCCAACACGTTTAGGAAAACCCATGCTGAAAATATATAACGAAGATGAGAAGGATGTTGCATATGATGACATTGTCGAAGGAACAAATGTAATGGCCATTCTAGAAATCCAAGGTATAAGATGTTCTGCACGCAGTTTTCAAATAGATATTGAAATTAAACAAATGATGGTTCTCAAATCATATGATTTGTTTAATACATGTATTCTTAAAAAAGGAACGAATTCAAAGCGAGATGATGTTTTAGGAGAAGAACTTGATTCTGGATTTATAGATTTAGCACAAGAATCAAGTTTAACACAAGAATCAAGTTTAACACAAGAATCAAGTTTAACACAAGAATCAACTTTAACACAAGAATCATGTTTAGCAGAAGAATCAACTTTGGCTTTAGCAGAAGAATCAAGTTTAACACAAGAACCATTGATATCTGAAAATGATATTAAAGAACCTATTTTACAAATACATACAAACAATTCTGATTTATGTGAGATTGATTTTGATTTAGACGAAATGCCAGAGTCAGATACTATTTCGTTAAAAAAACGAAACGATGTATATTACGAAATGTATAAAGAAGCAAGACAAAAGGCAAAGGTGGCTAGGGATTTAGCACTTTCATCATATCTGGAAGCCAAACGTATTAAAAATACATACATGTTAGACGATATTATTGATAGTAGTGATGATGAAGACGAGGATGAAGATGATGATGAAGATGATGAAGATGAAGAAGATAAAGAAGATGATAAAGATGAATAAAATAAAAGCACATGTATCCATTTTAGCAAAACATATGTTTTAAATTATCGTAATTGCAAAAATAATTTTATCAACCGTTTATATAAACGCAAAATGTTAAAAAGCATCGCACGTGGTTTTTCTAGATTCTTCACAACTGAAAAGGTAATTATTTTAGTCGTTTTTCTCATTCTTGCATGGGGTCTTTGGACTTATTCCGGTGCCAAGACAATGAAACTTGATGGTATGGAAACAGGCGCCACGCGTCCTGCTGCTCTTCCTTCACAAACAGTTATCCCTGCTGCAACCCAACCAACAAACGTCAATAAAGATGTTACTACTGGATACAGTGCTGCACCAGTAACAGTTCCTCAAGATCTTCTTCCACAGGACCAAAATAGCCAATGGGCTGCTCTTAACCCTGTGTCTCAAGGAAATATTGCTGCTCCTGATCTTCTTCAAGCAGGATATCACATCGGTCTTGATACCATCGGTCAGACCCTTAGAAATGCCAACCTCCAGGAACGTTCTGATCCAATCATCCCAAAGGCTGCTGTAGGACCATGGAACCAGAGCACCATTGAGCCAGATATTGGACGTGTTCCTCTTGAAGTTGGAGCTGGTTTAAGATAAACGATAAACGATAAACGATAAAAGAACAATATGGTATGTAAAATACAATATTATCCAATAATATATTAGATACTAAAATAAAAATATAAAATGCAATATGAAAATGGTTTATTTATTTTCAGACGAGATTTAAGAACAACAGACAATATTGGATTGGCAAACGCATGTGCTTTATGTAGAAATGTATATGTATGTTTCATTTTTACACCAGAACAAGTAGGCTCTCAAAACAAATATAAATCAAATGCAGCAGTTCAATTTATGATTGAAAGTTTAGAAGAATTATATCATCTATTAGATGGCAAATTAATGTTTTTTTATGGTAAAAACAAAAGTGTAGTTTCGAATATTGTAAAGTTGCTTGATATACAAGCCGTATTTTTCAACAAAGATTATACGCCATATGCTTTATCAAGAGACACCGAAATACAAGTTCTATGTGATAAATCGAAAATTGCATGTAATATGTATCAAGATTACTATTTATATGAACCAGGAACAGTTAAGAATGGTTCAAACACCTATTATAAAAAATTCACACCTTTTTACAATTTAGTCCTTTCAAGAAAAGTAGACACGCCAATCACAATTCAAAAAACGAAACTCAATGCATCCAAAAAAGATATATCATCGATGATTGATATTCGAGACGCAAAACAAATGTTTATTAGACAAAATGACGATATCATTATTCACGGTGGTCGAAAGAATGGTATTATACAATTAAAACAAACTAGTAAAACGCAAAATAAATACAAAGACACGCGAAATACATTTTCAATCAATACAAGTTTGCTTTCTGCATATATTAAATTCGGATGCATTTCAGTAAGGGAAGTATATTATTTCTTTGTAAAACATTTTGGTAAAAACAGCGAAATATTGCGGCAGTTGATATGGCGAGAATTCTACGCTCATGTCTTATATGGATATCCAGAACTATTAGACCATAAAACAAATAATCCAATCAAATGGCCTTATAATGAGAGGTATCTAGAGGCTTGGATGAAGGGTAAAACAGGGTATCCTATAGTTGATGCTGCAATGAGACAATTGAATGAAACTGGTTGGATGCATAATCGCGGGCGATTAATAACATCTAGTTTTTTGATTAAATCTCTATTAATTGACTGGCGATTTGGAGAACAATATTTCGCAAAACGGTTGGTAGATTATGATGTGGCAAGTAATAATGGGAATTGGCAATGGATTTCTGGGACGGGGGTTGATTCGATGCCTTATTTCCGCGTGTTTAATCCTTGGTCGCAGTCAGAAAAATATGATAACATGGGTTTATATATTAAAAAATGGATACCTGAATTACAAAATGTGGACCCGGCTGATTTACATACATGGGATGAAAGTTGTCTTCTTCCAAAATATGCAAATATAAGATATCCCAGACCAATTGTAGACTTTGACTCGCAGCGCACCAAAGTATTGGAATTATACAGACAATATAAGTAAAGGGTTAGGGAAAGGGTTGATACAAATGTTCTCGACATATTTTTGTAAAAAACAATATACCAAATATATGTATAATGGATAAAACAGAAATATTCACATACATCATTATTTTCGGAATATTGTTTGTAGGTGTATATGTGTATTTAGCAAATCGTGATACACTTGATTTAAAATGTGTTATATCAGGTGTTGATGGTAATAAATATTGTGTTCGTGATCGTAAAGAAGTAAATATCGCAGCAGATTTGCTTGCGAAAACAACCGAAAAATGTAAGAAATTGGTTGAATATGTATTTCAAAAATATCCGGAAAAGGATAACGTTCTAAGATTACACGAAGGATTCAATCCTAAACAAATCATGGAAACACTCCCAACAAGCGAATACACTGCATACAGTGAGAACAAGGGAGAGAAACTGGCATTTTGTTTAAATGAGAAAAAGAATGACAATAATAATTTAATAGATGAGAACACATTGATGTTTGTGGCGATACATGAACTATCACATATTGCAACCAAATCAATCGGTCATAAATCGGAATTTTGGGACAACTTTAAATTTTTATTGGCTGAAGCGAAGGATGCTGGAATACATCATCCAGTAGATTATAAGAAAAGCCCTCAAGAATATTGTAGTATGAAAATAAGCGATAGTCCATTTTTTGATGCATAGGTCCATTTTTTGATGCATAGGTCCATTTTTTGATGCATAGGTCTTTCGTGTATATATATATATATATTTTTTCAATCACTATATGTAAACCATGTTATACCTAATAAAAACAAAACAATAACAAAACAATAACAAAACATTATTATATATAATTATATATCATAATAGGTAAAATACACAATGGATACAACATACAAGATTTGTATATTAGGAAAAGATAATACACCAAAACAAATAATTGTTTTTGCAAAAAATATGGAAGATGTAGATGCAGATATCAATGTCGTATTTAATGATAAAGAGCGCGAATTTATACAGTCAAACTCAATACCAATCAAATACTCACCTCTTCAAATTCACAAAGATGATTCTATATCAACTATTAAAAACAAGCTTTTAAAAGAGATAGATTTTATAGTATCTTACCAAGAAGTCTATTTATTTAGTAATATTGAGAACCCGTATAAAAATATGCAAATTGTATTTGACAACCTTAGTGGAAAAGGCGATTTTATAGATAGGGCTACATACGAACAGTTTTTAATCAATTTCGGTATATCAGATAATATTCTTGAAGGTCTCAATGAAAATAAATCCCGATTTTTTTTGGAAGATTTACAAGCCATAAAAACAGATTCGATTTTTTATAAAATGAGTATTGGAAAAAGATACAGAATGGCACATGACGAATTGTTTTCTGCAAACCCATTTGATATTTTAAAAACAACAAAATTAAATCATAAATCCACAAATCCTCTTGAATCTTTTGAGAACCAGCTATTATTGAATAACAATGGTGGAAAATTCATAGACAATACTATGTTTGTTTGTTTTGCAGAAGATGTTCTCGAATATATTGATGAAACTGGACTTGACCCTGATGTTATTATTTCGTTATATTATCCATTATTAACAAAATTCGATATTGTAGACATTGACTCGCTTTTGGAAAAAAGAGACGAGCTTGTCAAAAAAACTAAAAAAATAGCATCAGATTATGCATTTAAGATATACGAATCAGTTGATATTTTATATGATACTTATAATAATCGATTGAAGGAATTACAATATGAATCAAAAGGTGTTACTGTGTTCTCGCTTTTCATTCATCCTGATGCCAAGAATATATTACCATTGGATTCTATTTTCAAAAACGTCCATTCTACAAAAATAATTCCGTTTATAAAATACAATCCTGGATTCAGACATGAGAACATTTACAGATTTTATAGCGAGGACATAACAAAATATGGAACTTAAATCCCGTTTTTATCTCCAAAAAACATATTAAAACTAGCAAAGGAAACGGGTAAGAAAAAACAAATATCGTTTTCTATTGAAAACGAAAATGGTGATTTTTATATTGATATTCAAACAAATGGAGATATACATATTTCAGGATCCAATTTTCGAGAACCTATTGATATAGACTCTTTGAATGAAACAATCAAGTCCATAGCAAACCCCATCATCGCCCATATGAATGATTTTCTTAGAAAAAATGGTTATGAGATAAAAAGCTTCCAGGATATCCGCAGAGACGATATTGAAATCGAATATATCCAATATGTGTCTACCATGAAAATAAAGAAGGAAATCGATATATCAAAATATTCGGGGTGTTTTTCAAATGTATTTGACATGCCTGAATCGCTCGATATTCATAAAGGCGTCGATTTAACATTTAAACGCGTCGAAAATTACAATGAAATGAATGAAGAAGACGTTTATATTGCATCTCTTCATGGTAGAAATAAATCAGACAGAGATATTGCCGAGGCCATTTCAAAGAAGTATGATATAGGATTTATTGAAGCAAGTAAACGGCTTGCTGCATTCATCAAAAATCACGAGCGCGTGCATGGTAAATTTGTTAGCACGTCTTTGAAAATAGTAGATAGTCCAGGGTTCTCTCTTAAAATGAATATTGAATCCTATAATGATTTATTTACATGTGTGGCTGAATTCGATAATATGTCAATACCGCTATATGTAGACTATATTGATGTCATACAAATATATGTGGACTCATTATTACGTATTACACAGGAACCTACATCGACATCCGTTCCTATGAATACTATACTTGCGGCTTGTTCGAGTAATAAAAAAAAAGCGATTGATAAAAAGAACACGCTTGACAAATACGATAATATAGTGGCAGGAATCGAAACGGTTGATAATATGATGTTTTTCGATGAAGATGAAGATGAAGTGCCTGAATATAATGATGAATACAAAGAACAACTAATGGAAAGCACCGCTTTTGGTGATCTTAAACAATATGAATCGGTTGATATTACAAATGATGTTAGTGAAATAAATGAAGAATATGATATATTATCACCGGTTGAAAGCGATGCATCAAATAGTCTCATGTTCGCTGAAGAAGAGGAATCATCTGATAAATCCTTTGATAAATCCTTTGATAAATCCTTGGATAAATCCTTTGATAAATCCTCTGATAAATCCTCTGATAAATCCTCAAAAGAATCATCGTCTTCAGCAAATAGTTTAATGTTTGCTGAAGAAGAGGAATCATCCACATCTTCAAGTTCATCCAAAAAAGGTGGAACTGATATTACCAAAAATCTCGACGGAATGGTATTAAAAGACAACAATAACAATCTATTTTTAAGCCGTTTGAAAAAGAAGGAACCAACCCTATTTTTATCAGAAGATGATGGTAAATTCAATGCATATTCTAAAGTATGTCAAGCAAGTCAACAGAGACAACCAGTTATATTATCACAGAAAGAAAAAGATAGAATCGATGAAAATGATAAAAAAAACAAATCAAAATCATATAATCATGCATTGGAATATGGAACAGACCAAGATAAAAAAAACTGGTATATATGTCCTAGATACTGGTGTTTGAAAACAAATTCATCCGTTTCAGAAGAAGAAGTAAAATCAGGTAAATGCGGTAAGATTATTCCAAAAGGTGCAAAAACAGTTCCAACAGGACATTATGTATATGAATTCAATCATCATATACAACATCATAGTAAAGACGGTTCATATAAGGAAAATACGCCAGGGTTTTTAGAAGGTTCTCTGCATCCAAAAGGTAATTGTTTACCTTGTTGTTTCAAAAAAGATTGGAATTCAAGAGGTCAGGTTGAAAGACGTCAAGAATGTAATGCCGAAAAAAATGAAAAGATGGTGAGTAAAAAAGAAAGGAAACCGAAGAATGCAAAGCAAGACGAATATGTATATGAAATTCGAAGATATCCTATACCGCCTACTCGTTGGGGGTTTCTACCGATGGCCGTTCAGTTGTTTTTACAGACTGACAATTCGCTTTCTGTAAACCCGAATAATAATAAATATCTGAGAGACGATAAAGATACTAGAACTCTATTAAGGTATGGAGTTGAAAATTCCGAAAAGAAATCATTTATTGCATGTATTGCTGATGTATATGCATATTCACAAAAAATAGAGGTTCCTAGCATCATACAAATGTGTAGTATAATCGCCGATGCAGTTTCAATAGATTTATTTTTGAAATATCAAAATGGATCCCTTGCTTCGATATTCAAGCCGCACATGTATAATATGGATGATATTGACCCCACAAAATATGAAACTTCGCAATTCATGCAACGGCTGAATATGGGAAATGAGAGACATATTGAATACATCCATGATACGATTGCCTCTTATGAAAATTTCCTGTCATTTTTAACAAATGAAACATCATATATAGACCACACATATCTATGGGATATTGTATGTTCTCCTAATCCAAAACTGTTTCAAACAGGTTGCAATTTGGCGATTATGCGTATTAGAGAAGTGGATATAACAGACGATATTGAAATATTGTGTCCTACATCAGTGTATTCATCTATTTTGTATGATATGAGAAAGGAAACCATTATTGTATTGAAACACGATGATTATTATGAACCGATTTATCTGTTTATTAATGACAAAGGAGAAAAAGAAAA
>Ga0114966_10002656_pt1 | contig 15886 bp, 15 predicted proteins | sample M_130207_XF_Meta_FD_87029 | JGI IMG/M metagenome (GOLD analysis project Ga0114966, IMG submission 87029) | Freshwater microbial communities from Lake Montjoie, Canada to study carbon cycling - M_130207_XF_MetaG | ecosystem: Environmental > Aquatic > Freshwater > Lake | place: Lake Montjoie...
GGCGTTGCCGGTTACGAGGCGACGTCCTGGAACGCGCTGCTCGCGCCCGGCACCACGCCGCGCGAAACGGTGCTCAAGATCAACGCCGCGCTGGTCGAGAGCATGCGCGCGCCAAAAGTCAGGGATATCCTCGTTGCCGCAGGTGCTGACGCCGCCGGCAGTTCGCCCGACGAACTGGCGGGTTTTCTGCGCACGGAAATGGCCAAATGGGGCACAGTCGTCAAGGCAGCCGGCATCACGCCGGAATAGGTCTGCGCCCATGCTGAAAATCGCCCCAAACGTCATCATCGACGACGCCGAACTCGACGAGCAATTCGTGCGCGCGTCCGGGCCGGGCGGCCAGAACGTCAACAAGGTGTCCACCGCCGTCCAATTACGTTTTAACGTTTACGCCTCGCCGAGCCTGCCGTGGGATGTGCGCGCGCGCCTCATCAAGCTTGCCGGCAAGCGCATTAATGCCGTCGGCGAACTGATCATCACGGCCCAGAGTTTCCGCACCCAGGCGCAGAACCGGACAGACGCGCGGGAACGGCTTGCAGACCTCATCCGCGCCGCGCTGCATGCGCCGAAGCCGCGCCGAAAAACCAAGCCCAGCGCGGGCGCCAGGCGGCGGCGGGTCGAATCCAAGCAGCGCCAGGGCGCCCTCAAACGCACACGCGCAAAAAACACCCCGGGTATGGAATAATCGCCCCTGCCAACTGTTCAATACTTGTCCGGCGGCTTCCCGCCCGCCGCCGACAAATAAACAGCTGCAAACCGGATGCGGGCTTAGTTACGAGGAGAAACGCATGAAACTGGCTGTCTGCACCGCGGTAATTGCAATGGTCATGAGCAACCTGGCTTCAGCGCAGGACGTGAAACCCGAGGACGTCATCAAGTTCCGCAAGGGCGCCTACCAGGTCATCGGCTGGGAAATGCGTCCTCTGGGGCTGATGGTGAAAGGCGAGATGCCCTACAACAAAGACGTGTTCGCGCGAAACGCCGCGGTCATAGACACCATGAGCCACGTCGTGCCCGAAGGCTTTACCCCCGGCAGCGACAAGGGCGAGACCCGCGCCAAGCAGGAAATCTGGAGCGACCCCACCAAGTTCAAAGCCGCTCTCGATCGCTTTCAGTCCGAAGCCGCCAAGATGAATGAAGTCGCGAAGGGCGGCAATTTCGACGCGATCAAGGTGCAGTTTGGCTCACTAGCCAAGTCGTGCGGCAACTGCCACGACAGCTTCCGCGCCAAATAACCGCCGGAAAATTCAGCCAGACGAGGCCGCACCGGTTTCCGGCGCGGCCTTTTTATTTGCGCACGATGAAAAAGACCGCGCAAGCCGCAATCGCCACCAGCACGGCCGCGAGCCAGGTGCTCGCTAGGCGTGGCGCGGCATCGCCGGCTGCGCGCAGCTTGTAGCCGGTGAACATCGGCTTCACCAAGTTGTCGGCCTTGTAAATCAGGTAGAACAGCACCGCCCCGATATGCGCGGCCGCCAGCGCCAACATCACGTAGAAGTTGTAATAGTGGATGGCAGTCAGAAAATCGCTGCGCTCCTTGGTCACCAGCTTGTAGAGCGGGCCTTCGGTGACGATGTCGTCGTTCGCGAAGAGCCCGGTGCCCGCCTGTATCAGTATGCAGACCAGCAGCAACACGACATTCCAGCCACCGAGCGGATTGTGGCCGAGATGCGCGCCGGCGCGCCGTTCGGTCAAGGTGCGCAGGTAGGCGATTGCGGCGCGCGGTCCGCGCACGAACCCGGTGAATCGCGCGCTGCTGCTGCCGCAGAAACCCCACACAACGCGGAACAGCACCAGGGTCAGGATCGCGTAGCCCGACCACATGTGGTACTGCATGACGTTGCCGCCCTCCTTGCCGCTCCACCACGAAAAGGCGATCAACAGCACCAGCGTCCAGTGAAAAATTCTTACCGGCAGGTCCCAGACCTTTACGCGCTGCAACGCGGCGGCGCCGCTCATCGTCCCGGATATTTCGCTCATCTGCTCTCCCGTGGCTGGTGACCTGTGATTCGCACGCCTGCGGCAGCGGCAAAGCTCGGGCACGAAGCTGCGCAGATTATAATGGAAACATTCCAACCGCCGCGAACAGGGATCGCTTGAACCGATTTGCGCTGGCAGGCCTGCAATGCTGCGCGCTGCTTGCATTCGGTGTCGCGGCAGCGGCACAAAAGCTGCCACTCGACAAAATCAAGCTACCGCCGGGCTTCGAGATCGCGCTGTTCGCCGACAACGTGCCGAACGCGCGCGATGGCGCTGGGCGACAGGGGCACTTTTTTTGTCGGCAGCATGCGTTCCGGCAAGGTCTATGCCGTGCGCGTCCGCGACGGCAAGGCGGCCGAAACGCTGGTCGTCGCGTCCGGACTCAACCTGCCTGTCGGCGTGGCGTTCCGCGGCGGCGCGCTCTACGTGTCCGCCGTACAGATTTTCCGAAATCATCAACGCGGCCTGAGCCGGCCCGTCAGCCGCCCAGATAATCGAGCATGGCAAGGCCGGTGATGACCTTGACGTCGGTTATGCGCCCGTCGCGGATGTAGTTCCGCACTTCCGCCAGGGCCATCGGCACGACGTCGAGAAACTCACCCTCATCAAGCCGGCGCCCGACGTGGGTGAGTTCGCGCGCGACGTAGAGGTCGAACTTTTCGTCGGAGTAACCTATGCAGGGATGCAGGGTCGCCAGGTGCTGCCATGACTTTGCGGAGTAGCCGCATTCTTCGATCAGCTCGCGTTGCGCGGTCGCCAGCGGATCTTCGCCGGGCTCGACCTTGCCCGCCGGAAGTTCGTAAAAATGGCGGCCTACCGGATAACGGAACTGCCGCTCCATGATCACGGTATGCGCGTCGAGCAGCGGAATGATGAAGACCGCCCCGGGATGCTGTATCCATTCGCGGCGCGCGGTCTTGCCGTCCGGCAAGCGCACGCGGTCTTCGCGCACCTTGAGCAGCTTGCCGTCGTAGACCAGCTCGCTGGTCAGCCGGTGCTCGGTGTAATCGGGGCGTGGTGCGTCGGCCACGCGCGGCGGCCTACCGCAGCGACAAAGCGATGGAATACTCGCACAGTGCCATCAGGCCGCCGGGCAGTATGCCGAGAACCAGCATCGCCATGCCGTTCGCGCTGAGCACCCAGCGCATGCTGGTGGACGGCGCCAGCGGCGAGCGATCCACCGGCTCGTCGAAATACATGAGCTTGACGATGCGCAAGTAGTAGAAAGCGCCGATCAGCGAGAACACAACTGCGATCACCGCCAGCCACACGAAGCCCGCGTCGACTACCGCCCACAACACCGACAGCTTCGCGTAGAAACCGACCGCCGGCGGCACGCCCGCCATCGAGAACATCAGGAGCAGCATCATGAAGGCATACCACGGGCTGCGCGCGTTGAGCCCCCTGAAATCGTCGAGCTGGTCGGCTTCGAAGCCGGCGCGCGACAAGAGCAGAATCATGCCGAAAGTGCCGAGCGTCATCAGCACGTAAACGATCACGTAAAACATCGCCGATGCGTAGCCGTCGTTGCCGCCGGCAAGCACGCCGAGCAGCAAAAATCCCATGTGCGAAATGGTCGAATACGCCAGCATGCGCTTCAGGTTGGTTTGCGCGATCGCCGCGATATTGCCGATGGCCAGCGACAGCACCGCCATGATGATGAGCATCCACTGCCACTGCGCGATCAGGTATTCTGCGCCGGCGCCGCCCATGCCGCTCACCAGCAGGCGCATGACAAATGCGAATGCCGCGAGCTTGGGCGCCGAGCCGATGAACAGCGTTACCGCGGTGGGCGCACCCTGGTAAACGTCAGGCACCCACATGTGAAACGGCACGGCGGAAAGCTTGAAACCCAGTCCCGCCACGATGAACACAAGCGCGAACAACAGTATCGTGCTGTCCGCGCTGTCACTGGCAATCACCGCCGCCATGCGCGTCAATTCGAGGGTGCCGGTCGCGCCGTACATCATCGACATCCCGTAGAGCAGCATGCCGGAAGCAAGCGCGCCCAGCACGAAGTATTTCATGGCGGCCTCGGTCGCCACTGCCGAATCGCGCTGCAGCGCGATCATCGCGTAAAGCGAAAGGCTCAGCAGTTCCAGCCCGAGATACAAGGTCAACAAATGGTTGGCCGACACCATCACCATCATCCCCAGCATGGCAAACAGCGCCAGCACGAAGAACTCTCCGCGGAACATGCCGCGCGCGCGGATATAGGCCTGCGAGTACACCAGCACCACCGCCACCGTGATGTAGATGGCGAGCTTCAGGATGTTGGCCATCGGATCGGCGACGAACATGCCGCTGAACGAATAAATTTCGCCGCCCCAGTCGGTAAACCCGGTGATCAGGAAACAGCCCAGCAGCGTCGCCAGCGTCAACGCATACGTAATCCAGCGCCGCTCGTCCGGCACGAACAGGTCGAGCAGCAGGATGATGCACACCATGGCGAGCAGGAAGGCCTCGGCGCAGGCAGGCATGAACGGCGTGATGAATTCCATGGCTCTACAGTCCGATCAACAGTTTGCGGCCGGGAGCGGCGAGCCGCAGTATTTCGCCCACCGACTCGTGCAACACTTCGCCCAGCGGCGCGGGCCACAGGCCCATCGCCAGCACCGCAACGGCGAGCACGCCCAGCACGAGCATCTCGCGCCGGCTTAAATCGGTGAGTTCTTCGACGTGCGGATTGGTGACCGCACCGAATATCACGCGTTTGTACATCCACAAGGTGTAGGCCGCGCCGAAAATCAGCGTGGTGGCCGCGAGCGCGGTGTACCAGAAACTCACCTTCATGGTTGCCAGGATGACCAGCCATTCGCCGACAAACCCGCTGGTGCCCGGCAGCCCCGAATTGGCCATCGCGAACAACATGAAGAGTGCGGCAAACACCGGCATTTTGTTGGCGACGCCGCCGTAATCAGCAATCAGCCGCGAATGCATGCGGTCATACATGACGCCCACGCACAGGAACATCGCAGCCGAGATGAAGCCGTGCGAAACCATCTGCAGGATCGCGCCTTCGAGGCCCTGCGCACTAAAGATGAAAATGCCGAGCGTGACAAAACCCATATGCGAGATCGACGAATAGGCGATCAGTTTTTTCATGTCGGCCTGCACCAGCGCCACCAGCCCGATATAGACCACCGCGATCAATGAAAGGGCGATGACGAAGCCGGCCAGCTCGTGGCTGGCATCCGGCACGATAGGGAGCGACAGCCGCAGGAAACCGTAACCGCCGAGCTTCAGCATGATCGCCGCCAGCACCACCGAGCCGCCAGTCGGCGCTTCGACGTGCGCATCGGGCAACCAGGTATGCACCGGCCACATCGGCACCTTGACGGCAAACGCCACCATGAACGCCATGAAAATCAGTTTTTGCGCGCCGATCGGCAGCTGCACGTCGTAAAAGTCGAGCAGCGAAAAACTGCCGCCGGAGACACTGAAGAGGTAAATCAGGGCGACCAGCGATAGTAGCGAGCCCATCAGCGTGTAGAGGAAAAATTTGACGGCGGCGTACACGCGGTTGGGGCCGCCCCACACCCCGATAATGATGAACATCGGGATCAGCGTCGCCTCGAAAAACACGTAGAACAGCAACGCATCGAGCGCGCAGAACACGCCGTTCATGAACCCGGACAGGATAAGGAAAGCCGCCATGTACTGCGACACGCGCTCCTTGATCACTTCCCAGCCCGCAATAACCACCAGCACGGTGGTAATGCAATTGAGCAGTATCAGCAGCAGCGACATGCCATCGATGCCGAGGTGGTAATTGACGTGGAAGCTATCGATCCAGGGCGTCAGTTCCATGAACTGGAAATCGGCCACACCGCGGTCGAACCGCGTCCATAGCGGCAGCGCCACCAGCAAACCGGCGAGCGCGCCGATCAATGCCAGCACACGCGCGGCTTGCGGCTGTCGGTCGCCAATGGCAAGCACCGCCAGACCGGCAAAAATTGGCACCCAGATGACCAGGCTCAGAATATGCGATTCCATGGTTGTTCTTATCGCCGCCGGATATTCATTACAGTGAAACTCCCGAGACCAGCAACCACGCGAACCACACGGACATTAGGAGAAGAATGCCGATGATCATCGCGAATGCGTAGTGGTAGATGTAACCGGACTGGACTTGCCGGATCACCGTGGAACTCCAGCCCACGAGCCGCGCCGAGCCGTTGACGAAGAGCCCGTCAATCAACGCAACATCGCCGATTTTCCACAAGCCATTGCCGAGCAGACGGGCGCCGCCGGCGAAGAACCAGTCGTTAAAGCGGTCGAGGTAGTATTTCTCTTCGAGCACGGTCACCAGCACGCCCCACTTCGCGCGCAGCACCGGCGGCAGATCCGGGCGCGCGATGTAGATAAACCATGCAACGCCAGCCCCCGCCAGTGCAAGCAGGAACGGCAGGGTCGTAAAACTGTGCAGGACCATCGGCAGCACGCCATGAAACTCTTCCGCCATTTTTTTGATGCCTTCATGCCCTTCGGCGAAAAATATCGAGTCGCCGAAATAACCGCCATACACAAAAGTGCCGATCACCCAGCCGGCGCACACCGATGGAATCGCCAGCAGGATCAGCGGTAGTGTCACCACCAGCGGTGACTCGTGCGGCACGCCACCGTGGCCATGATCAACATGCGCATGGCTATCGTTCCCGCGGGCTTCAGGCGCGTGTGTGTCAAAGCGCTCCTTGCCGTGAAACGTGAAAAATATCAGCCGGAAAGAATAAAAACCGCCGACGAACACCGCACCCAGCGCGGCCAGATACGCGAACGTGGCGCCCGGCATCCCGGCCGCATAGGCCTCATGCACGGCCTCGATGATCGAGTCCTTCGAAAAGAAACCGGCAAACGGCGGGAAACCGGCGTTGGCCAGCGCGCCAATGAACATCGTCAGGTAAGTGATCGGCAAGTATTTGCGCAACCCGCCCATCTTGCGCATGTCCTGCTCGTGATGCATGGCGATGATCACGGACCCGGCGCCGAGAAACAGCACCGCTTTAAAGAACGCATGCGTCATCAGGTGGAAGATTGCGACCGAGTAGGCGGAGGCGCCCAGTGCCATCGTCATATAGCCGAGCTGCGAAAGCGTTGAATATGCGACCACCCGCTTGATGTCGTACTGAACCGTCGCAATGAGCGCCATGAAAAACGTGGTGATCGCGCCGACGACCAGCACAAACGACAGAGCGGCCTGCGACTGTTCGAACAGCGGCGACATGCGCGCGACCATGAAAATGCCGGCAGTCACCATCGTTGCAGCGTGGATCAACGCGGAGATCGGCGTCGGACCTTCCATCGAGTCGGGCAGCCACACATGCAAGGGAAACTGCGCGGACTTACCCATCGCGCCGACGAACAGCAGGATGCAGATGACCGTGAGCAGCGACCAGGCGTAGCCGGGGAAAATTTCTATCGTGTTGGCGGCCAGGGTGCCGGCCTTCGCGGCGGCGAACACGGGAGCGTAGTCCAGCGTGCCAAAGTACATGAGCACCAGCGCGATGCCGAGCAGGAAGCCGAAGTCGCCGACGCGGTTCACGAGAAAGGCCTTGAGGTTCGCGTAGATCGCCGTTGGCCGAGTGAACCAGAAGCCGATCAGCAGATAGGAAACGAGGCCCACCGCCTCCCAGCCGAAGAACAACTGCAGGAAATTGTTCGACATCACGAGCATCAGCATCGAGAACGTGAACAGCGAGATGTAACTGAAAAAACGGTTGTAGCCGGGGTCGCCCGCCATGTAGCCGATGGTGTAGACGTGCACCATCAGGGACACGAACGTCACCACCACCATCATGGTGGCAGACAGCTGGTCGATCAGAAAGCCTATCCCGTACTTGGTCGTGCCGCTCACCAGCCAGGTATAGAGAGGAATTTCCGTGCTGGGATGATCGTGCATTACGTCGTTGAATACCATGCCGGCCGCGATCGTCGATATGACCATGCTCAGGATGGTTACCGTGTGCGCGGCCCGATTGCTGATTTTCATGCACAAGAGGCCGGACACGAGCGCACCCAGCAACGGGGCAAGCGGCACGACCAGGCAGAGGGTCTCGATCGTCACGGCATCAGCCTTTCAAGCTGTCGAGGTCTTCGACGTCTATGGTCTGCAGATTGCGGAACAGCACGACCAGGATCGCCAGGCCGATCGCGGATTCCGCGGCGGCCACCGTGAGAATGAAGAACACGAAAATCTGGCCCGCGGTGTCCTCCAGGTAATGCGAAAACGCGATGAAATTCATGTTGACCGCGAGCAGCATGAGCTCGATCGCCATCAGCAGGATGATGATGTTCTTGCGGTTCAGGAAGATCCCGACCACGCTGATCGCGAACAGGATCGCGCCCAATACCAGGTAATGCTGCAGTGAAACCAATCGTTTCCCCTTTTATCGAGAGGCGAGAGATGAGAGATGAGAGGCGAACATGCTCGCCCGCTGTTACCCCTCTCCCCTCTCCCCTCTCCCTTCTCGCTTTTCGGATTGCATTTTCACGATGCGCACGCGGTCCTTGCGCTGGATCTCGATCTGCCGCGCCGGGTCGAGATACTTGGTGGCCTTGCGGGTGCGCAGCGTCAGCGCAATCGCCGCGACTATCGCCACCAGCAAAATCACCGCCGCGATTTCAAACGGGTAGACATATACGGTGTAAATCAGCCGGCCCAGTTCCTTGGTGTTGCTGAAACCGGCAGCGGTGGGCGCCGGCTCTTCGAGCTCCAGCGCGGCATAGTGCCTCCACAAAAAAAGCCCCATTTCCAGGACCAGCGCCGCCGCCACCAGGCTGCCCAGCGGCAGGTAGCTCCAAAAGCCCTCGCGCAGCTTCGCCAGATTGATGTCGAGCATCATCACGACGAACAGAAACAGCACCATGACCGCACCTACGTACACCAGCACCAGCGCGATGGCGAGGAACTCCGCCTGCAACTGTATCCACAGACCGGCCGCCGTGAAAAATGCGAGCACCAGCAGCAACGCCGAGTGCACCGGGTTGCGCGAAGTGACAACGCCAACGGCGGCCGCGATAAGGACAGCCGCGAAAACATAAAATATAAAAGTCTGAAAACTCATATCAACGGTATACCGCGTCGGCGGCACGGTCCTTGGCGATCTGCTCTTCGTACATGTCGCCAATGGCAAGCAACATGGGCTTGGTATAAATCAGGTCGCCGCGCTGCTCACCGTGGTACTCGAGGATGCGCGTCTCGACGATCGAATCGACCGGGCAGGACTCTTCGCAGAAGCCGCAGAATATGCATTTGGTCAGGTCGATGTCGTAGCGCGTGGTGCGCCGCGTGCCGTCGTCGCGCTGCTCTGATTCGATGGTGATCGCCAGCGCCGGGCACACCGCTTCGCACAATTTGCAGGCAATGCAGCGCTCCTCGCCGTTCGGATAGCGGCGCAGCGCGTGCAGGCCGCGGAAGCGCCCCGACTGCGGCGTTTTCTCTTCGGGGAACTGCACCGTGATTTTGCGCGCGAACAAATGCCGTCCGGTCAGCATCATGCCCTTCACCAGCTCGAAGAGCAGGAAGGTGCGGAAAAAATCGCTTATGCGGGAAATCATCGTAACCTCATTTCCACCAGACCCACAGCGGCGTCTGCATCCATGCGCCGAGCACGATGATCCACACGATGGTCACCGGGATAAACACCTTCCAGCCGAGCCGCATGATCTGGTCGTAACGGTAGCGCGGGAAAGTCGCGCGGAACCAGATGAACAGGATGAGCACGAAGAACACTTTCGCGAACAGCCAGTGAAAGCCGCCCACGCCCAAGAACGGCCATGAGTCGGGAAATGGCGACAGCCAGCCGCCGAGGAACATGATGCTGCAGAGGGTCGCAACCAGGATCATGTTGATGTATTCAGCAAGGAAAAAGACCGAGAACATCATCCCGGAGTATTCGACGTGGAAGCCGCCGACGATTTCCGACTCGCCTTCGGCCACGTCGAACGGCGCGCGGTTGATCTCGGCGACGCCAGCAATCAGGTAGACCAGGAAAAACGGAAACAGCGGGATGAAAAACCAGTTGAGTGCGCCGTATTTGCCGGTCTGACTGTTGACGATCTCGACCAGGTTCAGGCTCTGTGACGCCATCAGCACGCCGACCAGCGCAAAACCGATGGCGATCTCGTACGAAACGATCTGCGCCGCCGAGCGCAGCCCGCCCAGAAAAGCATATTTGGAATTGGATGCCCAGCCGGCCACTATCACGCCGTAAACGCCCATCGAGGTGATGGCCATGATGTAGAGCAGGCCGGCGTCAATGTTGGAGAGCACCATCTCGGGCCCGAACGGCACCACCGCCCACGCCGCCAGCGCCGGCATCATGGCCATGATGGGCGCCAGCACAAACAGGAATTTGCTCGCGCCTGCGGGAACGATGATTTCCTTGACCAGCAGCTTGAGGCCGTCGGCAATCGGCTGCAGCCAGCCATAGCCGACGCGGTTGGGGCCGTGGCGCACCTGCATCCAGCCGATGACTTTGCGCTCTAACAGCGTGAGGTAGGCCATGCACAGCATCAGCGGCGCCACGATGCAGACGATGAGGATCAATATCCAGATCGCGTACAAAACATAGGGCGCGAAATCCTGGCCGCACAACCCGACCACCAGCGCGCCGAGCAGGCCCCATGCCCAGGTGCCGAGATTAACCAGCGGTTGCAGAAGCGCGGTCACACCGCCACCTTCTGCGGCGCGGCGACGCGCTCCGCGGTGATGGCGCCGAACATGCCGCCGAGCGCTGCCGTCAGCGCATGCGACGCCGGCACACGGATGCAGTTTGCCGGCAATTTGTCGTCGCGCGCCACCGCCAGCACGGCGCTCCCGCCGCCTTGCACAATTCTCACCTGGTCGTCATCGCGCAAACCAAGCTGCGCGAACAGTTCGCCATTCATGGTTGCGACTGGCGCTGCGGCATCATGGGTTTTTTGCAACGAAGCCGCGCGGCGCACGATGGAATCCGCCTGATATATCGGCACCTCGGCTATGCGTTCGATGCCCGCACCCTGCGCTTCGATTTTGCCGATTGCCGCGTTGGGCAGCCGATTGTTCAGGCGCGCCGCCACGTCTCCGGGCAGCGCGTCCTTCAAGACTGCTTCGCTGCTGTCATAGTCGAACCCAGCTACGCCCAGCAGATTGCCGAGCACGCGCAGCACTTTCCACGCCGGCCGCGTTTCTGCCAGCGGTTGCACGACGCCGCGGAAACTCTGCGCCCTGCCCTCCGTGCTGACGAACGTGCCGGAGGTTTCAGTGAACGGTCCGATCGGCAGCAGCGCGTGCGCGTAGTCGAGCGCGCGGTGCTGGTACGGCGACATCGCCACCACGAATTCCGCCTGTTTCAGCGCGGCCATCGCCTGCTGCGGATCAAAATAATCGAGTTCGGGCTCGACGCCGAGTAATACATACGCTTTGCGCGGCTGCGCCATGAGCTGGCGCGCATCGAGTCCACCGGCCGCGGCGCCCGCGAGATGGCCGCCGACGCTGTTCGCCGCCTCGCCGAGGAAACCGAATTTCGCGCCGAGCAGATCGGCGAGCGTTTGCGCGAGCGCGTGCAGCTGCCCTGCCGCCGGATGGTGCTGGGCGAAATTACCGAGGAATACCGCGGCGTTCTTGCCTGACACGAGGCTGTCGGCGATGCGTTGAGCGGCGGCGCCGACTTCAACAGCGGCGACGTCGGCGGGCGCAGCAGCGCCTTTCGCCAGCGCAACAGCCTTGACGACCTGCGCCAGCGTGTGCGAGAACCGTGACGGCGCGGCAATCGCCTTGTTGGCGACGCGCATCAGCAGATCGTCATCGGCCGCGTGAATCAGGTTCAGCTGCAATTGCTTCTTCGCGGCTTGCCGCAAGCGGTTCGCAATAAGCGGATGGTCTTTGCGCAGAGTGCTGCCGATAACCAGTACGCGGTCGAGTTGCGCGATTTCAGAAATTGGCATACCAAGCCATGGCACAACGGTCGCCGCGGCGCCGAAATCCGCCTGGCGGGTGCGAAAATCGACATTGGCGCTGCCAATGCCGTGCATAAGCTTTTGCAGCAGGTAGAGTTCTTCGAGCGTCTGGTGCGGCGTGGCCAGCGCGCCGATTTGTGCCGCGCCGTGCTGGTCGCGGACTTTTTTGAGGCCGTTGGCGACGAAAACTAGCGCGACCTGCCAGTCAACCTCCTTCCAGGCGCCGTCAGTCTTGATCATCGGTTTAACGAGACGGTCGGCGGAATTCAGGCCCTCGTACGAAAAACGGTCCTTATCCGACAACCAGCATTCGTTGATCGCTTCGTTCTCGCGCGGCAATACGCGCATCACGCGGTTCTGCTTGACCTGCACCGTCAGGTTGGAGCCGAGGCCGCAATGCGGGCTCACCGAAGAGTGGCGCGTCAGTTCCCATGTCCGCGCACTGTAACGGAACGGCTTGGACGTGAGCGCACCGACCGGGCACAGATCGATCACATTGCCCGACAGTTCGGAATCGACCGTCTTGCCGACAAACGCGATGATTTCAGCATGTTCGCCGCGGCCTATCATGCCGAGCTCCATGACGCCGGCGACTTCCTGGCCGAAGCGCACGCAGCGCGTGCAGTGTATGCAGCGCGTCATGTCGGTCGAAATCAGCGGACCGAGGTTCTTGTTGTTCACCACACGCTTGGGTTCGTCGTAACGCGAACCGCTGCCGCCGTAGCCGACCGCCAAGTCCTGCAACTGACATTCGCCGCCCTGATCGCAGATCGGGCAGTCGAGCGGATGGTTGATGAGCAGGAATTCCATCACGCCTTTTTGCGCATTGACGGCCTGGTCGGAATGCGTGAACACCTTCATACCGTTGGTCACGGGGGTGGCGCACGCCGGCAGCGGCTTGGGCGCCTTCTCGACCTGCACCAGGCACATGCGGCAGTTGGCCGCAATCGACAATTTCTTGTGATAGCAGAAATGCGGCACGTAGACGCCCGCCTGGTTGGTGGCGTCCATCACCGTGCTGCCATCCGGCACTTCGAATTTCTTGCCGTCGATTTCTATTTCAAGCATGTCGCATGCTCATCAGATGTAATGGGGAACCAGGCATTGCTTGTGGTCTATGTGATGCTGGAATTCGTCGCGATAATTTTTAATGAACGCGCGCACCGGCATCGCCGCCGCGTCGCCGAGCGCGCAGATCGTGCGCCCCTGGATGTTGTCGGCGAGGTTGTTCAGCAAATCGAGGTCTTCGGGCTTGCCCTTGCCGTGCTCGATGCGGTCTATCACACGATAGAGCCAGCCCGTGCCTTCGCGGCAGGGCGTGCACTGCCCGCACGACTCTTCGTAATAGAAGTACGCCAGCCGCAGCAGGCTCTTCACCATGCAGCGCGTCTCGTCCATCACGATCACTGCGCCAGAGCCCAGCATGGAACCGGCCTTGGCGATGGAGTCGTAGTCCATGTCGGTCGCCATCATGATGTCGGCCGGCAGCACCGGCATCGACGACCCGCCGGGAATCACGGCTTTCAGTTTCTTGCCGCCGCGCATGCCGCCCGCCATTTCGAGCAGTTTCGCGAACGGCGTGCCGAGCTTCACTTCGTAATTGCCGGGACGCGTGACGTCTCCCGACACCGAAAAAATCTTGGTGCCGCCGTTGTTCGGCTTGCCGAGACCGAGGAACGCATCGCCGCCGTTATTGATGATCCACGGCACCGCGGCGAACGTCTCGGTGTTGTTGATGGTGGTCGGCTTGCCATAGAGCCCGAAGCTCGCCGGAAACGGCGGCTTGAAGCGCGGCTGGCCTTTCTTGCCTTCGAGCGATTCGAGTAGCGCGGTTTCCTCGCCGCAGATGTACGCGCCCCAGCCGTGATGGTTGTGGAGCTCGAAGCTGAAGTCGGAGCCCCGGATGTTCTTGCCGATATAGCCGGCGGCGCGCGCTTCGGCCAACGCTTCTTCCATGCGCTCGTAGACGTCCCAGATTTCGCCGTGGATGTAGTTATAGCCGACGGGGATGCCCATCGCGTACGCGCCTATCGCCATGCCCTCGATCAGGATGTGCGGGTTGTAGCGCATTATGTCGCGGTCTTTGAACGTGCCGGGCTCGCCTTCGTCCGAATTGCACACCAGGTATTTGTCGCCCGGAAACTGGCGCGGCATGAAGCTCCACTTGAGCCCGGTCGGGAAGCCCGCGCCGCCGCGGCCGCGCAAAGCGCTCTTTTTCAACTCGGCGACGATCTGCTCGGGCGTGATTTTTTCGGCGAGTATTTTCTTCAAAGCCGAGTAACCGCCGCGCGCCAGGTAATCCTGCAGGCGCCAGTTGGCGCCCGTGATGCCTTTCATGATGACGGCATCGGGACCGAAGAGATCGGCGGCAAACGGCGCGACAGGCAGGCCCATTATTTCAGTTCCTCGAGCAGTTTATCGAGCTTGTCGGCGGTCATCGCACATGCCATATTCTTGTTGTTGACGAGCATCACCGGCGCCTCGCCGCAGGCGCCCAGGCACTCGGCCTCTTTCAGCGTGAACGCGCCGTCGGCAGTGGTTTCGCCGAAACCGATACCAAGCTTCTGCTTGAGATGCTCTGCAGCCAGTGTCGCCCCTTGCAACGCGCACGGCAGATTGGTACAGATGGCGATTTTGCAGCGGCCGATCGGCTTCAGGTCGTACATCGTATAGAAGCTCGCGACTTCGTAGACCGCGATCGGCGGCATATCGAGATAGTGGGCGACGAAATCCATGGTGTCGGTCGGCAGCCAGCCTTTTTCATCCTGCGCGATGGTCAGCGCGGCCATCACCGCCGACTGCTTCTGGTCGGCCGGATACTTGGCGACCGCCTGGTCGATTTTGGCGAGCGCAGCCGGGCTTAGTATGAGCGGCGCGTTCATCGATCTATCTCCCCGAACACGATGTCCTGCGTGCCGATGATGGCGACCACGTCGGCAATCATGTGCCCGCGCACCATTTCGTCGAGCGCCGCCAGGTGCGGATAGCCCGGCGCGCGGATCTTCACGCGATACGGCTTGTTGGCGCCGTCGGATATGAGATAAATGCCGAACTCGCCTTTCGGATGCTCGACCGCCGCGTAAGCTTCGCCGGGTGGCACATGCATGCCTTCGGTGAACAGCTTGAAGTGGTGGATCAGCTCTTCCATGTTCTGCTTCATCGCAACACGCGACGGCGGCGCCACCTTGTGGCTCTCGCTCATCACCGGGCCGGGATTCTTGCGCAGCCATTCAATGCATTGCTTGATGATGCCGTTGGACTGGCGCATTTCCTCGATGCGCACGAGGTAGCGGTCGTAGCAATCGCCATTGACGCCGACCGGTATGTCGAACTGCATGCGGTCGTACGCCTCGTACGGCTGCTTCTTGCGCAAATCCCACTCGATGCCCGAGCCGCGCAGCATGGGGCCGGAAAAGCCCAGCGCCTTGGCGCGCTCCGGCGTTACCACGCCGATGCCGACAGTACGCTGCTTCCAGATGCGGTTGTCGGTGAGCAGCGTTTCGTACTCATCGATATACGTCGGGAATCGCTGGGTAAAATCGCCAAGAAAATCCAGCAGCGAGCCTTGGCGGTTTTCGTTAAGGTCTTTAATCGCCTTGGCGTTTTGGTGCTTGGTCGCGTTGTACTGCGGCATGCTGTCCGGCAGATCACGATACACGCCGCCCGGACGATAGTACGCCGCATGCATGCGCGCGCCCGACACTGCTTCATAGGTGTCGAACAAATCTTCGCGCTCGCGGAAGCAATACAAAAACACCGTCATCGCCCCCACGTCGAGCGCGTGGCAACCCAGCCACAGCAGGTGATTCAGCAGTCGCGTGATTTCATCGAACATCACGCGGATATATTGCGCGCGTATCGGCACTTGTATGCCCGCAAGCTTTTCAATCGCCATCACGTAGGCATGCTCGTTGACCATCATCGACACGTAGTCGAGACGATCCATGTACGGCACCGACTGTATAAA
>Ga0114966_10002657_pt1 | contig 15883 bp, 11 predicted proteins | sample M_130207_XF_Meta_FD_87029 | JGI IMG/M metagenome (GOLD analysis project Ga0114966, IMG submission 87029) | Freshwater microbial communities from Lake Montjoie, Canada to study carbon cycling - M_130207_XF_MetaG | ecosystem: Environmental > Aquatic > Freshwater > Lake | place: Lake Montjoie...
CGTAGTAGTTGAGCTGGGCGTCCAGCATCTTGCTGGTGGTGTGCACCCCGTCATTGCCGGACTCCATGCTGGTGTCGGCCGCAACATCGTACTTCGGCCAGCCCACGCCGCCGGCCGCGCCGGGATTGCCGTACTTGGCGAAGGCGGCCCAGTAGGCGTTCATCGCCTGGGCGGTCGACAGCTCTTCACCGGCATAGGCGCGGTTTGAGTTGAAGGCATAGGGGATGTCGGCGGCGTGGCGGGCGCCGCGAACGCCGGCGGCAATGCGGGCGGGCGGAGCCTCATAGGAGAAGTAGTAGAGCCAGATCGGCTTGCCCTGGCGGGTTTGCAGGCGCGCGACGTTGCGGTTCGGCTCGGTCATGCGAAGCACGGTCCAGTAGTCGTTGATCAGCTGGGCGTCGGAGAGGCGGTTCGCCGGATTGAACACCTGCGCCATGCGGGCCCGGTTCGGCACCTCGTTCAGCGCGGCCGGCAGGCTGTTTTGCATGTTGTAGAGGCTGGCGTCGTTGGAATTGCCGCCGATCATGACCGCGACCTTGGCGTCGCCCTTTTCAAAGCCTTCGGTGATGCCATAGCGGATCGATCTGCCGTCCACCGTCGGATAGGCGCGGGTGTTATCGAAATAGCCCTGGCTGGCCGGGAAGGCGGTCAATGGCAGGCGGCGCAGGGCCGCGGCGGCGGCGGGCGTGTCGCCGGTCACGCCGGCGGCCGAGGCGGCGCGCGCGGAATAGGCATCGATGGCGGCGCGGTTGCCCGGCACGTTGCGCGGGAAGCCCGACTGCGAGATGGCGCCGCGGAAAAGCCCGCGCGCTTCCGGCGAGATGACGAGATAGAGCACGGAAACCGCGCCGGCGGATTCGCCGAAGATGGTGACCTTTTTCGGATCGCCGCCGAAGGCGCCGATGTTGGACTGCACCCATTTCAGCGAAGCGATCTGATCGAGCAGGCCGAAGTTGGCCGGCTGGCCTTCCTTGGTCAGGGCCGGGTGCGAGAACCAGCCGGCTCTGCCCAGGCGATAGTTGATGGTGACGACGACGATGCCCTGTTTGACAAAGCGGGTGCCGTCATAGGCCGAGCCCTGGCCGGACGTGAATGAGCCGCCGTGGATATAGACCATCACCGGCAGCTTATCGCCCGGCTTGGCGCCCTCGGGCTTTTGCACATTGAGATAGAGGCAGTCTTCGTTGGGCGCGGCGCAGCCGCCGCCCGGCTCGAAGGCGTCACGCACGCCAGTCCATTTGGCGGCCGGCGCCGGCGGCTTCCAGCGCAGGTCGACGACCGGCGGGGCGGCATAGGGAATGCCCTGGAAACGGGCGACCTCGTCGATGATCACGCCGCGCAGCTCGCCCGTCGAGATCTTGACGTTCTGCTTGGCCATGGTGGTGTAGTCGACCGGAGGCGCTGCCGCCCGTCCACCGCCGCGACCCGCAGGCGCTCCGCCCCGGGCCGGCGCGCCGGCTGCCGCGCCCGCGCCGCCCCGGCCGCTGGCCGGGGGTTGCGACATCGCCGCGGTTGAAAGGCTGATGATCGATACGGCTGTCGCCGCGACGAGCAGGATGCGTTTGACGGACATGTGGTGAAGGCTCCCCAGGATTGCCACGATGAACGCGGACGTATTGGGAGCTTTTTCGGACGGAAGGGGCGCGGTGTAAAGGGTGAGGATGGGCGGTCGAGCTAGTGCCCTTCCCTGACGACAGAAATAATGGGCGGGCCTTTCAGGCCCGCACGATCACAACGAAACACGGCGATCACGGCGTAGGTCTGGGTTTCGACCGCCGCCAGGGCCCGCCTACGTCGTGTCCGTCGTGCCTGCCGTCGCCATAGCGACGGCGCCGTGTCCGTGCGGGGCCGCTCGGCCCCGCCCATTATTGCGGCTGCCAAACGCCATCGATCTGTCTGTGGTCCGTGACAACCGCTCGCGCCGCGAGATTCCAACCGACGTTGAGTGCCGGGTCCCGCCCGGCGATAATCTCGGCATGAAGTTTAGAGACTTCCCGGTCTAAGACACGATCCGCGACCTCCTGTGGGAGGACTGGCAACCCATCGGTCAGGGCGTTCCCCGCGATGAGTACGACCAATACGTCATGGGCGTTTGGTCTCGGGTGGAAAATGGGGCCTCAGTCGATGAGATTGCCGCCTATCTGCGTCGTTCAGCCGAAGAGCAGATGGGGCTTTCAGGCGGAGATCCAGCCAAAGCGCGCGCACGCGAGCGAGCGATCGCGATGAAAGTGCTGGCGTTAAAAGAAAAAGGCGGCCCCGTCGCCGGAGCCGCCTCTTGAGGTCTGTGCGGGCGTTAGCCCCTCCACCCTCTCGGATCAAGTCCGAGGGCTAAAGGCGCGGTCCCCCTCCCCAGCATGGCTGGGGAGATGTTTTGGGAACTACGCCTCCGCGTCTTCCCGGTCCCGTTTGGCCGGCGCGATCTCTTCGCCGGTTTCCTGGTCGACGACCTTCATCGAGAGCTTGGTCTTGCCGCGATCGTCGAAGCCGATGAGCTTCACTTTCACGATCTGGCCTTCGGTCAGCACGTCCGAGGGCTTGGCGACCCGTTCATTGCTGATCTGGCTGACGTGAACCAAACCATCCTTGGCGCCGAAGAAGTTCACGAAAGCGCCGAAATCGACGACCTTCACGACCTTGCCTTCATAGATGGCGCCGATTTCCGGCTCGCTGGTCAGGCTCTTGATCCAGTCGATCGCCGCCTTGATCTTGTTGAGGTCTGCCGCGGCCACCTTGATCAGGCCTTCGTCGTTGACGTCGACCTTGGCGCCGGTGGTGGCGACGATCTCGCGGATCACCTTGCCGCCGGTGCCGATGACGTCGCGGATCTTGTCCACGGGAATCTGGATGGTCTCGATCCGCGGGGCGAATTCGCCGACTTCGGGGCGGGCGCCGTCGATGGCCTTGGCCATTTCACCGAGGATGTGAAGACGGCCGGCTTTCGCCTGCTCGAGCGCCTTCTTCATGATCTCCTCGTTGATGCCGGCGATCTTGATGTCCATTTGCAGCGAGGTGATGCCGTCTTCAGTGCCGGCGACCTTGAAGTCCATGTCGCCGAGGTGGTCTTCGTCACCGAGGATATCCGAGAGCACAACGTAGCCGTCCGGCTCCAGGATCAGGCCCATGGCGATGCCGGAAACGGGCTTGGCCAGAGGCACGCCCGCATCCATCAGGGCCAGCGACGAGCCGCAAACCGTGGCCATCGAGGACGAGCCATTGGACTCGGTAATCTCGGAGACCAGGCGGATCGTATAGGGGAAGTCTTCCTTGGCTGGCAGCATCGGACGGATGGCCCGCCAGGCGAGCTTGCCGTGGCCGATTTCGCGGCGGCCGGCGCCGCCCATACGGCCGGTTTCGCCGACGCTGTAGGGAGGGAAGTTGTAGTGCAGCAGGAAGGCCTCCTTGTAGGTGCCTTCCAGGCTGTCGATGTACTGCTCGTCCTCGCCGGTGCCGAGGGTGGCGACCACGAGCGCTTGCGTTTCACCGCGGGTGAACAGGGCCGAGCCGTGGGTGCGGGGCAGGACGCCGACTTCCGAGACGATGTCGCGGACCTTGTCGAGGGCGCGGCCGTCGATGCGCTTTTTCGTCTTCAAAACGTCGCGGCGCAGGACGGAAGCTTCCACTTCCTTGAAGGCGTAGCCGAGCTTGGGGGCCTCGATGCCGTGCGGGTTGGCCTCCGACAGGCCGAGATCTTCAAACATCCGCTTCTTGGCGGCGCCGACGGCGGCGTGGCGCTCGGTTTTGCCCTTGATCTTGTAAGCCGCCTTCACGTCCTCACCGACCAACTTGGTGATCTTGTCGATGTAGGGGGACAGATCCTCCGGTTCGAACTCGCGCGGCTCCTTGGCCGAGTGTTCGGCCAGTTCGATGATCGCGTCGATCACCGGCTGGAAGCCGCGGTGGGCGAACATGACTCCGCCCAGCACTTCGTCTTCCGACAGTTCGCGGATTTCCGATTCCACCATCATGACGGCGTCGGCGGTGCCGGCGACGACCAGGTCCATGCGGTTTTCGCCGTCGTGGACCTGCTCGAGGGTCGGGTTGAGGATGTATTCGCCATTGATGAAGCCGACGCGCGCGGCGCCGATCGGGCCCATGAAGGGCACGCCCGAGAGCGTCAGGGCTGCCGAGGCCGCCACCAGGGCGACGATATCGGGATCATTTTCCTGATCGTGGGAGAGCACGGTGCAGACGACCTGCGTCTCGTGCTTGTAGCCCTTGACGAACAGCGGGCGGATCGGACGGTCGATCAGGCGGGAAACCAGGGTTTCCTTTTCGGTCGGACGGCCTTCGCGCTTGAAATAGCCGCCGGGGATCTTGCCCGCGGCGAAGGTCTTTTCCTGGTAGTTGACGGTCAGGGGGAAGAAGTCGAGGCCGGGTTTCGGAGCGCGCTCCGAAACGACGGTGGCCAGGACCGTGGTCTCGCCGTAGGTGACCAGCACAGCGCCATCGGCTTGCCGCGCGACGCGGCCGGTTTCGAAGGTGAGCTTGCGGCCGCCCCAATCGACGGACTTGCGTTTGATATCGAACATTTTGGGTTTTTCTTTCTCATTATCCCCGGGGCGTATTCCCTCGGGGGGCGGACAGGGGCGGGCTTTTTCAGGGCTACCGGTGGTCCTCTCCAAACGACAGACGGGATGAGGTCTGCTTTTGAGCCCTCGCGAACATACAGGCCAAACTGGCCTTAGATGACCCACCGGTTCCGGTCTGTCGCGGAACAGGTGGGGTTTGCCCCAATGAGCGGGGCGGAATGCTTACCGGCGCAGGCCCAGGGTGGTGATCAGCGCGTCGTAACGGCTGACGTCCTTGGACTTGAGGTGATCCAGCAAACGGCGGCGCTGGCTGACCATATTCAGCAGGCCCCGGCGTGAGTGGTGGTCCTTCTTGTGGGTCTTGAAGTGTTCGGTGAGGTTGGCGATCCGCTCAGAGAGGATCGCGACCTGAACTTCGGAAGACCCGGTGTCGCCCGTGGTGCGGGCATGGGTTTTGATGAGATCGCTCTTGCGATCAGGCGTTACCGACATCGTGGCTCCTTCTGGGAGTTAGAGGATGAAATTGCGCACGGGGCGGATTTGCCCTGCCCGCATCTCGCAGATCGCGGCGGCCCGGCCCTTGTGCGTGGCAAGAACGGTTCTGGACGCGCCCTTGAGGGACGCTTTGACCGTTTCCACCTGCCTTGGGAGCAGAACAACACCTCGCCCTTGCGAGAGCCTGAAGGCGTCTTCGTCCGTCATGGCCAGGGCCGGGATGTCGTCCAGCGCGGTCTCGACGGGAAGCAGGGCCTCCTGACGGGCGCCCCTATGCACCAAATCTTCCAGCATTTCCAGCGATATCGCGTTTTGCTCGCCAAAGGGGCCGACGAAGGTGCGGCGAAGATCGGCGACATGGGCCTCGGTCCCCAGGGCCGCGGCAAGGTCGCGGACCAGAGCGCGGACGTAGGTCCCCTTGCCGCAGCGCATGGAGAGGGTGATGTGGTCGGCATCGGGCGCATCGACGATGTCGATGGCGTGGACGGTCACGGTCCGCGCGGCGTGTTCGACCGCCTCACCGGCGCGGGCGAGGTCATAGGACCGCTCACCATCGACCATGATCGCCGAATAGGCCGGCGGGATTTGCTGGATGTCGCCGATAAAGGCCGGCAGGGCGGCCTCTACCGCGGTGCGGGTCGGCCGGACATCCGACGTCGCGGTAATCTCGCCCTCCCGATCCAGTGTCGTGGTGGTCTCGCCCCAGGCGATCGTGAAGCGGTAGCCCTTCATCGCGTCCATCATGAAGCTGACGGTCTTGGTCGCCTCGCCCAGCGCAATGGGCAGAATCCCGGTCGCCAGCGGATCCAACGTTCCGGCATGGCCAGCCTTTTGAGCGTTGAACAGCCGCCGCACCCGGCCCACCGCTTGGGTGGACCCAAGCTCAAGGGGTTTGTCGAGGCAGACCCAGCCAGACACCGGATCGCCCTTCTTGCGGCGGGCCACTACTCGTCCGGGTCCAGGTCGGCCCGCACCTTCGGGTCGCTGAACAGGCGGTCCATATAGGCAGCGGTGTCGTAGCTCTCGTCGTGGAGGAACTTCAGCGCCGGGGTGAACCTCATATCAATGGAATGGCCGAGGCGCCCGCGCAGGAACTTCGAAACGCGGTTGAGGCCCGCCACCACATCGGCCGCATGGGCGCCGCCGAGCGGTTCGACGAACACCGTCGCATGGCGCAGATCGGGGCTCACCCGGGCCTCGGTGATCGTCACCGACACGCCCACCAGCGCTGGATCGGTGAGGGTTTCCTCACGCAGAATTTCAGCCAGCGCATGGCGCACCAGCTCGCCCGCGCGCAGCTGGCGCTGGGAGGGTCCGAGAGCTTTCGATTTGCCGTGTCGGGTCATGGGGCGCGCGGCTTATCCTAAAGCAAGCGCCTTAGTCCAGTGGCAGACTCAGCGGGCCGGGCGCATTCCGGGGGGCGCGTCAGGCTGGCGCGGATCGCGGAACGGCAGGGTCCACTCGCCGCGGAAGGTGAAAGCCAGGCTCGCGCAGAGCTTGGCCTTGCCGGTGGCCGGATCATCGCCCAGGGCGTGAACGGTGACATCCTCACGGGCGCGAAGGGCCCCGAACACCAGCCAGCCTTTCGTTGACCCCGGGCAAAACGCCCGCACCATGGCCGGGCCCTGTCCTTCGTCGACGATTCGGTAGAGGGCACGCTCGTAGGCCTCCTTGGGCAGGATGCGATCAAGGCGAACCCCGAGTTCCTTTTCACCCGCCTCTTCGACCCTGGCGGCGGCGGGGGCCTGGGTGGAGAGCACTTCCTTGACCCGAAAGCCCAGCAGGCCTTTGTCGAAAATGAAAGTCAGCCCGTTGTCGACATAGGCCCGCGTTTGCGGATTGGCCGGGTCGTACGAAAAGATCTTCTCGGCGGCAAACGCGACGGCAGGTGGGGCGGCGAGCGCCAGAGCGAGCAGCCAGAAGGCGGGTTTGCGCAACATCTGCGCCTCCTAGCACGGCCCTTGCGACAAAATCAGGGCGCGCCCTAGAGCGTCCGCTGAACTTCCTCGACGGTGAAGCACTCGATGAGGTCGGCCTCGCGGATGTCCTGGAAGCCGGCGAAGTGCATGCCGCATTCCTGGCCGGCGACCACCTCGTTGACCTCGTCCTTGAAGCGCTTGAGCGTGGCCAGCGTGCCGAGTTCGAGGACGACGATGCCCTCGCGAACGATCCGCACGCGGGCGCCCTTTTGCACGCGGCCTTCGGTGACCTTGCAGCCGGCGATCTTGCCGACCTTGCTGATCTCGAAGACCTGCAGAACCTCTGCGTTGCCGAGGAAGGTTTCGCGCTGCAGCGGCGCCAGCATGCCAGACAGCACGCCTTTGACGTCGTCCAGCAGGTCATAGATGATCGCGTAGTAGCGGATCTCGACGCCTTCACGTTCAGCGAGCAGGCGAGCCTGGGCGCTGGCGCGGACGTTGAAGCCGATGATCGGCGCGCCGACACCCTTGGCCAGTTGCACGTCGCTCTCGGTGATGGCGCCGGCGCCGGAATGAATGATCCGGGCGCGAACCTCGTCGGTGGCGAATTTGTCGAGCGAGCCGACAATGGCCTCCACAGACCCCTGCACATCCCCCTTGATAACGAGCGGAAGTTCGGAAACTTTTTTGTCCTGCAGCTTGGCCATCATGTCGGCCAGGGTGGTGGGACCGCCCTCCGCGCCGGTGACCCGGACGGTGGAGGTCTTTTCGCGCTTCTGACGGGCGCGGTAGTCGGTGAGCTCGCGGGCGCGGGCTTCTGACTCGACCACGGCGAAAGCGTCACCCGGATTGGGCGTGCCATCGAGGCCGAGGACTTCCACCGGCTCGGAGGGTTTGGCTTCAGCGACCTGCTCGTCGCGTTCGTTGATCAGGGCGCGCACGCGGCCCCATTGCAGACCGGCCACCACGATATCACCGCGGCGCAGCGTGCCGCGCTTGACCAGAACCGGGGAGACCGCGCCCCGGCCCTTGTCGAGCTTGGCTTCGATGACCAGGCCCTCGGCGGTGCGGTCGGGATTGGCCTTCAGGTCCATGACCTCGGCCTGCAGCAGGATGTTCTCGATCAGATCATCGAGACCTTCCTTGGTCTTGGCCGAAACCGGTACGGCCTGGGTGTCGCCGCCGAGGCTTTCCACGACGATCTCGTGCTGCAGCAGTTCGTTGATGACCTTGTTGGGGTCGACGCCAGGCTTATCGATCTTGTTGATCGCCACGATGATGGGCGTGCCAGCCGCCTTGGCGTGATTGATGGACTCGATCGTCTGCGGCATGACCCCGTCGTCAGCGGCCACCACCAGGATCGCGATGTCCACGGCGCTGGCGCCTCTGGCGCGCATCGCCGAAAAAGCGGCGTGGCCGGGCGTGTCGAGGAAGGTGATCTTCTGGCCCGACTTGGTGGTCACCTGATAGGCGCCGATGTGCTGGGTAATGCCGCCGCGCTCGCCGCTGGCCACATCGGCCTGGCGAAGAGCGTCGAGCAGGCTTGTCTTGCCGTGGTCGACGTGACCCATGACGGCCACGACCGGCTGACGGGGCAGTTGGTGATCGTCATGGTCTTCGGCGTCGATGAAGCCCAGTTCGACGTCGGATTCGGAAACGCGCACCACATTGTGCCCGAACTCGGTGGCGATCAGTTCGGCGGTGTCGGTGTCGAGCACGTCGGCCGCCTTCACCATCATGCCCTGGCGCATCATAAACTTGATGACCTCGGCGGCGCGGATGGTCATCCGCTGGGCGAGGTCCTGAACGGTGATGGTGTCCGGAATGACGACGTCGCGTTTGGCGATGCCGGTGTCGGCCGCTCCTCCGCCGCGGCGCTTTTCCTTTTCGCGCTCCCGCGCCCGGCGCAGGGAAGCGAGCGAGCGCATCCGCTCGGCGGAATCCTCATCGCCGGCCACGGCCTGAATGGTCAGGCGGCCCTCGCGGCGCTGGGGCGCGCCCTTGACGCGACTGCCCTTGCCTTCTTCAGCGCCGCCATCGCGCTTGCGTTCGAAATCGGCGGGGCGGCGGTCCTTGCCGGCGCCCGGAGGCGCCGAGCGGGCGGCGCGCTGCACTTCCGGCGTCGCGGGTGCGGCGGCGGGGCGAATGTTGGGGCCTCGCGGGCCGCCCGGACGAGCCGCGCCTGGAGCCGGGCGCGGCGCATTGGCCGAATAGCGAACCGTCTCACCGGCGCGGGCGGGACGATCAGAGCTCGGACCGGGACGCTCGCCGGAACGCTCACGGTCGCGGGGCGGGCCCTCGCGGGGCGCGCGCTCATTGGTAAACTGTGGCCGGTCGGTGCGAACCGGCGGACGATAGGTGGTGGTGGAGCGATCATCGCGCCGCGGCTCGGCGCGCGCCTCAGGCGCCCTGGGGGCGACGGGGGGCGGGGCGGCGGCGGCGGGGGCGACTGGAGGCGGTGGCGCCTCGGCCTTGACGGGTTCAGGGGCGACCGGCGCTGGGGCCTCGGCGACAGGCGCGATAGGCGCGGCAGGCGCTGCCGGCTCGGCAGCCTGACGCTGGGCCGCGGCTTCGCGCTCAGCGGCCTCACGCTCATTCTGTTGCTTGGCAAATTCGGCGGCGACGCGCTGACGGCGCAGCATTTCTTCCTGGGACAGACCCCCAGGCGGGGTCGGCGCAGCGCGCTCAGCCACCGGGGCAGGCGCTGGCTTGCGTTCCGCCGCCGAGGGCCCGGCGAGGTTGACCGCGGGCGCATCGAACCGGCGGCGCTTGGTCTCGACCACCACCGTCTTGGACCGGCCGTGGCTGAAGCTTTGCTTGACCACACCCGAGCTCACTGAGCCCGTGCGGGGCTTCAGGGTCAGAGGCGTTCTTGCAGGCCTGTCGTTGTCGTTCTGGTCGCTCATCCGGTCTCGTTACTAAACACGGCCCGAAAGGGCCAAGATCATAGGTCACAAACTAAAAAGGGACGGGGGCGAATTACCGCCCCGCCCTTTTTAAGGCTCCTCGCGCCAACGCTCGGGAAGAAGCGGGGTAAAACCCGCCAGGCGTTCAACGTCAACCGACCAATGGCCGGCTCCCTGTCCCGCAAGGAAGGCGAGGTGTATCACATTATCCAGCCCCAAGGCCAAACCCAATTCGTCAGACGCGAAAACCCCGACCAGGCGGGGCCTGGGACTGGCGTGTCGAACCAGACCCAGCAGCTTGCCACGGCCATCGTCAGCGCCATCGGCGGCTTCGACCAGGAAGGCGACCTTGCCGTCGCGGATCGCCGAGGCGGTTTTCTCAAAGCCCGAGATCAGCGACCCGGCCTTCTTCGCAAGCCCAAGGCCGGCCAGAAGATGGGCGCGCAACAGGCTCTCGACCTGGTCGGCCAGACCGACGGGCGCGATCAATTTTGCCTTGGCTGACCGCGAAAACAGGCCCTTTTTGGCGGCCTGATCGATACTGGCGCGGCTGGCGGCCACCCACATGCCCCGGCCCGGCAGCTTGCGGGCAAGGTCGGGCACCACCTGGCCCTCGGGGCCGGCGACAAAACGGATGAGACGGCCTTCGTCCATGACCTCGCCGGAGACGAGGTCACGACGCTGGCGGTCGGCCTCAGCCTTCGTTCTGGGGTTCGAGACCGGCATCGGCCTCTCCCTCTTCAACGAGTTCAGGCTCGGGCTCGAGCTCGGAGGCTTCGACCCAGCCCATGGCCACACGGGCGCGCATGATCAGGCCCTCGGCGTCGTCGGGAGACAGGTTGAAGCTTTCCAGCATGCCGGCCTGGCGAACGCGCTCGCCGTCCTTGCCGGGCTCGAACCAGCCGCGCAGATCGTCGGGGACGAGACCCGCCAGATCTTCCAGGGTTTTGACCTCGGCCTGACCGAGCGCCACGGCGATCGGCAGGGTAACGCCTTCGACTTCCAGGACAGGGTCCTCGACGCCCAGTTCCTTGCGCTTGGCGTCCAGCTCGGCGGCTTCCTTGTCGAGGAATTCGCGGGCCCGGGCCTGTAGCTCTTCCGCCGTTGCTTCGTCGAAACCTTCGATGGAGGCGATTTCATGCTCGTCAACGAAGGCGACTTCTTCGACGGTGGCGAAACCTTCGGTGACCAGCAGCTGGGCGATAACCTCGTCGACGTCCAGGGCCTCCTGGAAGAGGGCGGTTCGCTCGGTGAACTCGCGCTGACGGCGCTCGCTCTCTTGCGCTTCAGTCATGATGTCGATCTGCCAGCCAGTCAGTTGACTGGCGAGGCGCACGTTCTGGCCGCGGCGGCCGATGGCGAGGCTGAGTTGCTCGTCGGGCACCACGACTTCGACGCGCTCTTCTTCCTCGTCCATCATCACCTTGGTGACCTCGGCGGGGGCGAGCGCATTGACGAGGAACGTGGCTTCGTCCGGGTTCCACTGGATGATGTCGATCTTCTCGCCCTGCAGCTCGGCGACCACCGCCTGGACGCGGGAACCGCGCATGCCGACGCAGGCGCCGACCGGGTCGATGGAGGAATCGTTGGAGACCACCGCCATCTTGGCGCGGGAGCCCGGATCGCGGGCGACGGCGCGGATTTCGATGACGCCGTCGTAAACTTCCGGCACTTCCTGAGCGAACAGCTTGGCCATGAAGCCGCCGTGGGCTCGGGACAGCATGATCTGCGGGCCCTTGGTCTCGCGGCGGACGTCATAGATGTAGGCGCGGATGCGGTCGCCGATGTTGAACATCTCGCGCGGGATGGCCTGATCGCGACGGACAACCCCCTCGCCCCGGCCCAGATCGACGATGATATTGCCGTATTCGACGCGCTTGACGACGCCGTTGACGATCTCGCCGACGCGGTCCTTGAACTCTTCGTGCTGGCGCTCGCGCTCGGCCTCGCGGACCTTGCCGGTGACGACCTGACGGGCCATCTGGGTCTGCACCCGGCCCAGTTCGAAGGGCGGCAGCTCCTCGACATATTCCTTGCCGACGAAGGCGTCCTTGTCGTGCTTCAGCGCGTCCGAGAGGATCTCGAAGGCATAGGTGTTCATCGGCTCTTCGAGATTGTCGCGCACGCTATCCTCGACCACGGTGACGACCCGGCGGGTGTCCATCTCGCCGGTGGCGGGATCGATCTTGACCCGGATGTCATGCTCGGCGCCGTAGCGGGACTTGGCGGCCTTTTGCATGGCCTCCTCGATCGCTTCGATGACGATCTCTTTTTCGATCGACTTTTCGCGAGCGACCGCATCGGCGATCTGCAGCAGTTCGAGCCGGTTGGCGGAAATACCGGTGGCCATGGGCTTAGTCCTCTTCTTCTTCGTCGTCGGTTGTTTCAGTTTCAAGGCGGGCGGCTCTGGCCGCGGCGCCGCGTTTCATCAGTTCGTCGCTGAGCACCAGCTTGGCGTCGATGATCCAGGAAAACGGGATCAAGGTGGTGTCGGGCTTATCGTCTTCGTCGAGGCAGATGTTGTCGCCCTCGATGCCGGCCACTACGCCCTTGAAGCGCTTGCGGCCATCGGCCATGCGGTCGAGTTCGAGCCGGGCTTCAAGGCCCTCGTAACTGGTAAAGTCTTCCAGCCGGGTCAGTGGCCGGTCGATCCCCGGTGACGAGACCTCAAGCACGAAGTCGCCCTTGATGGCGTCTTCGGCGGCCTCGAGAACCTCGGAAATGGCGCGCGATAGCTTCGTGCAGTCGTCGATGCCCATCTCGCCGTCGGACGGCCGTTCGGCCATGACCTGCAGCCGGCGGCGCTCCTTGCCGCTCATCAGGCGCAGGCGCACGATGTTGTAACCGACCGCGCCCGCGACGGGCTCGAGCAGTTCAAGCAATTGCCGGTCTTCCTGCGTCTTCGCGCGCATGATCCCTTTGAGCCAAAACAAAAGCGGCGCGCCCGGAGGCCCGCCGCTCGAATGCGCCATCCAGCGCGTCCAAACGAATGTAGTGGCGGGGTTTATAGCGGGTTTTTGGGGTTTGTCACGGGGGTTTCGGCGGGTACACAGCCCCCATGCTCATCCAGCGGCGGCATTTTTTGATCGGCGGGGCGGCGGCGGGGCTGCTCCCGGGCGCCGTCCGAGCGCAGGACCCCGCGCCAAAGCCGCCGGCCCCACGCACCGCCTTTGACTTCACCGACGGCAAGATCCGCGTGCCCGTCCGCGTGAAGGGGATCGACGTCAGCGCGGTGCTGGATTCCGGCGGCCAGTATCACGCAATGGACAAGGGCCTGGCCCAGACCCTCGGCATCGCGCTCTATGACAAGGTCAGCCTTTCGACCCTGTCGGGGAGTGTCTCCGGCCGGCTGAGCGATCCGGTCGACATCGTCGTCGCGGGGCAGAGCCTGAACCAGTCGCAGTTCGTGGTGCTCGATCTTTCCCGCCTGTCGCAAAGCGTCGGCCGACCGGTCGACCTGATCATCGGCGGACCCGTCTTCCGGCGCTTCGACGTCGATATCGACTTTGCCGGCAAGACCCTGGCGATCATGCCGCCCAACGACTACGAACTGCCGGAAAACGGCTCCATGGCCCCGCTCAAGGCCGCGACGCGCGGCATGACGGTCGAGGTTATCCTGCCGGTCGGCTCGGTGCAGGCAATCGTCGATACCGGCTCGGAAGCCTGCCTGACGTTTAGCCCGGCCGCGGCCCAGCGGCTGGGTGTGCTGAAGGGCGGACCGGTTTCCACCGCCCTGATCGGGGGTCTGGCCGGAAGCAAGGTCGGACAGGTCAGCAGCATCCGGGACATCCTGATAAGCGGCCAGGAATTCAAGGACTTGCCGATTGTCGTGGCGCCGCGCGAGTTCGGAGCCGATGCGGTGCTGGGCTGCGGGGTGCTCTCGCATTGCCGCGTCGCGTTTGATTTCCCGGGCGACTGGCTGATCCTGTCGGAGCGGGCCGAGCGGCCCTTCCGCCGCGACCTGACCGGCCTGCAGGCTTCGCCCCAAGGCGAAGTGCTCAAGGTGACCCACGTGGCCAAAGGCGGTCCGGCCGAAAAGGCGGGGTTCCGCACCGGCGAGAGGATCACCGCCATCAATGGCGAGCCGGCCGTGGCCGCCAACGCGCGCCTGACCGGCGCCGCAGCCGCAACCGCGGTCAGCTTTACGCTCCAGGGCGGCAAGACCCGGGCCCTGACGCTGGCGCGCTACTACTAGGACCCCTAAGCTCAAGGTCATGCAGCCTACCCGGCGAATGATCATGGCGAGCGGCCCGGCGGCGTTTCTGGCGCCCGCCGCCTTCGCGCAGAATAGAGCGGCCCGCTCGCCGGGCGTCGCCAGCGCCGGCGTCTTCACGGCCGTGACGGTGAATGGCCAGGTGGTGCAGGGATTGCTGGATTCCGGCGCCACCGAACACGCCATGGATGCGGGGCTGGCGCGCACCTTAGGGATCCGCGCCACGGGCCGGCGGGTGAACACCCTGGGGATCGGAGGAGTGTCACGGGGATTCTACAGCGACCTGGTTGACCTGTTGATCGGCGGACGGATGTTCGCGCGGAGCACGGTGGCCATCCTCGATCTTTCCGATTTGTCCAATCGGCTGGGCCAGCCGGTGCAGATGCTGCTGGGGCGGCCGCTCTTCAACGCCATGACCGTCGAGATGGATTTCCGTCTTCGCACGGCGCGCCTGTGGGAGCGGCTGCGCTTTACCGAGCCAACGGACGCCACGGCGGTCAAGCTGAGCGGCATCATGGGTCTGATGACCGCGCCGGTCACCCTGCCGGGCGGGGTGGTCTATGCGGCGGTGGACACCGGGACCATGCCGGGTCTGGTGGTCTCGCCGCGCGGCGCCGAGCGACTGGGCCTGCTCAAGGACGAGAGCAAGGTGTCGACGACCCTGCTGGGCGGCGTCGCCGGCGTCAGTGAAGGGAGGATCACCAGCGCGGCGAGCCTCAAGCTGGCGGACAAGACCTTCGAGGATGTGCCGGTGCGCATCTCGCCGCGGCCGGTTGGACCGGAAGCCGTGCTGGGTCTGGAGCTGCTCTCGCGCTTCCACCTGCATCTCGACCTGGGCTACCAGCGGATGTGGATGCGGGCGGACGGTCCGCAGCTGCCCTTTCAGCACGATCTGCTGGGTCTGTTCGGCGATCCCACGCCCCAGGGCCTGAAGGTGACCCATGTGGCGCGCGGCAGCCCGGCGGAGAAGGCAGGCCTGATGACCGGTGATCTGATCGTGCGCATCAACGGAAGGCCTTCCGTCGGCGTCGACGTCAGCATCGTCAATGCCGAGCCGGGATTTCCAATGATCTTCATCCTGGCCGACGGCGCCCGGCGGATGGCGAGCCTGGCGCGGTACTATTAGGTTTTCGCGCGTTTATTCCGAAAACCGGCTTCCACTTTTCGGAACGCGCTCTAGACCCGCACGAACTCCAGAAAGACCGGGGCGCAGTCGCCGAGTTTCTTGGTCTCGTAGCGGGTGGTCAGGTGCCCCTCGGGCGGGCCGGTCGGATCGTCAGGCCGGAGTATCTGTCGCTGGAATTCGGGGGAGGTGGTCAGGCGCTCGAGCGTCCAGTCGGCATAGTCCGCCCAGTCGGTGGCGAAGCGCAGCCGCCCGCCCGGTTTCAGCACGCGGGCGAGATCAGCGAGAAAGTCGGCCTGGATGATCCGGCGCTTGTGATGGCGGGCCTTGGGCCAGGGATCGGGAAAGAGAATGAACACCCGCTCGAGGCAGGCGTCCGGTAGACGGGCGACGAGATCGCGGGCATCGCCCTGCAGCAGGCGGACGTTTTGAAGCGCGCCCTCATCGATGTGGCGCAGGGCGCTGGCGACGCCATTCAGGAACGGCTCGGCGCCGAGGAAGAGCACATCGGGGTGAAGGGCGGCCTGCCCGGCCATATGCTCGCCGCCGCCGAAACCGACTTCAAGCCAGACAGCGGAGGCGCCCGGCATCAGGGTGGCCGGGTCGACCGGCCCTTCCGGCACGGCAATGGCCGGCAACAGGCTCTCCAGCAAGGCTTCCTGCCGGGGCTTGATCGGGCGCGACTTGATGCGGCCGTA
>Ga0114966_10002658_pt1 | contig 15879 bp, 12 predicted proteins | sample M_130207_XF_Meta_FD_87029 | JGI IMG/M metagenome (GOLD analysis project Ga0114966, IMG submission 87029) | Freshwater microbial communities from Lake Montjoie, Canada to study carbon cycling - M_130207_XF_MetaG | ecosystem: Environmental > Aquatic > Freshwater > Lake | place: Lake Montjoie...
AATATTTATAATATATAATTTATATTATGAATTTTGAAGAGATAAAGACATATATTGAATTAAATTATAATATAATTAATTACAATTCTGGGCATATAAAATATATTGGAAAAGATTCAGGAATTTATAAGAATCCATATTGGACAGTAAAATTAGATGAAAATATAATAATATTAATGTACTGTGAACCAAATACTATAATTAAGTTGTGTCCAATAAGTTATCAAAAAATTTTAGATTATGAGTTAACCAATAATAAAATAACTTGGTTTAAAGGTCAAAATGGTTATGTTGTCGGAAATAATAAATTATATATTCATCAGATTATAACTGGTTGTTACGGAAATGGCAAAGGAACTTTAAATATAAGTGTAGACCATATAGACCAAGACCCATTGAATAATATTTACAGCAATCTTAGAATAGCAACAAGAGAAGAACAAGAACAAAATAGTAAAGGAATTAAAGAAGGAACAAAACGCGCTAGAAAAACTTCTGCAATTGAATTGCCTGAAGGAATAACTCAAGAAATGATGCCAAAATATGTTTATTATACAAAAGAATATAGAAACAAAGATAAAACAAATTATAGAGAATTTTTTAGAGTTGAAAAACATCCAAATTTAGATAAAAAAAGTTGGTCTACAAGTAAATCTAATGGAGTAAGTAGTCAAGATAAATTAAAACAGGCTATTAATAAATTAAACGAATTAAATAAAATTGAAAAATACGCTTAAAAATATATTTATTTTATATAATATGGAAAATAAATATAAAAAAGATTACAAATTAATGAAAAATAATAGGAGAGAAGCAAAACGAATAAACAAAAGAACAGTAACAGGAGAAGAAGTTATTTTTATATTTGAAAAAGTATTGGAAGGATGGAAGACTATTAAAATATATAACACAATTATACAAACAAATCCAAATACTTTTTTAGATAAAAAGAAGACAGAAATAATAGCAAGTGGAAACTGTAAAGTATACGAATCTGAACTAACAAAAGAACGTTATGAATACTATAATGCACTAAGAAACAAAATTTATGAATTAACAAATATATGAATATTGGATTGTTTTTTGGTTTTAAAAGCAAAAAAACAATATAAAGACAAATTATATAATTAGTATATAAAATGAGTTTTGATATAGTCAATCTTATTGAAAGCAATCCAATTACCAAATTTAATGGTAATTACCAGTCAAAATTGATTGAAAAGGTGAAAAATAGTTTCACTAATTATGAACAACAAATATTTTTGGCTAGTTTTTATTGTTATTTGAAATATGACCCTAAAAATGATTTTGTAATTGATTTAGATAATGTATGGAAGTGGCTAGGATTTCAACAAAAGTATCATGCAAAATATTTATTAGAAAAGCAATTTATCAATAATAAAGATTATAAATTTTTTGCTCCCGAATCTTCGGGAGCAAAAAAAAATGTTAGGGGAGGTCATAATAAAGAAATTATTATGTTAAATGTTGATACATTTAAAAAATTCTGTTTGAAGGCAGGAACTAAAAAAGCTGATGAAATACATGATTATTTTATTAAACTAGAAAATATTATGCATGAAATTACAAAAGAAGAAAGTAATGAACTCAAGTTGCAATTAGAACAACAAAAAACAGAAATTCACTTATTAGAAGAGAAGAAGAATATAGAATGTGAAACAAAATTAAAGAATCAAAAGAACTTAGAAAGAGAAAAAACATTATTGGATAAATATGCTATGTCAGGTGCGTTAGTATATATTATTAAAGTAAAATCATATGATAATGGAGAATATATTATTAAAATTGGGGAAAGTCGTAAAGGTATTATTAATAGATACAAAGAGCACAAAAGTAAATATGAAGAATGTTTATTATTAGATTGTTTTAGTGTTGATAAATCTAAAGATTTTGAAAGGTTTTTACATCATACATTTGAAATAAGAGAAAATCTAGTAACTAATTTAGAAGGACACGAGAAAGAAACTGAATTATTTTTAATTGGAAAAAAACTAACATACCAAATGCTTCTTAAAATAATAAACGACAATATATCATCTTATAATTATAAAGTAAATGAACTGCTTTTGGAAATTGAAATGTTAAAAGACAAAAATAACACTCAAAATAATATTAACAATGAATTGATGTCTGAAATTATTCAAACTAACAAATTATTGTTGAATAAAGTATGTGGGTTAGAACAACATATGCAATTATTATTAGATAAATCTAATGAAAAACAACCAAAAGTAACAACTGGGTTTAATCAACAAATGCCACATTTAGGTCCCAGATTGCAGCAGATTCATCCAAATACAATGCAACTAACAAAAGTATATGAGTCAGTTACTGAAGCAATGAATAATAATAAAAACATTAAAAGACCAAGTATTATGAAAGCTATTGAACAAAATACTGTATATTGCGACTATCGTTGGACATTAGTTGAACGAAATTTAGACCCATACCAATTATATAATATTCAACCAACTAAAGAAACTAAATCACAAAATTTGGGTTATATTGCAAAGTTAAACCAAGATAAAACCAAAATATTAAATGTATATTTGGATAGAAAAACAGCAGCACAATTTAATGATTATGAATCAAGTTCAGCGTTAGATAATCATGTAAAAAATGGAACAAAAACAAAGGGTGTTTATTACATGTTATATCATAACTGCGACGGACAATTGATTGACTCATATGAAGAAGAATATGGTGAACCTTTGTTATACAAGAATGGAATAGGACAATATAATATAAATAATGAATTAGTTTGTGAATTTACAACTAAATATGATTGCATTACAACTTTAAAAATGAGTGACAAAACATTAACAAAAGCATTAAAAAATAATTTACCATATAACAATTATATTTATAAGGAATTAGGACCAAAATTGAAACATATATAATACAATTTATAATTTATTTTGTATTATATTTTTATAATTTTAGAGTTTATATTCTGGTAAATATCCAATTTTATTGCTTGTAATATCTTCATCACTGTCAGCATTAATAAGTTTTTTAATATTAGGGTCATCTTTCTTGATAAAAAGTACTGCTACCTTTTTATAATGAATATAAGATTGTGTAACATTATCAGAGTTTCCTGACTTTTGTGCAGAAGCAACAAATGCTACAGCATCGTCTAATGCTTGTTTTACTTTTTTATCTGTTGGATTATCTAATGCATCAGTAAAAGATTTTACCGCAGTTGCTTTATCATCAGCTACACCACGGTTATTTGTTTGCTCTATATTTAATATTCCTTTTTCTAAATATTTATCAATTCTAGAAGAAATATGTTCATCTAAGACAGTTTCAATAGAAAGAAAAAATTTATCTAATAATTTAGTAATTAGACTCATTATATAAATCATATATATATTAATTTTTTACAAAAAAATTATTCTTGAATATTATTTTATACTTTATCATTTGCACATATAATTTAGTAAAAATAAATTTGAACGCAATAATAATTATATTTTATATTGATAATATATGATTAATTCTGAAAATAATGAAAATAACAAAGAAATAAATAGATTAAAAACATCATTAAATAGTAATCAATTAAATCCTAGTATAGACTATGTTAGTTTACCTTATAAACAAAACTTTGAAAATGCTATTAAAACAAACGGAGTAACAGTGACTAAGGATAATGATATAAATAGTGTATCTAAAGTTACCATTAAATTTAAACGTGAAGAAGATATGTTATTAATATGTTTATCAGCATTTGTTCATGATTATATTCATGACTATAATTTAGGTACAATGCATGCCCGTGCAATTAATAAAAATACAGAATTATTTCAAAGCTTAAATATAAAAGCTGGTTTACAATATTTTAAAACTTTTGCTTATAGTTATGGGGGAGGTCCAAGAGACATTAGAATGTATAATGACCTAGAATATACAGATATGTCTAAAGGACAAAAAGAAGGTATTTTTAATTTTAATTTTGACAATAACGAAATAGGTAATACAACCAACAAACTAATTGGAGGAGAACAAAATCCTGAAGGTCCTTTTAATTTAAAAAAAGAGTTTGTAACAGATGCAAAGTCGGATGACAATATAGATGAAGAAATAATTGATAAAGAAACAAAAGTAGAAGCCAAAGGGTTAGAAGACGCATCTCTTGTAAAACCTTTGGTAAATGGATTAACAGAAACAATGTTAACCAAAATATATGAAAAATATGAGAATGATGCTGATATAATATCATTACATTCATCTTTAAATACTTTTATAGTAACATATTTGGGTTGTCGAATAAGAGAACAGAATCCTTTATTTTCAGATATAATAAAAAATGTAAGTCCAATAAATGCAAAAAATGCATCTTCGCTAACTGATATTTTAAATTCCTTAGATTATATTATTTATTCATTTTTAATAGGTTCAGTAGATGATAGTACAATGTTGGGTTATGCTGATTTATTTGTTTTATTAAAATGTGCTTTTTGTCATATTGTGGAAAAAAACAATAACAATTTAGAAATTAATAATTTTGATTTGTTAGTTTCATCAGATGTAATAAACCAATTTATAATGAATTATATTGCATATTTATTTTGTGAAAATGTGGATGAAATAGTTCATTATTTTCCTGTTTTTTCGGATAATATAACTAATTTATCAAATGAAATAATACAAGAAGGAGGTGTAGACGAAGAAGAATCAGAACCATTTGAAATAGAAGTTTCTACTAGAAAAAAACGAACAAAGAAGATAAAGGTCCCAGTTCCTAAATATGAAGCACCTACAGAAGAACCAGAATATACATATATAATGGAACCCGTAGAAGGCTATTGGTCACCAAATAATAAAATGTATTTCAATGTTGCAGAATATATCTTTATAATGCATAATAATTTACTAACAACAATTTCACGTGGCATGTTTATAAAATTAGGAATATGGCAAAAATTATTTGGTGAAAACTATACTTTTGGAAATGAGCAAATGAATATGATTACACTTGATAAGTTAAAAACTATTTATCCATTTGATGAAAATAAAAATAATGAATTGTTATGTTTACAAATACTAATTTTAAAACGTATGTTGTTAGAAATGAATCCAGTATATACTCTTTCATTTGGTGCAAAAATAGATGATGATTTAAAAGATTATTTAGATGCATTTTATAATGAATATTATTTGGATAAAACTAAAAAGGCGGAACCTTCCACGAACTTTCCTGAAGAAGTATATAATCCAACAATAGAAGGACCAATCGCAACAATACATAATTTATCAGATTTTGATGCATGTGATGAATATTGTGATGATAATTTAGAATTAGAGGAATTTGAAGGAGAAGATATGGGTTCAGCTCAATCTGAAGGAGGAGGACAAATATTAACAAAAACAAGAACAACTAATAATGTAAATCCAGGAGATATTGAAATGGTAAAAAGAGAAGGACAAACAGAGACTTTAGAAGAAGTTCCACAATCTTTTGATTTTGAACAAATAAATGAAGAAAAGGAACAAGAAGGTTCAGAATCTTTTGACATTGTAGAAGAAGAAAAAGAAGAAGTTCCAGAATCCTCTGAGTCTAAATATGTTAATGTTAGTTCACCAACTAACAAAGAAGTCACATTTAGTGATATTGTATTATTGCCTATATTATTTAATAAGTTAAAAAAGGCATATCAAAATAATATTTATACAATCCAAAATTTACAAGAAAGTAAAATACCTTCCATTGAACATGATGGAAAACAAATAGATAATTTATATGATTTATTAAAAGCAAATGTTACATTAATATCAAAAGATGGTTCTTTTAAAATACCTGCACCAAAATACAAATTTATTATAAATAATGCAGCAAATATTGCAGCCAATATAAATGGTATGCGTCTATTTTATTCAAAAAAAGCATTAGATGAAATAGTAAAAATAATAGAATCTGTTGAAAATAATACTAGTTTAACGTTAGAAAACATAGATGATGAATATACAGAGATTATTCAAGGATTAGATGAAGTAAAAGATAAGTTAGTTCAATTAGAACAAAAGAAAGGAATGGCAAGTGAAGGAGATGCAATGTTATCATTGGAAGAATATAAAGAAATAGAAAGTTTAAGAAAAGAATACAAGAATATGGAAAGACAATTACTTATTCCACTTGAAAATAAATACTTTTTGCTAAACCAGAAACTAACAAATGACCCGTTTTATAAAGATTTTGTTTCTAATTATAAAAAATGGTTTTCTGATTCACAGCCATTTTTTGGGTTATACCGAACAATAAAACATGGAGTTTTCTGTCCTACTACGTCAATGATGGATGCAATGGATAATTGTTCTTTAAAATATGATGCATCAGAAACAAAAGAAGTTGGAACATCTAATTATGAACTTTTGTATGAAAGTGAAGACAAAAATAGGTCCATTTCATATGGAGGAGTTGTATTAAATTATAACAAATCATTTCCTGATAATAAAACACGTTTATGTGCATTAATTGATTTCAAATTAAAGTGTAAATTAAATTCAGGAGAAGATGAAGATATTGCAAATGTTAGTACAGCTGATATTGCAGTCGTAGAATCAAATGACTTAAAAGCACGCATTGCTTATGTTGGTGTAGTAAATAAAATGAAGGAAATATATGATAACTATTATGAAAGTGGACCATCGGATGAAAGAGATTTAGGTAAAATGTGGGATGCTGTTCAATACAATGATTCAACAATAGCAGCTAAAAATAATTTTAACAATCTTTTGTCAGCAACTGCGTTAAAAACAATGGGAGATTTTTTACAAGAATGTCAAGCATGTTTTAAATGGGGCGGTTATATAAGTAATTTAAATTTGGTACCAGAATCTATTAAAGATTTAATAAAGAGCCAAGGAATTGAGCCAATTTACAGAAGTGTTAGTAAAAATAATTCAATCATTCCTTATGATAATGATGGAAATGCGTTAAGATTAGGCATTCAAGGTGACCGACCATCTGGGTTTCGTTCTATTTATATGTTGTTGAATGGAAACAATGGAGTAAATGAGCAGGCCATAACAGGTTATATGTATACATCCGCAACACAAAATCCATCAAGAACATTGTTAGTTGCAAGAAATGAAGGGATTCTAAATTCAAATGGACTACCAGGGTCTGTAATATATGTTACTCGTGAATTACAACGACCAGATAGACTAACATTTTTGGCCAGTTTAAAATACTTAAAAATGGCAACAAAATTGCGTGCAACTCGTACAGGAGTAAATGCGGTTAGACAAATAGTAAATCCAGTAATACATTGGTCAAAAGAAGGTGATAAACCATTAGAATCTATGCCTCGAGGCACAAAACAAGAACCTTTAAAAAATGTTGCATATAATGATTTATTAGATTATGAAGATTCTGAAACAATGAAACAAATAATTGGCAATATTTTAGTAGAACAACCAAAAACAGAGGAAGAGAAACAACATGAACTACAAGAAAAAGAGGAAAAAGAACAGTTGGAATCATCTTTAAAAGCTAAAGCAGAAAAAGAAAGAAGTGAAAAAGTACAAACAAATAGTCAAATAGAAAAAGAAATTCAGAATAAATTAAATAACTTTTTAGAAAAACATCCAACATTAGATGATGACATAAATAATATAGATTCTGAAATTCAAAGGCTTAATAATACATGGCAACAATCTGAACCATACAAAAATTTGGAAACTCAAATTGAACAATACTCAAAAGCAAGTAGAAATGAAAAAGAAAAGAAACAAATATATACTGATTTTTTATCCATTGATAATTTAATTCGAACAACAAATTTAATAATTAATGATACTAAAAAGTTAGAAAACAAACCAGCAGAAACTCTTACAAGAAAAGAAAAAGCATTGGTTTCAAGTTTACAGCAAAAACAGGAAGAGTTAGTTAGTTTAAAGGATAAACTAGGACAAAATGTTGTTGGTAAATTAGAACAAGATTTAGAAAATACAAAACCAAATGAACTAACAAATAAGGAATCAGAATTAGATTCACTTAATTCATTAGTATTAGAAAGAGATGGTTTAACAAAAGCTTTAAAATCGTTACAGCAATCAAGTAGAAGTTTATTGAAAACAGTCAAAACTAGTGGAGGTAAAACTAGTGGAATTAAAAAAGAAATAAAACAAATATATACAAAACGTAATAAGAAAAATCATAATAAACTAACAAAAAAACATAAAAGGGTTAGATTTCATAAAAGTACTAAAAAAATGTATAAATAATAAACATGTTTTACAATATAATCAAAAAATAGTATATTGTAAAATGAAACGATATTAATAGTATAGTAACGCAAAATTGTAATTTTTATTTATTTTGGATTTTCTGTTATAGTGCTTCTAATTCTTCTTCTTGTTCTTCTTCTTCTTGTTCTTCTTGTTCTTCTTGTTCTTCTTGTTCTTCTTGTTCTTCTTGTTCTTCTTGTTCTTCTGGCAATTCCTGATAATTATTTCCATTCCATTTTACATTTTTGCTATTAAATAATAAGTTCATATTAATGACTTCTGGTTTTTCTTCTGATTCGTATTTATGAAATAATATTTTTATTTGTGAATCATCCCTAAAACGGGCACTATATTCTTGCTGAACATTATTGCGTCCAATGCGTCCTAATGCTTGAATGATTTTCTCTTGTGTTAGTTCTAAGTCTTTGCTAATATAACCATGACAAAATTGATAATTTGTTCCATAAATATAGTCACTATCAGCAATAATTAAATATAACTTTTGAGTATCGGCCAGTTTTTTCATAATTTCGGTGTAAGCAATGCTTTTATGCTCCGTAAACACACCAATGCCAAGTAGCAATAAAATCTTCCAACTATCATCAACATCTTTTAAAAGCATAATGGATGCAATAACATCTTCATCAATTTTACTTGTAAATGAAGCGTTGACATTTAAATTTTCAGCCCATTTTTGTAAATGTGGAAGCTTATTAGGAACAAATATGTCATCTAAAGTTGCGCGTTTAATGAGAGATTTATAAGATGCAATATCTTCCTTTGTTTTAGACAATTTAATGCTTGTTGTTTTTTCTATTTTATTTTCGGCTATTTTCGATGCCTTTTTACGGTCTTTTCGTTGTCCAGCACTGTTACCTGTTCCTGATCCACTTGTCATTTTAGAAGCTAATTTTTGTTCCTCAATTTCTAATTCATTTTCCAGTTCAGTTATTTTATTGTTAATTTCATTATTGTATGTTATTTTTTCCATAATATCTTTCATTACTACTGCTGGAATATTAGATTGCTGAATGCAAAATTTAGCAATTTTTTGTAGGTCATCTGCTAAGAAGATAGTAGGACCATCTTTTAATGTATACGCATCTTTAGTCGTAATATATACGCCACTGCTTCCAGGTGGTTCAGAAACATTATTATGAGTATTTGTTACTTGTTCAGACATAATGCGTGTTAAAGATTGTCCGCTAAATTTAGAACTGTTACTAACTATTTTATTTCCTTTTGGGTCAACACTATTATTTAAAGGAAGACGTTTGACCCTACAAACCATAAAATGATTATAAATAGTTACCCAATGTTCTGGTTTAATTCCTTTTAATACACGCAAATAATGAATTTTAATGGACTTCATATCAATATCATTAACACATGCAAAATTTCTTTCAAATCTTGTTTTACTATTGTTGTATCCATGTTTTTCTATATAAGAAATAAAATCAGATGCTTCTTTTAAATCAAAATAACGCAATAAAGTAAGATTCGATTCACAATGTGCTACAATGGTTAATATATTATTAAATAAATTATCTAGATAATGCGGCATAACAGTATATCCATTATTATCAATTAAAGGTATAGTTTTTCTGCAATCATGACTAACAATATTAGTAACAGAAGATGTTTTGAATTTATCCTGAAAATCAGCAATTGTTTCCGTTATTTCTTCCATTTTTGGAAGAGTAGCAGAAGATAATACAAAATTAGGAATCAAATTTTGTGACCAATTCTTTTTAATGACTTTGTGCAATTCATGTGAATTGTAGTCTAAAGTAATGGTTGGTTCATCCCAGTATGTAATAATATTTTCAGCTTTGTTAAATGCAAGCATATAAAACATTGCAGGTATGTAAGAACGAATATCACATATAATAATTTCAACTTTATCACCAACACTATTATCAACTTTTCTAATTTGTCCAGTGCGTTTATTTACAGTGTAATCTGTAGCTGCAAAATAATGTAAACGTACATCTTGTGCACTAGAACACCCAAATGCAAATGCAATCTTTTTATTTATAGAAATGGCAGAACGTGCTAAAGCTAAACCTACGTGTCGAGCCGCGCAAACAAATATAACCTTAAAATTTTCAGAAAGCCCAAGAGGCGTTAATGTTTTTCCAGTGCCAGTTGGAGCAATGTAAAGTATTAATTTAGGTTTACCAGACTTAACCGCAGTAAATATTTCTTTTTGATGTTCGTATAAATGTAAATCATTGTATTTTAGTAAATTTTTATTTTTTTCAATATAATTTGCAGAATTTTCCAATATATACATCAAATTAGCATCTGCTTCGTAGTTAGCTAAGAATGTTTTTACAATGTCTTTAATAAATCGATTGACTTTTTCAACATTGTTTTTTATTAATATATTAAGAGTATAATAATAATAGTGCCATTTTGGTTTGTTTTCAAATTTGTAAATTGCCATTTTTTCAAGATTTTCGTATAAAATAAATTCATAAATGTTACTAATTACATCGCTATTTATATCGATTTTATTAACACGTATTTCATCACCACTTTTAAGTTTAACAATGCTAGAAAGAGAAATGTTATATTCGTCTGTTTTTAAGTCTGATTGACATTGTTTTTTTGATGTATTGAAATGTATAAAAGTTGCATTACTGTCTTCAACCAGTTTTTTAATTTTGTCTGAGAAATATTTTACATATAAGAATTCTTCAATTTGTGTATTATATTCTATTTTTAAGAAAGTAAAGATAGAATTAGTTTTATTTACTTTTATGTGTACATTATGAAATCCAGAAATAATCAATTTGAGAATTTCATTTTCAGCTTCTGAAACGGGCATTTCGATTGACTCCCATTCAGACTTTGATAATTTTCGTTGCTTAAGATCCATTTTAGAAATTAGTGTGTATAATATGTTTATTACTATTTAAATAGTTTTAATATATTTCAATTTTTTATATAAAAAAATTGAATCTTTTAATTATAATTGATAAAAACTTAAACACAATACAATTTACATTTATACAGTTGTCAACAATGTTTAACGCTAATATTCAAATTATTTCTATTGAAGGAAATATTGGTTCTGGTAAGACAACTTTATTGAAAAAATTAAAAGAAACATATGAAAAAAATACAAAAATTATATTTTTAAGAGAACCAGTGGACGAATGGGAAACCATTAAAGACAATACTGGTCAAACAATGTTGCAAAAATTCTATGATGACCAAGAAAAATATTCATTTGCATTTCAAATGATGGCCTACATATCTCGTCTTAAAATTTTGAGAGATACTGTTAAAAATATTGAACATGAAATACAAAAGGAACTACATTCTAATAGTATTTATTACGAATGCAATTCAAAGTTTATCATTATTACAGAAAGAAGTCTATACACGGATAAATATGTGTTTGCAAAAATGTTGTATGACCAGGGTAAAATAGAAGATGTTTGTTATCAAATTTATTTGAATTGGTTTGATGAATTTGCAAAAGATTATCCTGTTTCAAAAACAATTTATGTAAGTACTGACCCTGAAATATGCCATAGTAGAATACATATTCGGGCTAGACCTGGTGAAGAAATTATACCACTAGTTTATTTAAAAGATTGTCACAATTATCATGAAGAATTTATTTATGACATTAACACTATATATCAGAATATATTTCTAATTTTAGATGGGAATATTAATATTTATGAAAATCCAATCATTCTTGAAACATGGTTATCTCAAATTAATACATTTATTGCAAATAATAAATAAAATAACACAAATAAACCCAATTTAAATAACTAGGTCAACAACTACAGGCCAGTGGTCAGATGTCCATTTTCCACAATATTCTTTGTATCCATGATAAATATACATATTTGTTATTTTTTTGTCTATATTTGGCGTTACTAAAATATGGTCAATCATTGATATATCATTTATAGAATCTGTTGCACAATTATTATCTGAATCATACCAGTCTGAATAACGTTCTTTTTGTTGTAGTCGGTATGCAGCATTTGTTAGTTGGTATTGTCCTTTTTTGTCTCCATCTAATCCTTTAAGAAATTGCAATACTCTGGAAGTAGGTTTGTCTGATTTTACGTCTAACACTTCATTGTCATAGTCATTCATATCTCCCATTACTATTATTTCGTAACCTTTTTTAACATAATCATAAATTACATTTTGTATTACTTGTGCTTGTGCTTCTCTTTCTACACATCGGTTAGGGTCTGTAGGAATTGCTAATAAATGTATACCAATTAATGCTATATTATAGTCACTGAGTTTGTATTCGGTTATGTAATGTTTTGATACTCCCTCTGTACCACTAATAGTAGCATTTCCACATTTTGTCTCTTTAATTGGGTAAGCTATTTTTTCTTCACTACGATACAAATTTATTAATGGGTCTATTTTTGTTAATAGCCCAACATTTTGTCCAGTTGCTGTATCAGTTCCTTTTTTTAAATAAGATTTATATGAATTGTTCAAATTACTAACTAACATATTTAACTCATCGCATCCTTCTACTTCACACAAATTTAAAATATCAGGATTTAATTCTTTAATTGTTGCAACAACATAATCTAAATGTGTTAGTGCATCATTAGTTGAATGCCATGTGCAACCAGAACCAGGACAATTCATTGGTTCATAATAATCTACAAATAACCATTCTACATTATATTGAACTAATCTTAATGTATTTTTATTATGTCTTCTATCTTCTATAGTAGATACATCAGGACATTCAGTGTCAGAAAAAACTAAATTTGAAAATAAAGTTAATAATAACAATAGTCTAAATAATAATGTCATTATTATACAATGTTATAATAAAAATAATAAACATACTAACAAAAAAATTTATTTTTTATTTTTTCGTGTTTTTTTATTGCAATTGCCATTGCAATCATTAAATAGTCCAGGAATAAATTTTCCTATTTGTATCAATGAAACATGTGATTTATGAATAGGCTTTTTAACACTTGATACTTTTTTGCTTCTATTGTATTTTGTAATAGTTTTATAACCTTTACCATTCTTTATTGTAACCTTACGCACTACTTTTCCTCCTTTTTGCATTTTAACTTCAGTATTTTTATAATTAAAGTGATTAATATTCATGTTAGTTTATATATATAAATAATAGAAAAAAATGACATATAATTATATGGGTAGTTCAAATTTAATTTATTTATTTCATATTTTCTTTGTTGGAAGTCTTCTTATATATGTTGGAATAAATCATGATAAATTATATAAACCAATATATAAATTTCTAATATTTTTAGGATTAGTTATTATTTCTTTTCATTCATATAAAATATATACATATATCCAATTAAACAAAAGTTATTGGATAAATATTATTCATATATTTATATTTGCTCCTTTGTTAGTTTACATTGGTTACAATGAAGATAAAACGCCTAGAATGTATTATGAAATATTATTGATGCTTGGATTTGCAGCAATAGGATATAATGGCTATTATATGTATAAATTACTTAGTTAACAAATCTCTTCAATCCATTTTTTTGTTAATACAGATTCAACACTTTCTAAAGCACCTTCAGTCCAACCTTGGTATCTACTAACAGCTTCACCTACAACTAACATTCCTTTTTCAGGATGCTGTGCTTCCCTAAGAAATTCATTTCTAGATTTATTTGTATTTTTAAGTGGTTCATAATAATGCGTGCCTATTGGCCAATAATAATCTTTTAACGCAATAATTTTTAAACCATTATCAAATTCAGATATTCCTAAAGATTTTTCAACTAATTTCGAGAATATAGCACGATTTTTTGTGTTGTTTTCTAAATAATCATGTAACTGTTTTGCATTATCATTATCACTATATGCAATCATATAAACTCCTTTGTCAGGATTCATAGGTATTATTTTTTGAAGCGGTCCAGGTACAATTGTATAATTAGTTACGTAATCTTTCATTATTTCAGCCGATTTTTTGTCAAATTTTGCATATAATCTTAAAAAAGGTTGACCATGTATTTGTTCATATAACTTATTATTGGTTTTTACCAATTCTTTAATTCCTGATATAGTAGTTGCTACAATTACTTTATTTGCATAATATATTTTATTATCTTTAGTTTTAATTTCAAATAAACAAGTAGGTTTATCTTGAATTTTGTTAATTTCTATAACATTTGATGAGAATTTAAAATGTTGATGTCCTATAATATCGTATAATTTATTAATCATTTTTTTCCAAGGTATATGTAAACCTGTCCATCCACCTTTATTATCATCCATGCCATAATTATATAATGTTTCATGTATATCCGCATTTTCGTAATCAGTGTAACCAGCACTTACTATAAATTGATTATATAAATTATGACCAAATAGTTTAATAAAAAATTCTTTAAATGTTTTGTTATGTAATTCAGGGTGTTTTTTATATTCTATTTTAAGTTTATTGATTATTTTAACAATATCTACAGGTGTAAACGTTTTTGAGTAATTCATAATAGAAATAAATTCTGAATAATTGATATCTAGTTTCTTCATTAATTGAATCAAAAGAGGATTGGTATCTTTTCTGCCAATGCCAGCGCCAGTAACAATTTCTGTGTCATAAAAAGTAGAATTACTTGTTCTTCCACCAATCCATTCTTTTTTATATTTTTCTAATATTAGTAATGATGTCTTTGGTTCTATTTCTTTAATTTTATAAGCGCTATATAATCCAGACATACCACTTCCTATTATAATTATATCATGCTTCGTTATCATTATTATATAATAATAATAAAAAATTGATATAATTATATTTACATTAAATTTATAAATATAATACATTTATTATGAATTCAGAAGAACACAAAAGTTTACCAAAAATATATCCAAAGCTTCAGTACAAACTACATTTTGATGGTTGTAGTAAAGGCAACCCTGGGGTTGCTGGAATAGGTGCGGTTTTATATTTTGAAGAACAAGAAATATGGTGTTCTAATCAATACATTGGAATTAAAACAAACAATGAATCAGAATATATGGCACTAATATTAGGATTAAATGAAGCATTATTGCGTTCTATTGATGAATTAATAGTGTGTGGAGATAGTTTGTTAGTTATTAATCAAATGAAAGGTACTTATAAGGTTAAAAATAAGAACTTGTTAGAATTATATAATTATGTAAAATATCTTTCTGCAAAATTTAAATATATTGAATTTAATCATGTTTACAGAAATTGCAATAAACGAGCTGATAAGTTAGCAAATTTGGCATTAGAAACTAAATATGAGACAGACACAGAGGATTATGATATTAAAGTAAATTATGATTCTAAAACTGATATTGATGCTAATAGTAACAATGAAGAAGACAAAAGTAAAGGTAAATCTATTGTTTTTACTAAAATAAAATTTCCAAATATATTTGAAAGGAAGCAAAGTTCAATTGAAAAATATTTATTGAAAAAATAGATTGTAATAAATATTATATTAATTTCATATGATAATTAATATTCTAATAAACTAACATTTAATTTCTTATCTGGTTTATATTTTAAAATATCAACTTCTTTTTTCGTGGTTGGAAAAATGTCTAAACCATATATATCTTGTAACAATAACCACTCAAACA
>Ga0114966_10002660_pt1 | contig 15872 bp, 14 predicted proteins | sample M_130207_XF_Meta_FD_87029 | JGI IMG/M metagenome (GOLD analysis project Ga0114966, IMG submission 87029) | Freshwater microbial communities from Lake Montjoie, Canada to study carbon cycling - M_130207_XF_MetaG | ecosystem: Environmental > Aquatic > Freshwater > Lake | place: Lake Montjoie...
GGATGGAATGTAGGAACAATTAAACAAGAGAATCAGGTTGCTGGATTTGTGGGTAGTAACGTAAAAAGTCAGATTAAAGATGGCACAACCATTGCCGTTCAGGAATTTGGCAGTGGTTCTATTGTTTATTTTGTAGATGATCCAATTTTTAGAAGCTTTTGGGAAAATGGGAAATTGCTGTTTTCTAATGCAGTTTTTTTAGTCGGTCAATAATAAAATAATTCAAAATCATGAGCGCAGTGAAAAGTTTGAAAGTGGGTGTTTTTTTTAAGATGTTTAAATCATTACTGCTACTATTAGTCTTCATGTTTTGTAAATGGGAAGTATTTGCTCAAACGCCCAATTCTTTAAATTCTTCAGAGATATTAGCCCAAATAAAGAAACTCAATGAATTAGGTTCTGTGTTATATATAGCCGCACATCCTGATGATGAAAATACCAAACTATTAGCTTATTTATCAAAAGAAAAACGCTATAAAACTGGATATTTAAGTTTAACAAGAGGTGATGGAGGACAGAATTTAATTGGGGATGAACAAGGGGTCGAATTAGGTTTAATAAGAACGCAGGAATTATTAGCAGCTAGAAGAATTGATGGAGCCGAACAATATTTCTCAAGTGCTTACGATTTTGGGTATAGTAAAAACCCAGAGGAAACTTTTAGCATTTGGAATCACAATAAAATATTAGGCGATGTTGTTTGGATTATAAGAAACGTTAGGCCGGATGTAATTATATGCAGATTCCCTTCAACTGGAGAAGGAGGACATGGTCATCACACAGCCTCAGCAATATTAGCACAAGAAGCATTTGAAGCTGCTGGAGATTCAACTAGATTTAGCGATCAACTTACTTTAGGTACTACAGCTTGGAAGGCTAAACGTTTACTTTGGAATACGTTTAATTTTGGAACAATAAATACACAAAAAGACGATCAATTTAAATTAGATATAGGTGGATATAATGCAGTTGCTGGGAAGAGTTATGGAGAATTAGCAGCATTAAGTAGAAGTCTTCATAAAAGCCAAGGTTTTGGTGTCCCTGCACAAAGAGGGAGTTCAATCGAATACTTTGCAACAATAAAAGGAGATGCGCCAGTTTATTCGTTATTAGATGGAGTAGAATCAAGTTGGAGTGGAATTGGGTATTTGCAAATTCAACGCTTAATTGATTCAATTATTAATCATTATGATCCATTTCATCCAGAATTGTCTGTACAAGGTTTAATGATTCTATATGATGTCATGCTTACTAGAGTGCCTGATATTCCTATACGTGAACGCAAAATAGAAGAAATTAAAAATCTCATACTTGCCTGCGGAGGTGTTTTTTTTGAGGCTGTTTCTTCATCAAAGTATATAACCAATAATGATAGTGTAAAAATAAATTTTACTGTAAATAACAGACTAGGTATTCCTTTAGAAAATATAAAAGTTAATTTATTTGACAATAATATTCTTTCGATTGATAGTTTGAAATACAATAATACCATTCAAATTAGTAAAAGTTTATTTATTCCTACATCGGTTCAAATTAGCCAACCATATTGGTTAAAGGAGAAAATGTCCGCTGGTAGTTTTGAAATAAAAAATAAATATGATCTTTTGAAATCAGAGAATGATCCTGCTATAGAATTTTCGGTTGAATTTAAAATAAAAGGTGGCTTAGTTATTACCATTAAAAAACCTCTTGTATATAAAAATACTGATCCGGTTAATGGCGAAAAGTATCAACCTGTTTTTATAGTGCCTTCATTGATTATTCATCCAGGAAAGTCATTTTTAATTAATTCTAAGAAATCGGTTTCTGTAAAAATTACAGCTAACAGAGATGTTGATGTAAGTTCTATTAAAACAAATAATAAGTTGTTAGATATTGTTTACCCCATTCATTTTAAAAAGTTTGAAAATAAAATTATTGAATTACCCCTAGTGCAAGGGGATAATAGTATTAATTATTTTGAAAATGAAAATATCTACAATCAGGATATGCATGAAATTCATTATGACCATATACCAGATAATGTATTATTTAAACCATCAATAATTCAGTATAAAAAAATCGGTTTAAAAATTTCAGAAAAAAAAATAGGCTATATAATTGGTGCTGGAGATAAGGTAAAAGAATCTTTATTGCAAATGGGTTATCAGGTGGATATATTAACTCAAAAAGACATTAAAAAAGAGTCACTTAAAAAATATGATGCAATAATTACTGGTGTTCGAGCATACAATACTAATGAATGGATGAATGATGTATATGAAGTGTTAATGAATTATATAGAAGAAGGCGGAGTGTTGTTGGTACAATATAATACAAGCAACCAAATCGGACCAATCAAGGCTAAAATAGGACCTTATCCTTTTACTATTTCTAGAAATAGAGTAACAGATGAAAAGGCAACAGTTGAGTTGGTAAATCCAAAGTTATCTATTTTTAATTTCCCAAATAAAATAGTTGAAGCTGACTTTAACGATTGGGTTCAGGAAAGAAGTATTTATCACGCATCAGATATTGATAGTCATTATGAAAGGCCTTTATTGATGAAAGATCCAGGAGAGAATGAAAATGAGGGTAGTTTGATTATAGCGAATTACGGTAAAGGAAAATTTATTTATACGGGCTTATCTTTTTTCAGACAATTGCCAGTGGGTGTTTCAGGTGCATATCGATTATTTGCAAATTTGATTAGTAAATAAAATAACCTGTCTTATTCGCTAATTTCAATATGGTAAATTAAAAAAGGGTTGTTATTTATTAGGATTTTGAATGGAAAAGTAGCTGATTTTTTAAATGTGTACGAAAAATTTATTTTCCCATCTACATCTGTGAAATTAATCCTTTCTGGATTTGATTGCTTGTTTCCATCACCAGTAATAATTGAAATAGATGAAATAGGAGATTGGTTTGAATATAAGAATTCAAATTGAATTGGTTGATTTGGCGCTGAATGTATGAAGCCAGTTAGAGGGCTAATTTTTTTTACATTTATTTCATATGCTTCATTTTCAATAATCGGAAGGGAGAAAAATGAAATTAAATTCAAAGAAGACTCACCTAATATCCATGACTTATTATCCGGGAAGTGATCTAAGTTGAAAATTATATTTTCAGAGAAAAAGTAATTGCCAGAGAAATTTTTCGAAAAAGTATGTAGTCTGGAATCTATATAACCACTGCCTTTGGCCACATCAACATAAAACCATGAGTCAGGGCTCTTGCCAAGCTGAACAACATTCCAAGTGTGGTTAATGCTTTCTGGTATTTCACTCATTTCTTTTGAATAAAATCTAGTATAGCCTTCTATTTTTAAACAGCGAATTCCTGACAAGCTGCACATCTCTTGAAATAAAGCTGCAAAGTCAGTAGAATTGGCATTTCTTGATTGAATTATTTTATCAATTTCTGTGGTATTGGATTTGTTCTTGGTTGCAATCATGTTGATATTATTGGCTATCCAATAATATATAGCCCTGCATTTCATTTTTTTATCTGGGGAATAGCTGGTTAATTTTTCGGTGATAGAAGATATATTAAGAGAATCCATTTTGCCAAGAGTTTGAACATAATTGTCAACTATAGCGTAGTTTTCATTTTTTTGAGAGAAAGTATATGTTGATAAAATACAAAATAAGAATAGTAGGGTAGTATGTTTCATTTTTATTTAATTGAAATAATTAATTAACAGAATGAAAGGTATAACTTATTTAATAAAAAAAGCATTTGCATAAAAATACAAATGCCTGACTGATTTTCAATAACTGCTTTCACCCTTATTAATTGCCTTTGATCATGAAAACATAATCTTGAACTTTTTTAATCTGGGTAACCCTGTCGGTTTTTCTGAGTATAGGATTAGTCGTTAATTTTATTTTATTTTTCAAATCGCCTTTATTTAATTCATTAATAACAGTATAAATATTAGATGATTTTATGGCAAAAACCACTCCTACTGAATTCGCTTCTTTACTGGAAACTATTGCTACTAGCTCTCCGTTTTTATTGATTACGGGGGATCCGCTGTTTCCTTCATTGGCTAAAGTGCTTAGTTGGCAAAAGTTTGAGTCCATTTCATACCCATTCTTAGCACTTATATAACCTTCGCTATATACAATTTCTTGCTTTGGATATCCAAGTAGAAACACGGCGTCACCTAAATTCGCATTTGATTTACGAATGCTATAAGGAGTTGGCGATAGTTTTACAAAATCTGGGTCTGTGATTTTAAGTATTGCAATATCATTAAGAATATTAGAATAAACAGATTCAGCAGAAAATTGTTGGCCTTTATTATTTTCAATAATTAATTGGTGAGTCGCTTCATTGAGCACATGAGCATTAGTAATAATGTAATTATTTTTTACATCTATCATAAATCCTGTTGCTCTGAATTTGCTTTCTAATCTAGGTTTTTCAGGAATTCTGTGGGCATTAGTAGAGTTTATTTTATCTATTTTATTTTCTAGTTTTTTGTATTTTACATCTTGTTCTTTTAGTTTTTCAACAAGGGGTGTTATATTATTTGATTTACTATTACTAAATGAAGAAATTAAACTCGCGCTAATAATGGAAACAATGGCGGCTATAGAAGCTGCAACAGCAATCGTTTTTTTATAACGTTGCCACATGAAAACAATTTTAGATGAAGGGCTGGTGTTATTTTGTTGAATAAAGCCTTCTGCTATTAATTTAGAAACAGTATCATTAATAGACTGCTTGAATTTTTTATTATTTCCATAGCTATCCATTTGGTTTAGAAAAAATATATTTTCAACAACCAATTGATCTATTTCTGGATTATTTTTTCTGATTTCATCAAATTTTGCCCGCTCTGAATCATTAAGCTCGTTTCTGAGATATCGTTCGACTGTTTCTATTAATAATAATTCATCCATGCTATATTCTGTTTTTAAATTCAGAGAAAAATATTTTTTTAAGACGCATCATACACTTATATTTTTGCGTTTTTGCATTATCGGCATTTGTATATTTAAAATTGGCAGCAATTTCTAGCATTTGTTTTTTATGAATGTAATATGCTTCCAATAAGCTTTTACAAGGTTCTCCTATTTTTTGCATCGCATTTTCCATAATTGAAAAATGACGTTGATTTTCTATATGCTCTTCAATATCTGTTTCAACAGCAATAACATTATCAAAACTTTCATCCTGCCAAGTCAACCTATTGTTATTCTTAAGTTTTTTAAGCCATAACCTTTTGCAAACAGAATACAAGTAGGTTTTAAGTTGACAGGTTAGGATAAAATCTTTATCAATTGATTTTTGGTAAAGAATTATCATGGCCTCTTGAAAAATATCTGCTGCGTCATCTGCACTGCCATTATTTTTAATAATCAAAGATTGGATAGATGGATAATTAGTCTTATATATAAGTTCTATTATAAGACTTTCTTGTCTAGCTAATCCTTCTAATAAATATACATCCTGATTGATATTCTCCACGTCTTATGAGTTTATACTTTTATTGATATTTGGTAACCCGAAAATAAAAAATAAAGAAATGGGTTACTTTTTTTATCTTTGAGGTATTAAAGTGTAAATTATAATTTTAAACCAAAAAAAAACAACAATGAAAAAATTCTTAGCAATTGCGGTAATCGCAGCAACTTTAACATCTTGTGGTGGTGGTAAAACTGAAGAAGCAGCACCAGTAGATTCAGCTGCAACAACTACAACTGTAGATACAACAACACCAGCAGTAGTTGATACAACTGCAGCAGCTGTAGTTGATACAACTAAAAAATAAGCTTATTATGTAATGTATAGCATTACTATAATACTTTTAAAAAATCACTCAGTTTTACTGAGTGATTTTTTTTTGCCACAATCATCCTATTTAAGATCTCCAAATTTCACAATCATCTTTTCTACCATCTTATATGTAGCAGGACAGTAATCAATATTTTGCTTATGCACATGAGCATATTCTGTCCATTTCTTTTTAGAAAGATGTGGAAATCCTGCACAATCTGCGGGACGTATAGAATATATTGAGCATTTATTGTCTTTGGTATTTAAAAACTGACAAGGTTGATTTTTATTAATCAAGTCCTTATTTTTATCTTTCTGCAACCATTTTTTTCTAAATTCATCTGGAGTTTGATCAAAATGAGCTGAAATTCTTTTAAGATCCTGTTTAGTAAACGTAGGGGTCATTTTTTTGCAACAATTAGCACAACTCAAACAATCCACTTCTTGCCATACTTCTTTTTCAATTGTAGGGGTAAGTTTATCTATTGATCTAGGTGGAGTTTTTTCTGATCTGTTCAAAAATTGACGAAAACTTTTTCTATGGATAGATAGTTTTTTCGCAAAAGACCTAAAATTTACAGGAAGCATGAAAAGAATTTAAGGGTTAATAATAATAAATTCTTCGCGAAAATAATGTTTAATTAAATTGTACAAGCAAATAATTTAAAAGAAGTAAAAAAACATGTGGGATTCTTATAAAAAAGGATTTAAAGCTTGGTTGCAATTGGAGAAATCTTTGTCAGACAACTCTGTATATGCCTATCTACAGGACTTGGATAAATTAACCAGTTTCTTATTAATTAATGAGGAGAAAAAGAATCCCGCTGATATTGAATTGAAAAATTTAGAGGAATTTGTAAAATGGGTTCATGAATTAGGGATGACGGCAACTTCACAAGCAAGAATCATTTCTGGGTTAAGAAGTTTTTATAAATATTGTTTATTAGAGCAAATTGCAGATAAAGATCCAACAGTATTACTAGAAGCACCTAAATTAAAAAGATTATTGCCTGATACTTTGTCTTTTGATGAAATTGAAAGAATCCTTGCTAAAATTGATTTGAGCACTTCGGAGGGTACAAGAAATAAAGCGATATTTGAAACGATGTATAGCTGTGGACTACGTGTAAGTGAAGTAGTGAATTTGAAAATTAGTTCACTTTATCTTGATGTGGGATTTCTTAAAGTAATTGGTAAAGGGGATAAACAAAGACTAGTACCAATTGGTGCAGATGCCATAAAGCATATAAATATCTATCGAAATTCCATACGTAATAAAATGAATATTGTAAGTGGTCAGGAGGATATCTTGTTTTTAAATAGAAGAGGAAAGGGACTTAGCAGGGTGATGATCTTTTTGATTTTAAAAGCGTTAGTAAAAAAAGCAGAGATAAATAAAAATGTATCACCGCATACATTTAGGCATTCATTTGCTACTCATTTGGTGGAAGGTGGGGCCGATTTACGTGCTGTGCAGGAAATGTTAGGGCATGAGAGTATTACTACTACTGAAATTTATACTCATTTAGACAGGGATTATTTAAGATCGACTCTTCAGCAATATCACCCGGCGTTTAATGGATTAAAGTAAATAAGCGAATGAGAAAATAAATTATATAATTTATCAGGCTATATTATTATATTCAATGTTGCTTCTATAATTATTTTTAAAGCTCATTAGTTTTAATTGAATAACACCCAGTATGCCTTCCTTGATGATTCCTTTATTCATTTTGCTCGACCCTAATTTTCTATCTTTAAAAGTAATGGGAACTTCTGTTATTTTAAATCCAAGTTTCCATGCTGTGAATTTCATTTCAATTTGAAATGCATATCCGATAAATCTGATGTTATTTAAATTCATTTTTTCTAATACAGATCTTCGATAACAAACAAATCCTGCTGTAGGGTCTTTTACGGGCATCCAGGTGATGAGTTGTGTATAAAAAGAAGCCCCTCGGGAAAGTGCAATTCTATCAATTGGCCAATTTTCGACTCCGCCACCTTTAATGTATCTGGAACCAACAGCTACATCAGCTCCTTTTGCACAGGCAACATGTAATCGAACTAAATCCTTAGGATTATGAGAAAAATCCGCATCCATTTCAAAGATATATTGATAACCTCTTTGCAAACACCATTTAAATCCATGAATATAAGCAGTACCTAATCCTAATTTACCTTTTCGTTCTTCCAGAAATAACTGGCCAGGATATTTTGGAAACAAAGATCGTACAATATTTGCTGTGCCATCTGGAGACCCATCGTCAATAATCAACAAGTGAAATTGTTCATGTAAAGAAATTACAGCATCAATAATAGAAGCTATATTTTCTTTTTCGTTGTAGGTTGGTATTATGACTATTTTTTCCAGTTGATTAACTTTAAGATTTCAAATTTATAAAAATGAAAATAAAAAGCATTGATTTTTTCTTAATTATTTTTTATTTAACAAAGTTCGATTCATTATTTCGGTGAGTTTTTGTTTTGTATGAAGTGGGAAGTCGCCTCTCATCATCCAATCGTAATATTGCGGTTCATTTTTAAGAACTTCGCCAACAGAACGACCTTTGTATTTTCCAAAATTAAATATCTCCACGCCTTTATCATTAAAAGAAAATCTTCTTGCATAATCAACGATTTTTTCTTCTCCAATTGTTGCAAGGATTGATTCAACGCTATTTCCCAAATTTTCATATCGGTCAACTTGTGAAAGTAATACGTCAATTGTTGCACTGATATCAGCTTCTGCGCTATGGGCATTTACTAATTCTTTACTGCAGTAAAATTTATAGGCTGCGGTTAAAGTTCTAGGTTCCATAGTATAAAAAATGTGTTGAACATCAATCATCTTCCGGTTGCTTAAGTCAACATCCATACCTGCTCTCAAAAACTCTTCCATTAGAATTGGTATATCGAAACGGTTGCTGTTATAACCTCCTAAATCACAGTTTTCTAAAAATTGAAATATTTCATTTCCAGCCTGTTTAAATGTAGGGGCATCTTTTACCATGTCATCTGTTATTCCGTGAATATCGCTTGATTGTTTTGGAATAGGCATTCCCGGGTTGATTATTTTTCTTTTTACAACTCGGGTTTGGTCAGGCATGATTTTTATTATAGCAATTTCAACAATTCTATCAGATGATAAACTTACCCCCGTAGTTTCAAGATCAATAAAAGCAATTGGGCGGGTTAATTGTAGCATTATATGAGATTTATTAAATTAATGAGTTGTTAAATTCAATGCAATATAAACATTTGGCAATATTTATTTACATTTATAGTATAATCAAGTGACACATTTGTTATTTCGTTTTTTTGAAATATCTTTGATTTATATTAAAAAGTATAAAAATGAGAAAGTATCTATTAATTAGTATTTTGCTACTACTGGGTTTGTCAACAATCTACTCTTGTGGTTCTTCAAGAAGATACGGCTGTCCTGCACAACAGAAATTAATGCGCGGATAAATTATATTATGAAATGGATTCAGTTAAATTCGAGCGGTCAATTAGATGATATTATTGAACAATCAAAATATACTCCTCAAATAATTTTTAAGCACAGTACTAGATGTTCAATTAGTATTATGGCGTTTAATCGGTTAGAAAGAGAACCGACACCAGAAGGGATGAGTTTTTATTATCTAGATTTATTATCAAACCGAGCACTTTCCAATCTTATCTCTGAGAAATTCAATGTCGAACATCAATCACCCCAAGTTTTATTAATTAAAAATGGGCAATGTACTTATGAAGAAACGCATAGTGCGATTTCTATGGATGAAATACTTGAACAAGCAAAATAGTACGCGATTTTCAAATATAGATTAATTCCAAATGCGAAATGATCACATTTATCAAAATTATTAAATGATTTCATTTTCTTGAAATGTAATAAAAAAAAATCCCGTAATCCGGGATTTTTTTGTGGAGCTGCAGGGAATCGAACCCTGGTCCAAACATATTCGTCATAAGCTTTCTACATGTTTATTGATGCATTAATTGTCGGGAAAGAGCAGGGGCATTACAAACCAACTTTTTCCTTAGAAGAATAATCTTAATCAATTGTCACTTCATTCAATTGCAGCAACCTGTGTTTTTTTTGAGTCGGCGGCGGAACATGGTAACAGGTCAACCTGTTCGGCGGCCCAAATGGATGCTAGTCTATCGACTAAGCAGCCATGGCATACGAAGTATTGCCATTTGAGTTTTGAATATTCAGATTAAAGTGCTAATTATCCAACGCACTACATGCTTACACTTACAAAGATCTATGCTGTCAATACCGGTCAGCCCCGGGTTATTTAATAAACAAAGGTACAGCATTTAATTATTTATAGATTTTGAATTTTGTTAATCTATTTCTAATTGAATGATTTTTAAAACTTGTATTCTTCAAATTGGAAACATTGTATCTTTGCGCCCTTCATTATGAAATATATCAACGAAATTAATAAACGTAAGACTTTTGCCATCATTTCTCACCCGGATGCAGGAAAAACTACGTTAACAGAAAAATTCTTATTATTTGGAGGAGCTATACAAACTGCAGGGGCCGTTAAAAGCAATAAGATAAAAAAACATGCAACCTCTGATTTTATGGAAATTGAACGCCAAAGAGGCATTAGCGTTGCTACGAGTGTAATGACATTTGAATATAATGGGTACTTGATTAATTTGCTAGATACACCCGGCCATAAAGATTTTGCTGAGGATACCTATCGAACGCTTACCGCTGTTGATAGTGTAGTGCTGGTAATTGATAGTGTAAATGGAGTGGAAGCGCAAACGCGCAGATTAATGGAAGTTATTGCCATGAGAAAGACTCCTGTAATTGTTTTTGTGAACAAAATGGATAGGGATGGTAAAAATAGGTTCGATTTATTAGAGGAAATAGAAAATGAATTGAAGATTCAATTACATCCTATGACAGTTCCTATTAATAGTGGGAAGGAATTTAAAGGAGTATATGATTTGCCAAAAAAGAGCTTGGTACTTTTTTCGGCTGGAACAAAAGCGAATGATGAAAATGTATTGAATATTAATGATTTAAATGACCCTATATTAAATTATACAATAGGTGAAAATAATGCAAATGTATTAAGGGAAGACGTTGAATTAATTGATGGAGTATACGGGGAATTGAATATGGAAGATTATTTGAGTGGGAAAACGGCCCCAGTATTTTTTGGTAGTGCGGTTAATAATTTTGGTGTAAAAGAAATGCTGGATGCTTTTATTAAAATAGCCCCCACGCCAAGGCCTCGTCAAACTACGCGTAGGGATGTAAATCCTGAAGAAGATAAGTTTAGTGGGTTTATTTTTAAAATACATGCCAATTTGGATCCAAAACATCGGGATCGAATTGCTTTTTTGAGGGTTTGTAGTGGCCGATTTGCAAGGAATACTTTTTATAATCATGTTAGGCTGGAAAAAGAAGTCAGATTTAATAATCCGTATAGTTTTTTAGCTCGCCAAAAAGATGTAATTGAAGAAGCATTTCCTGGTGATGTGGTAGGGTTATTTGATACAGGCAATTTTAAAATAGGTGACACCATAACGGAAGGAGAGAATTTTTATTTTACAGGAATTCCAAGTTTTTCGCCTGAAATATTTAAAGAGGTAGTTAATAAAGATCCTATGAAAACCAAGCAGTTGGAAAAGGGGTTATTACAATTAACTGATGAAGGGGTAGCACAATTATTTACTCAATATGGTGGTAATAAAAAAATCATTGGATGTGTAGGTGAGCTTCAGTTTGAAGTAATTCAATATCGATTATTGCAAGAATATGGGGCTTCCGTACAAATGAATAACCTTCCTTTTTATAAGGCCTGCTGGTTAACAAGCAATGATTCAAAAAAATTAGAAGACTTTACAAAGTATAAACAAGCCAATATTGCTGAAGATAAAGACGGACATGTTGTTTATTTAGCCCAAAGTGAATGGTTCTTAAATACAGAGATTTCAAATAATCCTGATATTCAATTTCATTTCACAAGCGAAATTCATAAATAGGAATTCGAAATTGTTACATTCCAGTATAGTTTTCGGGTGTAATTCGCTTAAGTTCTGCTTTTATTTTCGCTGATATTTTTAATGTGGAAATAAATTGGTGAATTGCTTTTTTATCAATGGTAGCACCTCTTGTAATTTCTTTTAATGCCTCGTATGGAGAAGGGTAGTTTTCTCTTCTTAAAATGGTTTGTATGCCCTCCGCAACAATGGCCCAATTATTATTTAGATCTTCTTTTATTTTCTTCTCATTAAGAATTAATTTATGTAGGCCTTTTTCAATTGATTGGATGGCAATGATTGTATGTGCCACGGGTACGCCTATGTTTCTAATGACCGTACTATCAGTTAAATCTCTTTGAAGTCGGGATATGGGTAATTTTGACGATAAATGCTCGAATAATGCATTCGCCAAACCTAAGTTACCCTCAGCATTTTCAAAATCGATAGGATTTACTTTATGGGGCATCGCACTACTGCCTATCTCATTCTTTTTAGTTTTTTGCTTGAAGTAGTTCATGCTGATATAGCTCCAGATGTCTCTGGAAAAATCAATCAGAATATTATTAATTCGTTTGATGTTATCGAAATGAGCAGAAAGTAAGTCGTAATGCTCAATTTGTGTGGTGTATTGCTGGCGCTCAATCCCCAGTTTTTCTTGTAAAAATTCATTACCGAATTTCACCCAGTTGTAGGAAGGGAAAGCTACATGATGGGCATTAAAATTACCTGTTGCCCCACCAAATTTTCCTGAGAAAGGAATGTAACTGAAAAGTTGAATTTGGTTTTCAATTCTTTCAACAAACACCATGAATTCTTTTCCTAATGTAGTAGGAGTAGCAGGTTGTCCATGGGTATGCGCAAGCATTGGAATCTTTTTCCATTGACTTGATAGTTTAAATAAATGTTGTTGTAAGTTTAAAATAGCAGGTAAAAATTCTAATTCAACAGAATCTTTCCATAGCATAGGAATGGCTGTGTTATTAATATCTTGTGAAGTCAATCCAAAATGAATCCATTCTTTCAAGTCGCTTATTCCTAATTTATCAAAAGTATTTTTTAAGAAATATTCAACAGCTTTTACATCATGGTTAGTTATTTTTTCAATCTCTTTTATTTGTTGAGCATCTTCAATTGAAAACGTATTAACAATGAATCTTAGGCTTTCTTTATTTTTACTAGTTAGTCTAAAAAACTTTTTTTCAGATAAATAGATAAAGTATTCGACTTCTACTTTTAATCTGTATTTTATCAATGCAAATTCAGAAAAATATTCAGAAAGTTCTTTAGTAGAATTGGCATATCGTCCGTCTATCGGAGAAATTTTTGTTAATGGAGATTGATTCATGTGGCAAAGGTAATACAGATTATGTTTATCTGTAGAATTCTATATTTGATTTTTGAATTTCCTCATTGACTATTCTATGCATTACATGAATAATTGACTAAATTTGTAAAAAAAAAAGTATTGCAGGATAAGATAAAAATTGCGGCGGTTAGTTATTTTAATGCTAAACCTTTATTATTCGCTTTTGAAGGAGGTGCTTTGAAGAATGAGATTGAACTAACTATTGATTATCCATCAAAAATCGCTGAACAGCTTATAAAAAAAGAAGTTGACATTGCCTTGGTTCCAGTTGCTGTTATCCCCAAATTAAAAGAGTATTACATCATCTCTGATTATTGCATCGCTACGGAGGGCGAAGTAGCGAGTGTTTGTTTATTCAGTGAAGTTCCTATTGATCAAATTGAAACAATTCTACTAGATTATCAAAGTCAAACATCGGTTGCCTTATTAAAAATATTATTAAGGGAACATTGGAAAATCACACCTGTTTTGCAATCATCGGAAATAGGATATGAAGCAAGTATAAAAGATAATGTCGCAGGATTAGTTATTGGAGATCGGGCATTAATGCAACGGAATAAATCAAACTATATATATGATTTAGGCTTGGCTTGGAAAGAAATGACAGGAATGCCATTTGTATTTGCGGTATGGGTTTCTAACAAAAAAATTACAGATGATTTTATAAAAAAGTTCAACCAGGCAACTGGGGAAGGGCTAAATAATCTTGATACTATATTGTCAGGTATCGTATTTCCTCATTATGATATGCAGTATTATTATACAAAAAATATAAATTTTCTTTTAGATAGTAAAAAACAGGAATCATTGAAAATGTTTTTAGCAATGATTAAATAATAGTATGTTCTTTAATTCCCATTCTTTTTTTGAGGTTGTTTATAATTGGCATTACATCTGGTGATATTTTTCGATAATAGACGCCAACTGAATAAAGAGAAATAAATACAATCGACCTTCCGGTAATTCCCCATAGTCCAGTTATGTTTTTAAATAAAGTGTAGCTTACAAAATATGAAATTAAAGCAATAGCAATGATTTCAATTGTTTTGGAGGTGAAAGGTTGCATGTTGAATTTTTTCCACAGAAACCAAAATCGAATAAAATTGTAAATAGTGAATGAAAATAAATTCGCAATTGCAGGTCCCATAATTCCATATTTAGAAGTTAATGTGTAGCTCAATGGGATGATTAATATTGTTAATAGTAAGCTTGTCCATAATTCAAATCGCCAGAAAGTAGAGGTGGCAATTATTTGTCCATTAACACCTGTCCCCATTTCAATAATCGTAACGATACCTAGTAAGAAAAATACAGATTTGCCTTCAAGGTAATCTGAATTGATATTAAAAAAGTTTATGCCATCGGTGAAATTAAGCCAAATACAAAAGAAGAGGAAAAGTGAAAACGCTAAAAGGTTGATGGATGATCTTTTATAAATTCTATCTATTTCAATGATTTCTTTATTTTTCCATAATCTAGACAGTATTGGAATTGTAATAGCTAAAATACTTCTAAAGGGAACTTGTAATAGAGATACCATATAAGAAGCCAATCCAAAAATTCCAACTTTTCCTAAATTCTGTTTTGCGGCCAACACAATACCATCTATACTTTGTCTTAATGCGCCAACAATAATTACAATAAAAGTAAAGGACATTATTGCAAATATTTTCTTCCTGTATTTCTTTGATACCTTGCTAAATCGAAAATTAATCCAAAGTTGCTTATGATATGCTAAATGGCCCGTTAGAATAATTACAATCACTGCATATTGAAAAGAAAATAATATAATAAAACTCTTGAAATTGATTACTCCAAAAATCTTTAGGAGAATAATAATTAAAGTGTATAATCTTATAATGGTTTCATTTAATAAACTCGTTAATACTCCTTTGCCAAATCCACTTGAGTAAACTTCTAAAATATTAAAAAGTAAAACAAATAAAGCCATGGGTATTACCCAATAAAAGTATTGTACAAAAAGAAGCGAGTTTGTACTGAATTTCTTAATTATTATTGGTTCCATTAATAGTAATCCTAAGCTAGTAGCGCAAAAGCCAATAAGGGCTACAAGAAGCGCAACAAATAAAATGTCATTTTTCTTGGGAGAAAGGTTGTCTTCGTAGTAAGGAAAAAATTTATATAAATAGGAGGTAACACCTAGTGTGGAAAAAGCGAAAACAAGTTGACTAGATTCGATTAAAGCCCTGGTTAACCCATTTTGTTCTATGCTAAACCAGCTTTTATGGGTAAGTAAGTAGGTATTTATTGCTCCAATCAAAAATCCGAAATAAATCCAAACTGTGGCTTTTAAACTTCTTTTTCTTATTTCAGACATTGATTTTAGTTGAATAATTAAAATTAAAAACTATTTTTACGAAATTATTGATAATCATATTAAATTCACTTAAAATGTTGAGTTCTTTAATGTTTTATTTTAAATGGTTGTCAAATAGTTGATATTTAGTTTTAATCGTAATTAATTCATAGTGTATTGTTAAGCAATGGATTAATTATTAATATAAAGTAAAATAAAATTAATATGCACATTCGTAAAAGAACTACATGTAGAGTTTGTGGGTCAAGCTCCTTGAAAAAAGTTATTGATCTTGGTCCTCAGTATTTGCAAGGCAGTTTTGTAAAGCCAGGTAAAGAAATGCCAAGTGAGCGTAAAATTGATTGTACGTTGGTAAGATGCAATCCAGAAGAA
>Ga0114966_10002661_pt1 | contig 15863 bp, 11 predicted proteins | sample M_130207_XF_Meta_FD_87029 | JGI IMG/M metagenome (GOLD analysis project Ga0114966, IMG submission 87029) | Freshwater microbial communities from Lake Montjoie, Canada to study carbon cycling - M_130207_XF_MetaG | ecosystem: Environmental > Aquatic > Freshwater > Lake | place: Lake Montjoie...
ATCCTCCTCCACCTTTTTGTCCTGCTCGCCGCGGCGATCACCCTTCGCGCCCAGGATGGCGCGCCAAAGGAGACGCCGCTTTTTGTGACGACACCCGATTTCGAATGCATGGACGATCGCATCTTCCCGCTCGGCTGGTCGGCGGATGGGAAGTTTGCGTGGATCTGCAAGGAATCGAACGAGGCATCCGACGAATGCGACTGGAGCCTGACGATCCATGACATGCGGACGAACACGGCGGTGGCCACGGAAAAATTCAAGAGGGCCGACAAGCCTGCGAATGACATCGCGCAACTGTGGGGCGCGCACGGGAAAGCCATCGCCGGCCTTTTGAAAAAGTACGCCGTGAAGCGCACGTCACCGGTGATGGATCACTTTCCGATCGTGCTGGGAAAGCGCCGGAGCTTTGTCCTGCTGCCGGTCATCGAATCCGTCGCGGGCAGACACGAGGACTTGCAGTTCGGCGGCGTGAAGAGTTTTCAGGTCTTCGATTCGTCAGACAGGAAGGCGGCGGTGTTCGAGCGGAAATACGACGGCTACCTGTTTCCTTTCAACATCGCGATCGCCGGCGGTTTCGTGAGCCCCGATGAGGCGCACGTCGCCATCGTGCTCACCGCCTGCTGGCGCGGCTGGGAAGGAGCACCGCACCCGCGCAAAATCGAGGCGCTGGCGGGTTACAGGACGGGGCTCGGGGACTGAGGAGATTTGAACCTGAACGCGGACAGGCGCAGGGAGTGGGGCGTGGCATCCCGGCAATCTCCTCCGCGTCCCGCATCACCGCTGCGCTTCGAGCTTTGCCCTCGCCGCGAGCACGGACTGGAGCACGGCCACGGCTTCCTCCCACGGGCGTTGGATCATGAGCGTGGCGTAGTCCACGCGGCTGCCGTCGCGCAGGACGAATTGCGCGGTGGAGGCCCATCCGAATTTGACGTGGCGCCTGCGGACGATCTCCAGCGACTCGACATCCACCCAGCGGAAGCGCTGCTCGCGCCGCCACCATGAGCGGCCACGGGTGATGGTGGCATGCAGGCCGTCCACTTTCAGCAGCACATGGCCGCCCAGCGTGTCCACGAGGATGGGAATGAGGAAGCGCCCGAAAATTACAAGGCCGCCGAGCCCGAACAGAAAGTAGAGCCAGGCCCAGTGCCGCCAGCCATTGAGGAAAGGGATGCTGACGAACAGGCCCATGACCACGAGCAGCAGGAAGACACCGGGGATGACGATGCACCCCTGCCCCGCGCTGCCCTCCTGCAAATCGAGCGTGAAATTTCCCATGCGGTGCGTGAAGCGCACGCGCGGATCCGCGGGCTGATGCAGTGGCGGCGGCGGCACGCGGACATAGGGATTTGGGCCGAGCAATTTGCCGAGTGTGGCGAGCAGCCCGGGACCGTCGCTGAAATGTTCCTCGGTCTTGCCGGGATAGTTCGCGGTGCCGACGCTGCCCGCATCGTCCCATACTTCCACCGGCGTGCCGCTGAGGCTGTAGCGCCCGTCGGCCAGCGGACTGAGCACCCAGTCCGTGTAGGAGCCGCTGGGCTCATACACCCGCGCCTCCACGGCGAAGCCATCGGTGAGCGCGCGATGCACGAGCAGCAGATCGGGAGTGGGAGAGGCGGGAGCGTCCATCGGAAAATGTGGAAGCAGGCGCGCATGCTGACGCTTCCCTGTCTCCGCGCGGACTGCCATATTCAGCGCCATCGAAACGGGCAAGCCAGCATCCATCCAATGCGTGTCCATCACGGAACTGCCCCCAACTTTCCGCGAATGGATCGCGGAGCATGCGCCCGATGTGCCGCGCGCGCACTCGCTTCCGTGGATGGGAATCGCGATAGCCGGTGCCGTGCTGCTGGCTGTGGCGGTGTCTCTGATACAGAATGGCCTGCGTGCCTTCCTGCGTGCGGATTCGCTGGTGCCGCTGCTCGTGGTGGGATCCCTGTTCGGCGTGCCGCTGGGCGTCATCACCCGGCGCGAATGGCGGCGCAACCAGGTGGGCAAAAAAAATGGCAGGGCGCTGGGCTTCCACTTTGCCCCCGGAGCCACGCTCTGGCACGGGTGCGTGGCGAAGGTGTGGATCATCCCGCAGGGCTGCGTCCGCGCCATCCACCTCGCTGCCAAATACGTGCCGCGATTCGGCATCTTCGCCGATGAAATCATCATTCACGATGGCGCGGATGGGGAGGTGGTCGTGCCGGCTGACTTTGATCTTCCGGCGCTCTGGCATGCGCTTCGGATCCGGCACCCCGGGGCGCGGGCGAGCTACGCCCCCGAACTGGCCGATCAGATGGAAAACAGCGCACCGCCCGCGCCCGCACAGGGCGCAGAAATCGCCGTCCTCGCCGCGGCTCCCGATCTGCCGCCACCACCACCGGCGCCTGCGGTTTCCAAGGATGTGGACTGGCACGCCATTCACGTCTATCTGCGCGCGCTCTTCGCCGGCCAGGGCATCGCAGTGCAATGGGGGAACGAGCAGCCCACCGGCGTGACCCCCGTGGGCATCAGCGCCCCGCTCCGCGTGCAATGGCAGACGCTCGCGCCGCTCGCGCCCGCGCTGTGCGGCAGCGTGGGCATCGCCCTCGCCGCAGCCCTCGCCGCCGGACGCGGCACCGAATGGGTCTCACTGCGCCGCATCGAGTTCAACGACTGGGTGGAGTGCGACGTGAATTGGTGGAACCCTGCGGCAGCGACATGAGCAACTGCGCGCGGGTGTGGCAAACGGGGGGTGCGTGCCAAGCGAGGAATCGCTCAAGCTGTTCGGGTAATTTTGAGCTTTGAGCTTTGAGCTTTGGGCTTTGAACTCCGCACATGCGCCACGAACCGCTCGAACCGAAGCTTTTCACCGAAAACCGCAGCCGGCTCGCGAAGCTGCTGCCGCCGAAATCCGTCGCGGTGCTGAACGCGAACGACATCCTGCCGACGAACGCCGACGGCTCGCTGCTCATGCGCGCGAACAGCGATCTCTTCTACCTCACCGGCGTCGAGCAGGAGGAGACGCTGCTCGTCATTTTCCCCGACGCCGACGACGAGAAGCTGCGCGAGGTGCTCTTCGTCCGCGAGCCGAACGAGCACAACGAACTCTGGGAGGGTCACAAGCTGCGCAAGGACGAGGCGCAGAAACTCACGGGCATCAAGGCCGTGAAGTGGACGCAGGAATTCTGGGGCATCTTCCGCAGGCTCGCATGCGAGGCGGAGCACATTTTCCTGAACACGAACGAGCACAAGCGCGCGACCGCCGAGGTGGAGACGCGGGATGACCGCTTCGTGCGCGAGGTGCGGCACCGCTTCCCTGTGCACGACCTGCGCCGCCTCGCGCCGCTCATGCACTCGCTGCGGCTCGTGAAAAGTGAGCGCGAGATCGAGATCATCGCGCGCGCGTGCAAGCTCACGGAAAAGGCGTTCCGCCGCGTGCTGCGGTTCACGAAGCCGGGCAGGACGGAGACGGATGTGGAGGCGGAGTTCGCGCATGAGTTCATCCGCGGGCGCGGGCGCTTCGCGTACGAGCCGATTGTCGCGGGCGGGAAAAATGCGTGCTGCCTGCACTATCAGGAAAATTCCGCCGAGTTGAAGGCTGGCCAGCTCCTGCTGCTCGATGTCGGCGCGTCCTACGCGAACTACAACTCGGACATGACGCGCACGATTCCCGTGAGCGGGAAATTTTCCCGCCGCCAGCGGCAGACCCCCTCACTCCCCGACGCCCGTCCGCGTTCTGACCGTTTCCGGTGCGGCGGGCGCGAAAGCAAATTCCTAGCAGCTAGCAGCCAAATTCCTAGCAGCAACCGCTCATGACAGCGCCCGCGAACCAGTGACAACTAGAAATCACGCTTCAAGATTGTCATGTGCGCGCCATCATTTTCGATATACCGGCAAACGGCCTAGGTAGGAGCTAGTTGTCGTGATGAGGCTTGAGCCTCGACATGCGTCGCGCGGGCTGATAACTACAAAAAATGTCCGTCAAACCGCGTATTTTCATCAGCTCTGTTTCACGAGAACTGGCTTCAACCAGACAGATCGTGGCGAACACTCTGCTGTTTCTTAATTACGAGCCGGTATGGCAGGACATCATCGGGGTGGAGCAAGGGGAAATTCGCGACATCTTGCGGCGGCAAATCGATTCTTGTGTTGGATTGATCCAACTGACCGGACAGCGTTATGGTTTGGAACCATCGGAGCCCGATCCTGAATTCGGACGCGTGAGCTACACCCAGTATGAAGCGCTTTATGCGGTGCGGCGTGGGATGAAAGTGTGGCATTTTCTGCTCGACGAGAATTTCACACCCGACCAGCCGAACGACGAGCCAGAGGAACTCCGCAAACTTCAACAGGATTATCGTAAGAAAATCGAACAGAGCGATCGGTTGTGGCATGCGATGCCGAATGCCAGCGAGTTAGAAAAAACACTGCTCAAATTCCGCAACGATCTCGAAGAACTCCGCGTCGCAGCGGAACGTGAGCGAAGGAATGGAATTCGTTGGCGTGTCGCGCTCGCTGCCGCCGTCTTACTGCTCGCTGGTGGCTTGTGGTGGGTGAAAACGCGCACGGATGAAAAATCCGAGATCGTAGAGAAAAAAGTTGAGGCCAACACGACCGTGGTGCGCGAGCAAACTGCGCAGGTAGTTTCGAAAATCGACGACCTCGCGAAGCTTTTTGAAGAAGCCTCCAAGCATGACGGAATCATCGCTAATCCCCAGACCCCGGCGGATCATTATCACAACGCTCGCTTTGCGGAGGTGAAGTCCGATTTCGCGATGGCGAGGAAAAGCTACAACGCATTTCTCGCATCGGGTGTGGAGTATATCGATCCCTACGTCGCTTATGCCGATATGTTGAAAGTGCAAGAAGGCGGGGATGGAGCACATGAAGTTCTAACAGCGTTGCGGAAAAGCAATTCCACGCTCTCGCTCGAAGCAGTATCCGCACTGTTGTTGCCCAAAGCACAGCGCATTGAAACTTTGCGCGCGCTCGCGGAAAAGGCTCCTGATTTCTCGCCAGCCGCCTATCTTCTCAGCCGCGAGTTTTCGGCTGAAAAGCTCGGAGATCAAACCATCGCCGATAAAAACGAGGAGAAGAAATGGCTCGATGCCTTTCGTGGGCTTAATACGGCGGGCAAGTTTCAGAAATACATTCTCGATAAAAAAGAGGGACAAAAATGGCTCAGTGACGTGGATGCCCGCGCCGCCAAGCTCGCGGCGATGCCGGAATCGGTTTTGAAAAATCCTGTTTCTCTAACAGCGATGCAGTCGAATGACGGCTGGATGATGACGTTCGGATTTGCGGATTATAAAATCAAAAAAGTCGAGTGGCGCTATGAAGGCGATGCGGATTTCAAGGATACGGGCGTTTCAACGATAGTGAATCCGCAGACGGGAATGCCCATGCCAAACATGTCCGTTCCGCTCGGGAAATTGAAGGCCGGCACTTACTCGATGGAAGTCCGTTACGTGGACATTACCGATAAAACCAATGGCCCGTTCAAAGTGAGTTTCAACACGGAGGATGTCACTCTGGCCTTCGGCAAACAAGTGCTCGGATCACTGATGAACTCATGGGTCAGGTTACGCGAATACGACGGCAAATTGTTGTGTTACTTCACTTCGTTACTCAGTTACCGAAGCTCGCTTAAAAGCATTCGCTACTCGGTAGACAGTGAAGCGCTTGATAAAACTTTTGCCTTCAGTCCACCGAAGCCGGGTCAGTCTCCTTACGAAATCAATACCGACGAAACCATTTACCTAACACTTCCGCTAACCACCAAATCCGTGACGGTACAGTTGGAATACGCCGACGGCACATTGTCGGAGAAAAAGACATTCACCGACAGGAGCAATCAATAACATGGGTTTTCAGGACATACCAACTTCGACCGCGCCATGGTTGCGTGAGCTGGCAGCACATGTGGACTATGCGTATTTCCGACGTGTGTGGCAGCATGCGGTGACCGAGCAAGCTGAGCAGGGATTCATCGCGGCATGTTATGAAAACGTCGCAAAGCGGGCTAATAGCGAAGGCGAATTTTATCTCGCGCACGATGCTGCCAATCACGGCTTGCGTTGTGCAGCGGCAGCGGATTTTCCACCTCACCGTTTGATCGCTGCCAAATCGACCGCGCTCGCTCGCTCTGGCGCCACCTGTGAGGCGCAACACGTGCTGGATGAATTTCTAACAAAGCATGAGGCCGATGGTAGTGTATGCAGCGCACAAGCTCGATTGCTGCGAGATCGTGGTTTAGCCGCGCAGTCAGGAGAAGAACGATCGCGCCTGATGACGGAAGCCGCGAAATGGGCGGCGCAGGCGAAAACTTTCGCCCGCCAAGAGGGGGCCGATTGGTCTTATCCGGCAAACCAGGAGGTGCAGTTTCTTTATTTTGCAGGACAACACGAAACCGCGCGCGCCAAAGCGCTGCTGGTGATCGAGTTCATCGAACAACGGGTCGACCATGGATCGATGTGGAACCAAACCAACCTTGCGGAGATGCGGCTCGTGCTGAGTGAGTTGGATCGCGCGGGCGAACACTATGCAAAAGCGGCGGCATTGAGCGTTCAGTCACCGGGCGACCTAGCGGCAAATCGCGCGGTTGCCGCCCTGTTGCTGGCCGAGGTATCCGGAGATGATAAGTTGTTGGATAAATGGTTTCCGAAACCGGTTCTGCTCATTTTTGCCGGCCACATTCCGGATTGTGCCGTGCGTGAAGCTCCCCGGTTGCCAGAGAAAATATGCCGCATGGATGGACCTGCTGCTTTGGCTCTAACAAAAATTATCGCCAAAATGGGGGTGGTTGAAGGCATCAGTGCGGGTGCGCCGGGAGGTGATATTCTTTTTGCAGAGGCTCTGCTTGCAACGCGCGGGCGAATCACGCTGATGGAGCCTTTTCCTTTGCGTCGCATTCGTGAAGTCGCCAACAACTGCGGTTACGATTGGTCCACCCGCCTCGAACGCATTTATGAAAAGGCCTCCCACATCCAAGCCATTACCTGCGCGGAGGACGTGGATGGAGATACGCAATGCGATTACGCCAATTATGTCATGTTAGGCACTGCCATTCTGCGGACGAAACGCATTAATGGCCAGCTTCGTGCCATCGTGCTGTCGGACGAAGCCGATGCCGCCGCTCCCAAGCCGGGTGGCACGGGGCATTTCGTGAAACTCTGTCGCGATGCGAACATTCCTATCGATATCATCAACCCCAACACGCTCAACGCCTGATGTCCGACGCCATTGTCATCCGCTCGATTCTTTTTGCCGACGTGGTCGGATTTTCAAAAATGCCAGATGCGGCGTATCCGGGTTTCATGGGAGAATTCCTAGCGAATGTGGATCGTGTGTTGTCTGATTCACGTCATACTGCCCTCGCACGCAACACTTGGGGCGATGCGATCTTTGCGGTGTTTAAGACCGCAAGCGAAGCTGCGCATGCGGCGCTTGCACTGCAGAGTCTTGTTAGTTCACAAGTGTGGTCGAAACGATTCGGACTCGCCTCAACCGAAGTTTCTCTACAACTGCGTATCGGGTTGCACGCGGGACCTCTGTATGAAGGATTTGACCCGATCACGAAAAGCCTCAGCTTCATGGGTAGACACGCGAATCTCGCCGCACGTATCGAGCCGATCGCGGAAGAAGGCCATGTTTATGTGAGTGGCGAATTCGCTGCGATGGCCACACTTGCGAACCCGGATGAATTTCAATTCGACTACGTTGGCCAGCGCACCTTGCCTAAGAAGAGCGGAGTGATTCCCGTGTTCCGGTTGTCTTGAGATGCGACTGCAGCCGCTCTAGTAGACGGGAAGCTCATCATACATCGCATCCGATGCCGGGCTTCCAGACGTGGATGAAGACGATGACCAACCGCGATTGCCGGCTGTGCGGGAGAGTTCCCAGACCCCCTCACTCCCCGACGCCCGTCCCATTCTGACCGTTTCCGGTGCGGCGGGCGCGAAAGCAAATTCCTGCAGTAGGACGCGCGGCGCTCCACGCCACAGCCGCTTGCCTTCGCAACAAAAGCAGTCAGTCTCCGCGCCCATGTTTCCTCGCCTCATCTGCGGCGGTTTTTTTTTCTGCCTGCTGTCTGCTGTCCGCGCGGAGGACAAGCCCGCGGACAAATCGCACTACTCGCTTTTCTCTCCCACGCCCGCCGCGTCGCTGCGCGAATTCGACACCGACCGGCCGGACAAGACCAACAGCCCGCACACGGTGGATGCGGGGCATCTGCAGTTGGAGATGGACGTCTTCGCGTTCAGCCACGACCGCTACAATTCTGACCGCAGCTTCGTGCGCAACGACAACTGGACCTTTGCCAACGCAAACCTGCGCATCGGCCTCACGAATTGGGCGGACATCCAGTTGCTCATCCCCTTTTACCAAGTGAACCGCGACAAGGACACGACCACCGGCATCGCGCCGCGGCAGCAGGGCATCGGCGATCTCACGGTCGCGTTGAAAATAAACTTCTGGGGCAATGACGGCGGCAAGACCTCGGGTGGGCTGGAACTTTTCGTCAAAACGCCAACCGCGAACCACAATCTCGGCAACGGAAAAACCGAGGGCGGCGCGCTGCTGCTCCTCGGCGCGACACTGCCGGGAGATTTTGATCTCGGCATCAACAGCGGCGTCTCGATCAACGCAAACGACACCGGCAGCGGTCACCACGCGGAAGTCATCAACTCCGCGTCCGTCTCGCACAAAATCGTCGGCCCGCTCACGGCTTACGCGGAGTTCTGGTCGGACGTGAACACGCAGGCCCACGCACCGGTGGCGGCGACCGTGGATTTCGGACTGCTGCTGATGGTGGGGAAGAACGTGCAGTTCGACACCGGCGTGAACCTCGGCGTCACCCGCGCCGCACCGGACGTGCAGACGTTCTTCGGAGTCACGGTGCGGTTCTGAGATTGTGGCGGCAGACCCCCTCACTCCCCGACGCCCGTCCGCGTTCTGACCGTTTCCGGTGCGGCGGGCGCGAAAGCAAATTCCTTGCAGCAATGATTGGGAAAGAACTGCGCGGAGAGTGCGCCCGCGCGCACGTGAAGTCAACGAATGACTCGGCGGGGATTCAATTTTTTGCGCCGCAAATGAAATAGAGTAACCGCGTGCGTCGCAACGCGCCCCTGCTCCCCGCGAAACGCACCTCGCGTCAGCAGCGCGCTGGCAAAGTAGTCCCACGCTTCAGCGTGCCGAAACGTTCAGCGTCGGCTTGCACGCGGTTTGAAAAATGTGCGCCGCATAAAATCCAATCGCCCAAACATGGCTGACTGTCATTACGGGCTAAAGCCCGGGACTACTTTGCAAACGCACCACCGCGATGGCTTCACACCCCGAACCGCTACGGCCCGTCTTCGGCCCCGGGCCTCGCAAAGCGCGCCCACTTCCACGCGAGCGCGGGAAGCACGAGCAGGTTCAGTGCGGTCGAAGTGATCAGCCCGCCGAGGATCACGATCGCCATCGGCCCTTCGATCTCGCGGCCCGCCTCGCCGCTGCCGAGCGCGAGCGGAAGCACACCGAGCGCGGTCACGAGCGCGGTCATCAGGATCGGCACGAGCCGTTCGCCCGCGCCGCGTGCGAGCGTTTCGAGATTCCACTCCGCGCCTTCGCCCGCGACGAGGTGCTCGTAGTGCGAGATGAGCATGATGCTGTTCCGCGTGCTGATTCCGAAGAGCGTCACAAAGCCCACCCACGAACCGATGCTCGTCAGGCCGCCGCTCGCGAAGACCGCGAGCACCCCGCCGACGAGTGCGAACGGCAAATTCGCCAGCACTAGGGCGACGTGCCGCGCGTTGCGAAAAACGAGAGCAAGCAGAATCACCACGCCCACCAAGACCGCGAAAAAATGCACGATCATTTCGTTCCGTGCCTTCGTCTGCTCCTCCGCCGCGCCGCTCCATTCGAGATACACGCCTGCGGGTTTGCGCACCTTTTCCTCCATGCGCTTTCGCGCCTCGGCGACGAACGACGACACGTCGCGCTTCGTCACGTTGCACGTCACCGTCTGCCTGCGCCGCGTGCCGTCGTGCTCGATGCTGTATCGCCCGTTCGTCAGCTCCACGTCGGCGAGTTGCCGCAGCGGCATCCGCAGTCCGTCGCCGTTTGTCACGAGCAGATCGCCCACGCTCTCCGGCTCGCGCCGCGCCGCGTCGGCGAGGATCACTTCGAGTTCGAAAATGCGGCTCCCGCGCACCATCTGCGCCACCGTCGCGCCCTGAAACGCGACCTGCACCGCGTCGAGCACTTCGAGCGGACGGAATCCGAATTGCGTGAGCCGCTCCGGGCGCAGATGCACCGCGAGCACGGGCAGGCCCGGCGGCGCTTTCACCTGCACGTCTGCGTTGCCCGTCACCGTGCCGAGTTGCTTCGCGATGTCGCGTGCCGTCGCATCGAGCGCGTCGAGATTTTCGCCGAAGACATTCACCACGACCTGCGCCGTCTCGCCCGTCAGCGTCTCGCCGATGCGGTCGCCGAGAAAGCTGAGCACCTCGCCCGTGACTCCGGGGAAATCCTCCAGCATTTCGCGCAGCGCCTTCTGCGTCTCGACCTCCTGATCCGGCGTCGTGCCGCGCTTCAGCTCAATGTGGAATTCGCTCTTGTGCGGCCCCCACGTGTCCTCGCCCTGCTCCGCCCGCCCGACCTGCTGCTCGACGGTCGCGATGTGCCCGTTCGCCAGCATCATTTCAGAAAGCCGCCCGCCCATCCTCAGCATCTCGCCGAGCGAAGTGCCGGGCCGCGCGGTGACCTGCATGACAAAATGCCCCTCGCGAAAATCCGGCAGCAGAGCGCCGCCAAAACCTTTCATCAGCACGCACGCGCCTGCGACGAGCGCGAGCGCGCCGAGGATCGTAGCCTTCGGCCAGCCCGCGAAAAAGAGGCACCACTCGCGATGCAGCGACTTAAGCCACCGCACCCACGCAGGCTCCTCATGCGCCTTCGCATTTTTCAAAAACACGAGGCACATCGCGGGCGTGACGGTGAGCGCGACACCGAGCGAAGCGAGCACCGAGAGGATGAACGCCACGCCAAGCGGTGCAAAAAATCGCCCCTGCAATCCCGACATCGTGAGCACCGGCAGGAAGACCACCGTGACCACGAACGTCGCATACACGACTGCGCTGCGGACTTCGAGCGAGGCGTCGAGCACCACGCGCCACAGCGGGCGCGGCTGCGGCAGCACTGCGTTTCCGCGCAGGCGGCGCAGGATGTTTTCCACGTCAATGATCGCATCGTCCACCACGACGCCGATCGCGACCGCGAAGCCGCCGAGCGTCATCGTGTTCAGCGAGACGCCGAACGCATCCAGCACCAGCACCGCAGTGAGCAGCGAGAGCGGAATCGAGATGAACGAGATGAACGCCGTGCGAAAATCCAGGAGGAAAAGCAGCAGCACGATGCCCACGAGCGCGCCGCCGATCATCAGCGACGATTGCACATTCGCGAGCGCCGTCTCGATGAAAGTCGCGGGCCGATGCAGCGCCGGAAACACCTTGATGTCCTGCCGTGCGAAGAGCGGCTTCAGTTCTTCGAGCGCCTCCTCCAGCGCGTGCGTGACGGTGAGCGTGTTCGCACCGAACTGGCTCGACAGCGTGAGCAGGCAGCCCGGCTTTCCCATCACGAGCGAGTCGCCAAATTTCGGCTCATGCCCGCTCACCACGCGCGCCACATCGCGCAGCCGGACGACCGGCGCGCCCTTGCGGACCACAGCCTCGCCGATCTGCTCGGGCGTGAATGCCTGGCCGTTCGTCTGAATCACGATCCGCTGCGCTGGCGTCTCGATGAAGCCCGCGCCGCGCACGCCGGTCGCCGCCTTCGCCGCGTCGAGCACATCGGTGATCGTGAGGTCAAATGCCGCGAGCCGCTCCGGTTGCACTTGGATTTGCAGTTGCTCGACTTCGCCGCCGAAGACATTCGCGCGCGCCACGCCGGGCACCGCGAGCAGGCGCGGTTTCAGCGTCCAGTCCACGAATGTCCGCAGTTCGCGCGGCGTCATCTTCTCCGAGAGGAGTCCGATCTTCAAAAGGTCCATCGTCGAGGACGTGAGCGGCGACATCGCAGGTGCGCGCACACCGTCCGGAAGCTGACGCGCGAGTGCGGAAAGTTTTTCCGAGAGCGCCTGCCGCGCGATGTGGATGTTTGCGCCGGGCTTGAAAACTGCCGTCACCACGCTCAGCCCCTGGATGCTCTCCGAGCGCACCGACTCGAGATCCGCCGCACCGTTCACCGCGCTCTCGATGGGCCGCGTCACGAGCGTCTCCACCTGCTCAGGAGCGAGCCCCGGCGCCTCGGCCTGAATCGTCACCTGCGGCTGGACGAATTCCGGGAACACATCGAGCGGCGCGCGCGACGCGACCAACGCCCCCCACGCGAGCAGCAGCGCCGCCAGCGCGAGCACGACGCCACGGTGGCGCAGCGAGAGTTGGACGATGCGGGAGAGCATTCAGTTCTCAGTGCTCAGTGCTCCGTCCTCATCAGTCCTTCTCCCCTCCGCCCTGCGCTTTTAGCTCCTCGGAAAGCAGCGCCTGCGCACCGACTTCCACAATCAGATCGTCCGCAGCGATCCCCCTGCCCTCCGCGATGAACCAGCCCCTCTCCCCGTCGAGCGGCGCGACGAGCGTCACGGACCTGCGCACAAATTTCTCGCCTTCCTCCTGCACAAAAACCCACGTCGCCCCGTCGTGCCGCAGCACCGACGAGCGCGGCAGCGCGAAGCCCTTCTGCGGCTCCTTCGCAAATTCCAGCCACGCCGTGAGCGCCATGCCGGGACGTAGCGCGAACGCCGGCTTCTCCACGCGCAGCACGAAGCCCTGCGCCTGCGTCTTCACATCCGTGTCCGTCGCGGGCGTGATGTTCGCCGTCTGAATCATCTCGCCCTCGCGCCCGAGCACACCCAGCCGCGCGAGCGACGGCATCTCCGCGAGCGCATCGCCCGGCAGCAAATCCACACGCACGAGCGCCGCATCGCCACGCACGAGCTTTTCCACGGCGCTGCGACGTTCGGCAGATTGCATCGCGGAAAATGCAACGCCCCACTCCAGCCGCGCGCGCCTGTGCAGACCGTCGGCCTTGATTTCATCCGCCCGGAATTGCGCCTCGGCAGTCTCCGCAATCTTGCGCGAAACGCCTTCGCCTCCCTTCAGCAGCCCCTGCGTCCGCTCGTATTCGGAGCGCGATGCCGCGAGCGCCGCCTCCGCCGCGGACAGGTCGCCGTCTAGCGTCACGATCGGCACCGGATCCATCACGCAGCCAAACGCCATGCGCTGCGGCCGCAGCTCGGCCTTCTCCGGCTCCGCCATCTCGACCCCGAGCGCCTTCCATTTCCCCTTCTCCAGCTTCACGGTAAAATCCACCGGCTCCTCCTTCTTCTCCGTCTCCGCTTTTTCCTTCTCCCCCTTCTTTTCGCGCTCCTGCTCGCTCCGGTGCGCGAACCCGCGCCACAGCGTCCAGCCGAGCGCCGCGAGCAGCACGAGCGTGATCAATATGTTCGGCAGCTTTTTCATCGGTCGCGCGGTGATTGTGTCGCCTCCTCCAGCGCGCCGAGCGCGACCTGCAATTCCATCGCCGCATCCAGCCGCGTGATCTCCGTCGTCGCACGCTCCACTTCGGCGGTGAGCAATGTGAGCTTGTCCCCCTCGCCTGCCAGCACGAGCCGCTTCTCCGTCTCATACTGCCGCTGCTGCTCGCTGATCAAATTCGACGCAGTCCCGAATTTCACGCGCGCGGCATTCACCGACGCCGCCGCGCGGTCGCAGTCTGCGAGCACCTTCGTCTGCACCACGTCAAACTTCGCCGCCGCCTCGCGCCGCTTCGCTTCGGCCTCGCCGATCGCGCCCTGGTTCTGGTGCAAGATCGGGAGCGTGATCCCGATGCCGAGGCCCCACTTGTTTGCCCCACCGTCGAGCTGATAGCCGGGGTTCAGGTGGATGTCCGGATACTGCTTTGCAATCTCCAGCCGCAGCACCGCCTCCGCCGCCGCGTAGTCCGCGAGCGACGCGAGCACATCCGCGCGATGCGTGAGCGCCGCGCGGCGATGGGAAAGGCTCAGGCCCTTCGTGTTTTCAAAAGCCGCGAACGAAAACTTCGCACCGGCAATCCCCGCCGTGCCCATGCCCAGCGACTCCGCGAGCGACGCCCGCGCGAGCAACGCCGCCTTCCCCGTGTCCGCCTGCTGCATGCGGATTTGCACGAGCATCAGCCGTGGCTGCGACAGCTCAATGTGCGAGACCGCGCCCGCACGCACCCGCGCCTCGATCAGCTTCACCAATTCCTCCTGCTTCGCGATTGCGGCAGCGACCAGAGATCCGCGCCGCTCCGCTGCGTACAGCTCCAGCATCGCCTTGCGCACCGCCGCGCGCACCTTCCATGTCGCATCCACCACGCGGCTCGCCGCCGCGTTCACATTTGCGTGAGCCACGTCGCCGCGCTTCGAGCGCTTGCCCGCCGTCTCGAAGGTCCAGTCAAACTCCACGCCATACGTCCCCGCCATCCAGTCGAGCGGCGTGACGATCTGCGGCGTGAGCAGCAGCGTCGGATTTGGCCGCTCGCCCGCCGTGCGGATCGTGGCCTTCGCCGTCTCATACTGCGCGCGCGCCAGCGCGACATCGGGATGATTCCGCAGCGCCTCCTCCGTGAGCGTCTTCAAGGTCCAGGTTCCCGCCGCGAGCCGCCGCCCTGTCAGCTTCGCCGCGCTGCGCGAGGCATCCAGCGGCTGCGCGGAAAAATGCGCGCAGCCTGCGAAAACCAACGCAAGCGTTCCGGTGAGGAGAATCCGTTTCATCGAGGCCACGACACTGCGGGAAGCCTCCGCACTTTGGGAGTGAAATTTCCGCCACATCCGCACATTCGCCGTGCGGACGATGCGCTATTTTTCCTCGGGCTTGATCTTCCCGTCGGGGTAAAAAACGACTTCCGTCGTCTTTCCCTTCAGCACATACGCAGCCTCGAAAGTAATCTCGCCGTCCTCCTTGATCCGCTGCACACGCTCGATCTTCGCGCCCTTCGCATTTTCCTCGATGGCCTTGCGCGCGGCTGCAGGAACCTTGTCGAGCGGCACTGTCTCCTCCTCGCCTTTCAGCTTGCCGTCGGCAGTCACGGAAACCTCCCGATCCGCTTTGTCGGCCGCCTTCAACTCGGCCTCATACACGGTGACCTTGCCGTGCTTTTCAACGGCGACCTTCTCAATCTTCATGCCCGCATCGGCGGCATATTTTTTCAGCGCCTCTGCAGCGGCGGCGGGGGCCTTTTTCATGCCGGGGATTTTCGCATCATCGGCGATGGCAGCGGTGACGAACACCGCGCACAGCGCGGCAAACAGGGAGGTGATGGCTTTCAGTTTCATGGGGGTTGGTGGGGTGATTTTGTCGTGTGATGCAGAGCCGATGGCTTGCGATGCTCCGTTTCTCGCACTCCGCTCATGATGGCAAGACGCTGGTGCGGGGAAAAACACCCGCGACGCTGGCGCCTTGCAGCGATGTAGCCGCGCTTGTGAAAGCGCGGGCGCTTCTTGAACGGCAGGGATCAGCCCGCGCTTTCACAAGTGCGGCTACGGATGCCGATGCTACTCGCGCAGCGACACCGCGAGTTCCGACCAGACCCCCTCACTCCCCGACGCCCGTCCCCGTTCTGACCGTTTCCGGTGCGGCGGGCGCGAAAGCAATTTCCTAGCAGCTTTCCGGTGCGGCGGGCGCGAAAGCAATTTCCTAGCAGCCACTTTCCCAATGCCAGTCCCGGACGAATTCCGGATCGTCCCGTCCCGGTCAATTTTGCCGACCGAAGTGCCCGATGAATTCCGAATCGTGCCATCCGCCTCGATCTTGCCCTGCCCGGTGCCAGAGCCATCGCGAATATCCTGCGCGAATCCCGGGCAGGCGGTGGCCAGAATGGTGAATAGGAGGAGG
>Ga0114966_10002662_pt1 | contig 15856 bp, 7 predicted proteins | sample M_130207_XF_Meta_FD_87029 | JGI IMG/M metagenome (GOLD analysis project Ga0114966, IMG submission 87029) | Freshwater microbial communities from Lake Montjoie, Canada to study carbon cycling - M_130207_XF_MetaG | ecosystem: Environmental > Aquatic > Freshwater > Lake | place: Lake Montjoie...
AAGGTACATTTGAAGCTCCTACAAACACCAAGTTTGTTGGTACATTGAATGGCGCTATGCGTATCTATGTTGACGCTTACTTGAACGATCTAGGCAACAACGACAACCAAGTGTTAGTTGGATACAAAGGTACTAGCGAAGCAGATGCTGCTGCGTTCTACTGCCCATACATTCCTCTAATGAGTTCTGGTGTTGTTCTTGACCCAGCTACCTTCGAACCAGTCGTTGGATTCTTGACACGCTACGGCTATGTTGAGTTGAACAACACTGCAAGTTCTCTAGGTAACGCTGCTGATTACTTGAGCAAAGTATCTATCAACGCTAACACAGTTAGCTTCCAGTAATCCATTAATTGGATTTACTAAAAACAAAAACCCTCTTCGGAGGGTTTTTTGTTGACATAAAATTATATAATAGGTAAATAGATTGTTCACTCTTAAAGAGAGTTTATGCGGTTAACCATCCGCGTAGATCATGGAACGATTCAAACACAAGGAGAAAATAAAATGGGACGTCCTTTAGCAAAAAGATTTTTCGGTAACCGTAACGTTGGTTCCGCAAGTACATCAACTGACAATAAAATTGGTGGAGAAGGTGTAGCAAGTGTTAGCCAACCAGGCGGCGGAGTTGGTAGCTTTGTTGTCAGCGACACATATCGTAACTTTCCAACACTAACAGCCACAGCACCTACAATTCCAGGCGGTGTTACAGCATTATTAAGCCCAGTTTTTGAAGTTGCCACAGTTACATTCTCAAGTGGTGGCCAAACAAACGCCGACTACCTACCAGGTTTATCAACATCAATTCCTAGTTTAGGCGGTGGAGCAATTGTTAACATCACTGAAGTATCTAGTAAAGTTACCGCAGTTGACGTGACTACTACTGGCACTAACCGTGGTGAATTCCGTCTTGGTGATATTACTGGCATTGGACTTACAACACACCAAGTGTTACAAGCACCTAATACTGGTACAGACTTGCAAATCAACGTGACATTCCGTGCCAAGTCAGTTGAAATTGTTGAACCAGGTTCTGGTTATGTTTCAGTTCCATCGTTGACATGGGGTGGACATACATTCACTGGTCAAACAGCTCCATCCTTGAATGTTGTCACATTGACAACTGACAGTGGAGCTCCTGGTTCAGCAACTAACCAAGAAAATGCAATTATCGTCCGTGCTAAAACAACTAGTGTTGGATCTGTTTTACTTGGTGATATTCAAGCTCAAAAAGGTTCACACCGTTATAAAATTAAGACTACTGACGGCACTGCTGTGTGCAACTTAGTTGCAACTGCGGCCCCCACAGTTAATCAAGCATACATCTTAGCTAGTGATATTACTGGTAACGATTATTTTGTAATGAAACTTACTTCACGCACTGCGGTTATTAAACAGAAATCTGGTGGCTCAAACTATGAGTTTGCTGATCCAACAGCATATCCAAACGGACAGGTTGTCAAGTGGACACTTGGTACACCAGTAATAAACACATCTGTAAAAGTAGAAAACGCTTAATAGTTTTTCAACTAATAAAAGGCTCTTCGGAGCCTTTTTTCATTTAATGTATAGTAAATAAATTAGGTAAATACAGGATGACCACTCATTGGACTCGACCTTCTATTATTCGACAGTATGCTGAAGCAGAAACAAATATTGCTTGGCAAAGTGATAATATTGCTAATCTCACTATTGGATATGAAATTGGTGTAGAAACTTTATCACCGTTGTATCACATAGCTCGTAGTCCAAAGACTGATTTAATTTATAAAACGTGGTATTTAGAACTTACTAATTTTAATTTTGTTAATTTGCCTGATACTATATCAGGTATCTCAGCAAAAATTAATATGGATCGAGGTGGTAGAGTTATTGATGAGACAATTCAACTTACATATCAAGGGATATTAGTTGGAAGTAATAGGCCAGACGGGATAATTGATCCGCAAACTGGTGCTAGCAAACTAGCGGCAGTTACAGAATATGGTGGCAGCACTGATACTTGGGGCATAAAAAATTTAACTTCAAGTATGATAGCTGATGCTAGCTTTGGAATAACTGTGCGGTATCAAAGTCACCCTCATTGGCCTCATAAAACTGTTCCAACTTTGAAGTCAATTCAACTTCAGATTAGTTAATGCAATAAATACTCTAAAGGAATAAAAAATGGCAGTTAGAATATCAGGATCAACGCAACGTCCACCAAATAGTGGTCCAGTGTCGCCACCGGGGGTTGGTACAAAACCTGGGTCAGTTAATATTGTTAACACTAGTATTTTTATAACGGGCCATACAGTTATTGAAGGTGCCAGCGAATTTGTTACACCAAATAACGTTGGATCTATTTCAAACCCATATGCAGCGTCCTATATTGATGGAATCTTAACAGTAAATGGTGTACCGATATCAGAAATTGATGGATATAATTTAGCAGTAGACGCACCAGGTGCAATGTTTAGCACTACTGCTGAACGTCAAGAAGCGGCTGTATATTTTAGTGGCGGCGTTGGCATTGAACAAGATTTATCTGTTGGCGGTCTTATCTATGGCCGCATTTCACAGGCAAATACTGCTACCACCAGTTCACAACTAATAGTATTATCTAATAAATCAGATTATGAATTCTTCCCAGCATTTACAAATAAAGTAAATGCTAATAGAGGAAATCCCGCAGCATCCAATTTAGAAGATATTGGTTCTAATTTTTTATACGGTGACGCAAGTGGTGTAACTGAAGTTCCATTAAATGATCAAACTCATATCACATATAATCCTTTTCTAGGAAGATTGACTCTTAATAATTTGCACATTACATCAACTGCCACTACTACTGCTACAAATAGCGGGTCTGTAATTGTTGATGGTGGTGTTGGCATTGCTAAAGACTTAACGGTAGGTAATACCATTTATCCTGGATCTGTTGAAACAAGTACCATCGGTACTAGCTCAGCCACTTGGGCAAAATCTTATTTAGAAAACATCTATACAAAATTCTTAGGTAACAGTTTAGGCAATATTGAAATTGCACCTAATAATGGAATTAATTTTCCTAACAGCGGCAATGGTGGAACTGTTGATATTTTTGGAGAAATTCGTGTACGTGGTAATAATCCTATAGGTACTGCTCCAGTTGTAACAAACATTTTATATGTTACGGTGGATGGCAATGATAGTAATGACGGTCGTGCAATGGATCCAAGTCGCGCCTGCCGAACAGTTACTGGTGCAGTTAATAGTCCAGCGTATCAATCAGGTACACAAATTCGTGTTGCCCCAGGACATTATTTAGAAAATAATCCAATTCAATTAAAACCATATACTAGTGTTGTTGGCTCAGATCTACGTACCACTAGTATTGAACCTATGAATAAGACACAGGACTTATTCCATATGAACTCTGGTTGCTATTTGGCATTCATGCAATTTTTAAATGGACGTAGTGGACTATTACCAGGCACATATGCAAATGGATATAATCGAGGCGCATATTGCACAGCATTCCCTCCATTGCCAGTTGGCGAACAAATTACTTTGTTCCATAGCCCATACATTCAGAACTGTACAAATTTAACTGGCCCTTGGTTAAAAGACGGCACAATGTTTGTACCAAATGAAACTGTGCAAATTCCATTTGCAGTAGGTACTGGTACTTGGGTTGCTAATACAACCAGCATTGTTGTAAATTTCCAAAATTTACCAATAAATGGATTCATATATGCTGGTGTACGTAACAGTAGCAGTACCCAATATACCAATCCATTGGCTCTACAACCAACAATTGTTCCTAAAGGAACTGTAGCCGACAAAAATGAATTATTGAACAAAACAAATCCAGTATTATTTGATGCATATACTGCAACAGATACTGGTGCAATTTGGGTATATACGGAAGCTACTGGAATTCAATTAGGTCAAAGTATTGATACTGGTCCTCAAAATCCTGGATTCTTTAATGCAAGAACATTAATGTTAGCTAACAAGAAATTTATACAATGGCAGGTAGTGTCTTGGATAAATCAACAAATCCTTGCTAACGCAGGAATGGGCGGCATATGGGACGGGTTTGAATATGATCGACAAATATGCTATAGAGACGTTGGAATTTTAATTGAAAACGTGGCCTATGATGTTACATTTGGTGGAAATGAAAAGAGCATTGAATCTGGGTTAGCCTATTGGAAAGGTGCAGTAAGCCTTATCGCAACTGAAAGGTCACAAACAACTGCTGCAATTTCACAGCTAGAAACGTTACTTGAACAAGTAGTTGTAAATTCATTAATTACTCCGTTGCCTCCAGTTACAGACATTCCAGTTGATAAACAAGTTATCAACTTTGTGATGATTGATGGCGATGTTGCTATTCCTAGTATGCAGGATTTATTTGGCATTATCACTGAAATCATTACAAATGGTCCAGATGCGGCGCCTGCCAAATATAACAGTGGCGGACCAGATGCGGCATTTATTAGTGCTGAAATTTTAATGCAGGCCAACCGTACATTTATTCAAGAAAATACTATTAATTATATTAATTGGAATTTAGTTGGCGGTAGTTTACCATACAACAAAATTAAATGTGCTAGAGATTCTGGAATTATTATTGATAGTATTGCTGCTGACTTATTACATCCTACAACAGCCCATAGTCAAACAACATTTGCAGGGTTGCAATATTACTCTCAAAATGGATATATTGGAAATATTGGTACTGAAATTGTTGAAACTACCAGAGCAATAGCTTATCTGCAAAAAATAGCAGCCAAAGTTATACAAAATATTACTACGTCTACTGATGCATTATTAGGAATAACTCGTTTTTCTAATGCTACTCAAGACTTTAGTTATCAGCCGGCAACTGACAACGAAGTGGCCACTTTAAACAGTGAATTTGGAATCATTACAAGTATATTGAGTGGAGATGTTACAGGATGGACAGATGCATTAATTCCTAATGGTTCTCCTAGTAATTTGATCAATGTTCAAAATGCTTATAATTCACTACTGAGAAATACTGGATATATGACTGCTGAAGTTATTGCATATATTCAAGCTAGCGGAACTATTGGTGGATTAGATTTCCATGCATTTGATGTATCTACTTGCGAACGAGATATTGGATATATCATTAAGAGTGTGGCTTTTGATATATTACACGGCGGTAATAGACAAGCAATTCAAAGTGGATTGAGCTACTATAGTCAAGTAGGCGGAGCGACTGTGGTTCCTCAAGAAGTGGCGGCAACTTCTCAGGCATTTACTTTCTTAGGTGGATTGATTAATACACTAATTACTGCACCATTAAGTTATACACCATCTCAAATAAAAGTTCTTCCAGTATTAGATTTGCCGGTGTCTAGTTCTACAGTCACTAATTTAGTAACAATATTGGTTAATACATTAACTAACATTATTTCAAATGGTCCAACCGGGTACGGATATAGTCCAATTAATACGGCAACTAGTTATGCTTCAGAAATTACCAATGCATACAACATTATTGGAGCGAATCGTAAGTTTATAGTTGCTGAGACATTGGCGTATTTGGATAGAACCTTTAATCCAACTAGCTTCAATTATGATCAAGCATATTGCTATAGAGATATTGGACTAATGGTCGATGCAGTTAGTCAAGATATATTGTTAGGTGGAAATCAGAAATCTATCGAAGCTGGCTCCAGTTATTGGAACCAGGGATATAACTATATTGCAAATGAACTTACAACAACTACAGCCGCAATCAGTTATATTAGTGACATTAGCAAAAAAATTATTAAGAATCAAGTAGTGGCTCCTGTAACTGGTACAGTGGCTACACAAATTATCAACACTTTCTTCCAATATGGCGATGATTATATGCCACAAGAAGCAATTGGACGTAATTTTGGAATTATTAGTACTATAATTAACAACGGATTAAGTGCCTCGCCCCCAGTATATGCAGGAGGTGGGCTATTTGCATTGACTGGGTTGAATGGCGCCGATGTCAAATATAGTCCTAAAGTAACTTATGTTGGAACGTTAAGCGACACACAATATCTAATAGGATTAAACACCGCAACTATTGGATTTGGTATTAATTCTACTTTGTATTTTGGTGATACTCTTGTGTTCCCTAAACAAGAATTTGAAGTTAATACAATAAGTTTAAAACAAACTGGAAGTTATTCAACTTGGGATAGTCGTAAGGTTGATGGAATTGGCGGCATGGGCGGTAGTTTAGTTGACGGGGCTGTAATTAGCCCTCGCAGTCCAATCCAATCTTTTGTTTACGATGCGTTCACACAATTAACACAGGGCGGCCGAGGAATTCGTATTACCAATAACGGTTATGCGCAGTTAGTTTCAGTGTTTACTATTTTTGCATCAGTGGCTGTTCAAGTTGATAATGGGGGTATTGCGTCTATTGTCAACAGTAATGCTAACTTTGGTGATTTGTGTCTCGTTGCCAAGGGTTATGGTAAACGTGCATTTAGTGGAACAGTTTTCAATCCACCATATAGAGCATATCCATTCAGTCCAGGTGTTGACGGGCTTGATCAATACTATCCAAACGGGTATTGGCCAAATAATGGCGGCAAAGTTGAAATTTATGTTCCTGATTCTGCTAACCGGCCACACATTAGTTTGGTTATGGAAGTAATTCCACCAAATAATTATGTAAATGAATATAACAGTCCTGAACTTGCGGCTAATGGAATTGTGTTAGAAGGCTTTTTGAATGCTAAACCAAGTACAGGTACGTTAGTTGCTGGAACTATTAGTCTTTCTGATATTGATACAACTGACGTATACATTAACAATAACGTATACATTTTAGATCAATTTGGATACCCGTATGACAACTTTTCTTATTTGCATGATGATTTTGGAAATCCAGTTGATAGTAATGGTAAATCTACATCTACACATTATACAAATCCAGCATATAAACTTTGGTATGCTGCTACTGGCACATATGTAACTGATATTAATTATAATAGTATTGTGTTGAATAGACCATTAACAAGTGGTGCTAGTTTTTCAGCCAATATTAATTATTTTACTTTATATTTCTGTGGTAATTCGTATTATACGGTTCAAACTAGTTCAGTAGCTACAAATCCATATTTGTTAAATTCAAATATATTATCTGCTAACACTAACCCAAATTACCAAGGACCACAAACAAGCCAAATTACTCAACACGTTGCTATTTTAGGACACATGAGGGATTTAATTAATGCTATTATTGGTAATTCCATAGTAAGCACAAGTGCTGGAAATACTGTTGATCAATTTAGGGATACTAATTTAACTAATGGAATCTTGTCCACACCATTCATTAATTTACGATTTGGTTATTTGACTCAAATTATCAGTGCTCCAAATATAAATTCTGCATTGAGTGTTGTGCCATCAAGTGAGATTACACAATCTGGTGATATTCCAACTGGTGTGACTAGTGCAATAACACTAATACAGGAAAATATTGACTTTATTGGTTCTGAAATATATTATTATACTTTAGGACAATATCCTACATTATTAAACGGCAGTACTGGAACGTCTCAACAACTCAAATGTCAACGCGATATAGAATTAATTTGCCAACAACTAATTTATGATTTAGAAACTGGTGGAAACTATAACATGATCTATTCTGGATTGAGTTATTGGAGCCGTTCTGGTACCTATCATATTGTAGAATTGGGAGAAGCTGTTACAGATACTGAATTATTTAAAGACGGCACTACCGTTAATTTCTATCAACGAAGTTATATTAGTGCATCAGGATATGTATTTGAATATGTGGGTGCTGGGTCAAATTATGGCGCACTACCACAAGTAGGACAAGCTGACCCAGTACAGAAGCAAGAAACTGTACAATTGGATAGCGGTAAAGTCTTCTTTACAAGTACTGACCAAAATGGTGACTTTAGAATTGGTCCTAGTCTGGTAATTAGCCAGGCTACAGGGGTTATTTCAGGAAGAACATTTACCCAATCATTATTTGCTAATATGACTCCGTTCATCTTGGCTATTGAAAACTTATAAGGATATTAAAAATGGCACAATTACCATTAAACACATTTAAAACTAAAACAGCAAAACTTCAAAGTACATGGAAATTTGGTACTACTGCCACTGTTTATACTGCACCAATTGGAACTACTGCAATTGTTTTGATGGCGCAGGTTGCGAATTTAGATACTGCAACACACTATGTAAGTTTTAGCCATTATAGAAATCGACCAATATTAGCCGATGCACAAGGTAATGGCGGCCAAGCTGCTCGAACAACTAGTACACTGGTAATGAATTACGGTATTCCTCCAGGAGATGCTGGAAATCCTCTAAGTGGTAAATTGATTATCGAACAGTTAGATAGTGTTCAAGCCTATGCCGATGTTAACGGACAACTACAGTTGATATTAAGCATTCTTGAAACTGCTAATACATAATAGGATATTTCGATGCCATCATTAATAAGCGGATCAAAACTTAACCCTAGTTCACCATCAAACTATGCTGCATTGGGTGATGTTCAGTATAAACTTGGACCCACTCCCTCAACCAGCACGGGGTATACATTAATTACAGACGCAGATAGTAAATCTACATTTGTTAGTAGTTTAGGTAACTTACAATTTACTTCAGGTACAGTTTATAGTAATATTGTCAATCAAAATATTCAATTTATTGGAACTGGTACTGGCACTGTAATCGTTTCTGGACCACAACTTAATACCAGTACTACTACTGGAGTTTTGGTAATTCAAGGCGGCATAGGAATTGCCAATGGATTATATACAGGCGAAGACATTTATGTAAATGGTTTGAGAATTGGTCAAGGATATCAAGGTCATAATAACATTGTAATTCAAGGTATTGCTGACACTGATGGACAAAATTCTCCTGACGGTGAAAATAGTATTGGAATTGGTTATAACACTCTTGGTGGAATTAACAATTCTTTAAACACAATTGCTATTGGTAATTATGCATTAAGTACTGGCACTTACACTGTTAATACCATTGCTTTAGGAAATCACAGTTTATATAAAGCAGGTACTATAAAATCAATCCTAATTGGTAATATTACCACAATTTTAATTGGTTCCACTACAACAGTTAGTGTAATCAATCATGGATTGAGCACTGGAACTGAAATTATTATCAACGGGGTAACTGGTACTACTGAATTAAACGGCAATAATTATCTTGTAAATGTTATTGATCAAAATAAACTTGAATTATTTTCAATATATGATCCAAATTTAAGTACACCTGTAATTTCCTCCAATGCTTATGTTAGTGGTGGCACAGTATCACGCACTTGGACTACTCAAAATAATATTGGTATTGGAACCTATGCTGCTTCAAGTTTTTATCAAGGCGTGGACAATTTCTTTGCTGGACATAATGTAGCAAGCCAATTTACCACTGGTAGTTATAATTTGTTCATGGGTGCAGACACTGCCAATAACATGACCCATGGAAATTCCAATATTTCCATTGATGGAAATCAATTAGTTGACGGTCTAAATGGACAAATTGGTATTGGTTCAATATTTTATTACAATGGCGGCGGATATCTACAATTAGAAACAAATGTAGGATTGGGGCTAGGCGACGACGCCTCTAATTCAACTAATACGGGTGCTCTAGTGGTATACGGTGGAATGGGAGTTAGTAGAAGTTTGTACGTTGGCGCAAACTTAATTGCCAATGGTAGTGGAATAGTGACATTAAGTCCTAATGGTGGCGATGTGACTATGGAACCAACGGGTGGTGGATCAGTGGTCATTTATCCTGAATCAAATTCCCCAGGTAATATGGATAACATGTACATTGGTAGCTATCAACCAAGAGACGGAACTTTTGTTGATGTATATTCACAAACCGTACAAGTATCATCTACCGAAAGTAGTATCAGTACAGTTACTGGTGCATTAACCGTTGTGGGCGGCGTGGGTATTGGCGGAACAATGTATGTAAGTGGATTTAGAAACACTTCTACAAACTATTCTTTGTTCTATAATACATTAACTAATGAAATTACATTTGATGCTGCTGCTGGCGATGGCGGCGGTAATGGTATCTCTTCAACATCTACGAATACGTATAATGTCTATGTTCAAAATGTAGCAACAAATACCGTTTATTATCCATCTTTAGTTGAAACTATTGGCGATTTTAGCCCAATTGATGGCGATTATAACCTTACTTATGATACTACTGATAATAAATTAACTGTGCCAATGTTAACGGTAACAAGTTCTACAGTAAGTACAAGTTCCACAACTGGAGCATTAACTGTAACCGGCGGTGTTGGGATACAAGGCAGTGTATATAGTCAAGATGGCAATATACAAGAAAACTATCTATTATATTCTCCTAAGGTAAGCGTATCAAGCACTGTTCCAACAACGTCAACTAATAAAGTTGGTGATATTTGGATTGATTTAACTAATCTTGCATATTATCAATGGATAGACGACGAAGGCGCCAGATTCTGGTTACAAATAACAATATTATAAAAGAGTTAAAAATATGCCATTAGGATTTCCTTTAAACCCAACCACGGGTGATACTTATACATTAGGCACCCAAACATATAGATGGAATGGAGTTGCATGGGCCATACAAGTCCAGTCAGCACAAAATCCCAGCGCCATTACTATAGGGACTGGTACTGCTACGATATCAATTGGCAGCGGAACCATTACTATTGCTGGCGATACAGTATTAACTACTATAAGTATTGCAGCTGGAACTGATACCCAGATCAGTTCAAATCTAGGTATTGTTACAATATCAAATACTAGCTCATTACAATCAGTAACTGATCGCGGATCTACAACATCTAATATTGTTAATATTTCCAATCTTACCAACACTGAAAGTACCTACACTGGCGCACTGATAGTTGCAGGCGGCGTCGGCATTGGTAAAGATTTATGGATTGGTGGAAACTTTTATGTTCAAGGTAGAACAGTTATCACAACATCAACTTTTGCGGGACAAATTCAAGCTGGTCCAGATATATTAATCACTGCTACTGATACTGGTGTGGTATATTTCAGTGATATTAGTACACTACAATCAGTTACTGATAGAGGGGCCACAACTACCAATCAGATTCACTTTGCAAATACCACTAGTTCCACATCAAGTAGCACTGGCGCAGTGACTGTTGCTGGCGGCCTAGGAGTTGCAGGGCGTATAAGTTCAGAAAGTGTCCAAATTGCAGATGCTATCTTTGATTCTATGTCAGTTCAAATAAATAACACAGCAACAGTTGTTATTGATTACTATCCGTTCAGTACATTTAGGTCCGCCAAATATGTAATACAAATTGATAGTGGAACAGGACCAACTGCGCAGTTTGAAGTAATTGAAATTTTGTTATTGATAGACAATGTTGGAACAATATATGCAACTGAATACGCTGTGCTGACGTCTTCAGGTGAGCTAGGAGAGTTTGCAGCATCGTTAGATATAATGTCAAATAATGTAAATTTATATTTTACGCCATATGCTGCTACGAATAAAGTAATAAAAATATTAAGAACTGGGTTAGCTACTTAATTCTTATAACAGGAAAACACTAAATGGCACTAACATCAATTGGAAGAGACTTCGTAACACAGAGAGGTATAGTAGTAGAAGGTACTGGCACGGTTACATCTAGTACTGGGCAAACTAACGTTTTACAAGTTTTTGGCGGTGCAGCAATTGCAAAAAACTTAATTGTAGGATCAACTGCAACAGTCTGGGGTCCTACTAATTTAAATAACACATTGGCGGTTGGCGGTCAAAGCACATTTAATGAAGTTACGGCTACAGTATTTTCTGCTACCAGTATAACAGTTACTGGACAAAGCACATTGGGCACTGTCACTGCCACAGTATTTTCTGCAACTAGTGTAACAGTTACTGGACAAAGCACATTGTGCGCTGTCACTGCCACAGTATTTTCTGCAACTAGTGTAACAGTTACTGGAAAAACACTAGTCAATATATTCACTGCAACCAATGCTAAGACCGATTATTTAACTGTTAATACTCAGTTAGATGTACTTGAACAATCAAATTTAAATGGATTATTTGCTAGTCATTCAACAATGACTTCGTTAACCGTAAATGATGTTGCCAGTGTTGCTGGTATTTTATATGCCACGCAAGGTACTGATCCAACTGGTGCAAGTAACGGCACTGGTGCATTTCAAGTTAACGGCGGGGCAGCAATATCAGGACAATTATGGGTTGGCGGCGCTGCATATTTTGGAGGAGATTTATACGTTGACGGAACACAATTTGCAGTCAATAGTACAAGTATTGCCACAGGTGACAAAACTATAGTATTGTCAACAGCTAGCACAACGGCTGCTTTAGCAGCTGGGTCTGGTTTATTAATTGGCAGTTCTAATACTAACGTAGCATATGCATATTTGTTGTTTGATGGAACTACCTCAACTGGATATTGGTATACTGCCAATGGTATTAAAATCAATGCCACTACTGGTGCAAATTCTACTAATACTGGTGCATTGCAAGTTGCAGGCAGTATTGGTGTTGCAGGCGGAATGTTTGTTGCTGGGGTAGTAACTGCTAGTAACTTTATTGGATATTTAGGCGGCCCTGGTTCTGGCGCAATTGGATCTGGTTCAAATTTATATGGCGGGACTGTTGGAGCATTAGTTTATCAATCAGCTCCTAATACTACTGCATTTTTAAGCTCAGGCACTAACGGACAGTTGTTATATATGTCTGGTGGGGTTCCTACTTGGCAAAGTCCAGGTTTGTTAAGTGCTGGTAATGCAACCACTTCTTCAAATATTGCAGGTGGGTTGAAAGATCAAATCCCATTACAAAGTGCCCCAGGACAAACTACATTCAATGCTGGCCTAGTTTATAATGGTACAACTTTTACCACTACAAATATCCAAGTAACTAGCAATAATAACGCCACAAGTTCAACAGGTAATAGCGGTGCATTAATGGTCACCGGCGGCGTTGGTATTAGTCAAGATCTTTGGGTTGGCGGCAACCTTAATGTTGCTGGAAACATTATATTAGATGGAGTTGGACTTGATACTGTTCAAGGAACAACTGCAACATTTGCTCAAGTAAATGTAACAGGTACTGGGATTGCTTTAGCAGTTCCAAACGGTAGTATTAGCATTGGACAAATTGTAACTGCCAGTATAGTAGTCATTACCAGTACTAATTTCAGCACAAGCACTGCTATAAGTAACGCATTGTATGTTGCAGGTGGAGTAGGCATTGCTAGAACACTAAAGGTCACTGGTGACACTTGGATTGGTGGCAGTTTAAACGTAGCTGGTAATATTACCGGTACCAATGTAACTATTAATAATCTTACTGGTACAAACGCTCAATTCTATGGTGATGCAACTGGCAGTGGTGCTCTATATGCAGGTGTATTGGGATACACCCCGTTTGGCCAAACAATGGCGCAATTTACAGGTAATCTTGACAATTACATGGAAATTAATGTCCAGAATATCAGTACTGGAACAAAAGCATCCGCTGACATTGTAGTAAGTGCTGACAACGTTGGTACTAATAACGGCTATATTGATATGGGTATCACCAATAGTAATTGGGATGGTACACAACCATATAGTTTGGGTACAGTATTAGGTCCAAATGATGGTTACATCATGATGGGGCAAAATGCTAATCCTGGTGTTGGTGACTTAGTATTTGGTACAACTACTACTAGTAGTCAGATTAAATTTGTAGTTGCTGCAACCACATTACCAACAACTACTGCATCGGTTGCATTAATTATTAATCCAGTTGGTTCAGATGCATTATCAACAACTACTGGTGTAGTGGTAGCATATGGCGGTATTGCAGCAACAAGTGCATATATTGGCGGTATTGTAACAAGCACATCACATGTGATTTTTGGCACAACAGAAGTAAATTCCACTAACTCTGGTGCTTTACAAGTTGCTGGCGGCGCGGGAATTGGCGGAGGATTGTTTGTTGGCGGTGCAAGCACATTTACTAATGCAACTGTTACCATTTCAACTAACAGTGGTGCTTTGCAGGTAGTTGGCGGTGTTGGTATTGGTCGAGGCTTATATGTTGGAGATGCAGTAACTGCTACTTCAGTTACAGTTAGTTCAGATTATGGATTTAAGGCTCCTGCTACTAGTAGAATTACATTTGGTGTAAGTACAAGTACTGCAACTACTATCTATGCAGATTCTACGCAAATATTATTGCAACCTGCAAATAGTGGAACCGCAGTTACTATTAAGGCTGCTGGAACTCTTGGAAACAATACAGCATCTGGAGCGTTACAAGTTACTGGTGGTGTTGGTATAAGTGGTGGAGTTTTTGTGGGCGGCATCGTTACAGCGACAACATTTGTTGGTGCGTTAACTGGATTAGCTACAACTGCAACATTGGCATATAATGCTACCACTGCCACTAACGTGGCAGGTGGTGCCGCAGGCAGTATTCCAATTCAAGTAAGCCCGGGTGTAACTGGATTTATTCCATTAGGCACAAGTGGTTATGTATTGACTGCTGGTAGTACTACTGCAACTTGGACTGCATTAAGCGGAGTCACCGCTGGAAATGCAACTACCGCAACTAATATTTCTGGGTTTGCAGCACAACAGATATTATTCCAATATTCTCCAGGAATAACTACTGCTACTTCAAATCTAACATACAATTTAAATCTTAACCAGTTCACTACTACCAATATATTAGCATATGGAATTACAACATCTACTGGACAATTGGTTGCCAACAGTGGAGTCTCATCTCAAGGAACTAATACAGGTGCATTGGTAGTTTATGGCGGGGCAGGTGTAACTGGAGCAGTGAGTGCTGGCGGGATAGTATATGCTGGTTTACAAAGTGCAGCTACAAATGCACCAATACTAACATTCTCTGGTGGAAACACAACGTTTGCTACCTACACCAGCAACAGTTTGACTGGTACTGGTCAAGTCACATTAGACAGTTGGTCAACCAGTAGCTATCGAACAGCAAGATATGTTGTTCAAATTGAAGATAGTAGACAAGTTCATATTACAGAAATGACTGTATTTACTAATTGGTCTAATGTTTATGTAAACCAATATGGCATTAGCACTACAAATGGTGAATTAGGTGAGTTTGACGCTAATTTGGTTGGTGGTAATGTAACTTTATATTTTACTCCAGTTGGCGCGGCGGCAATGACTATTAAAATGTCAAGACTAACCATTACTTCATAATCAAATGAATATACATTAAAGGGGGAATTTTTCCCCTTTTTTTGTCTATTGTATTTTCTGAATAAATAACTCGTAGTCGAAAGTGGAAAGGGAAACAGACGACCATGACAGCAAATCAAATTGACTTTAAGGTCAAAAATGGCCTAACGGTCGTTAGCACAGCAACGGTTCAATCTATCGTAAACAGTACCAATACCTTAACGGGTGCGATGGTAATTAAGGGTGGCGCGGGCATTGGCGGTAACGTTAATATTGGTGGCACTGTTGTTGGTGGAAGTATCCGTAAGACTACTAGTTCAACCCCTCCTTTATACCCAGTTATAGGTGACGAATGGTATAATTCTGTAACCGATGCCCTATATAGATATACTTCTGATGTTAACGGAAATTCTTATTGGTTAGATATTACTGGTCCATTCTCAGCAGGACTTGGTGCAAATGGAGTGCAGGGTGTTCAAGGAGCTCAAGGCGTTCAAGGACCTTCTGGTGGAGCTCAGGGGGTTCAAGGCGCACAAGGTGTTCAAGGAGCGCAAGGAGCACAGGGCGTTCAAGGAGCACAGGGCGTTCAAGGAGCACAGGGCGTTCAAGGAGCACAGGGCGTTCAAG
>Ga0114966_10002663_pt1 | contig 15855 bp, 9 predicted proteins | sample M_130207_XF_Meta_FD_87029 | JGI IMG/M metagenome (GOLD analysis project Ga0114966, IMG submission 87029) | Freshwater microbial communities from Lake Montjoie, Canada to study carbon cycling - M_130207_XF_MetaG | ecosystem: Environmental > Aquatic > Freshwater > Lake | place: Lake Montjoie...
ATAAAAAACAGTTTGGTTTAAAGTAAGCTCCCAACTATTTACTCTTGTTTTATAATTAACATCATAGTTAAAGCCTATCGATTTTTCAGATTGAATACCTGGTAAAAAGCCTTTTAAATAATGATAATCTCTTTCGTCCATTTCAGCATTAAATAAACTAGGTGTTTTATATCCAGCCCCTCCACCCATGCGCATAGTTACCTTGCTATTTACTTTATACATCAGTGACATTCTTGGTAATAAAAAATTACCATAGGTATTATTATGGTCTAGTCTGAGGCCCGACTGTAAAGTCAATACATCATTCATTCTCCAGTCGTCTTGAATAAAGCCACCCATGGTAGTAAAGGCATCATTGGGAAGTAAACTACTATCGGGTAATTGTTTCGTAAAGTTTTCTCCATTAAAATTAATACCCATTACTAAATTATGTACTGTATATTTTTTTGAATAAGCTAATTCAGAATACCAGCTAGCTTGTTTTCCCTTCATACCAAATACATTGGTAATAATATCTCTATTCATCATACTATAATTAGCCTTGGCAGTGAGCATACCACCATCGCTGTATTTCTTTTCCCAAACGCCATCAACTGTATTTCTTAATGTTTTATTCTGATTAAAAAATTGATGAGCTATAGAAGGTTTTCCATTTAATACGGCCATGTCCCCACCATTTCTATCTTCATAATTTAAGGTATAGCCTAAAGTAGTAGTAGAATTATCTTTTCCGTAAATAAAAAATCGAGGATGTATAAAAACACTTTTTACAGCGGGTACATCTGAAAAACCATCTTTGTCTACATCTACTTCTTTTTGTTGAGTAGTACCTGCATAAAGTGAATAGCCTGTATTTTTATTTCTACCTGAGAAAAAACTATTGAAATTGGTTTCTTTTAAACTTGAATAGTTTAAGGTGATACTTTTTTCAGGCCTTCCTAATTTAGGTTTTTTAGAAATTAAATTTAACATTCCTGCAATTGCTCCTCCTCCATATAAAGTAGAACTAGCCCCTTTTACCAATTCAATTTGTTGTAAGTCTAAAGGGGGTATTTGTAAAATACTAAAACTACCTGCATAGCCTCCAAACAAAGGCATGCCATCTCTTAATATTTGAGTATACTTTCCTTGTAGTCCTTGAATACGCATATCAGCATTACCAGTGGCAGCGCTGGTTTGCTGTATTTGAATACCAGCAATATCGCCAAGTAAGCTAGCTATATTGCCTGGCTTAATTCCATTTTCTTCTTTCACTTCTTCTGAGCCCAAAACTTCTACTTTAGTTGGAAGGTCCTCAATTCTTGAATTGGTTCTTGAAGAAGAAACAATAATGACTTCTTCCAATTCTTCCTTCGCTGCTATTAAACCAATAACGATAGGACTATTATTTTTTCCTGTAAATTGAAAACTAGTATCTAGTATTTCAAAGCCTGTATGACTTATAATTAAATGAATTTTCCCTGCTGCAATATTCGTAATTATAAATTCACCTTTATCATTGCTAACGGTTCCTTTATTAATGCCAGCTAGTTTAATAGACGCACCCGTTAAAGGAGTCCCTTCTGCTTTATCAATAATGGTTCCCTGTAAGTCTTGCGCTTTTACTACATGTACCAGTAAAATACTTATTGCAATAAGTAATACCTTATTTATTTTTTTAAACATCTATCAATTTATTTTCTACAATTATTTATTAGCCACCAAAACTTTAAAACTACCTGGAATCATTTTAGGTCTTGTATTTGGTTTTGCATCTGCGGGTAATGGTTCGAAATCGGCAGTAGGTAAATATATTTTATGGGTAGCTTCATCAATAGCAATAGTTCTTGCCCCTTTTGCGGTAGGAATATTTTCAACTAAACTAAAATGATTTGCATCTACTTCTTTAATAATACTCATGGTACCTTCTCCGTTAGATGTAAAAATCAATTTTGATTTATTATCAAAAGCAACACCATCACAACCATCTCCAATGCCAATGGTAGTAACCATTTCACCTGTTTCAGCATTAAGCACGCCTAATAATTTTTCACCCCCTGCAAATAATCTTTTGGTAGCTATATCAATGGCAAGTCCAGTAGGTGACTCAATAGGTGCAATGCTCCAATGCGCTTCTACTACATGCGTGTTGGCGTTTATGACTACAATTTCATTTTTATCTTCTACGTTTACAAATATTTTACCTGCTTCATTAGACACTGCTGTTTCTGGTTTACCCCCTACGGCCACAGTTGCAATTACTTGTAAAGTATTGGCATCTATAAAACTAAGGTCCTTGCTTCTTCCATTACAAGTAATAATAGTTTTTGAAAAAGGATCATACATAATTGCATCCGGATTTTCCCCAGTAGCAATAGTGGCTTTTATTTCATTAGTATTAATATTAAAAGCAAAAACGTTATTTAATCTTCCATTACTGGTGAATCCTAATTGGTGAATTGGATCAAAAGCAATGCCATGCACCCCAGTTGTATTAGGAATAAAACCAATAGAGTCGCCTGTGCTTTTATCTAAAATATTTACTTGAGTCCCATGAGATACATATAATTTATTAGCATAGACGGTTAAATAATCCCAGCCCCCTGCACTTTTAATGGAAAAGCTTTGGTGTACAGCAAAATTGTTGTTTTGAGCCATTAGGCCACTCGTAAAAATGCTTACAATTAACAGAACTGCGATAGAACGAAAATAATTTTTCATGGTTTAATTTTAATAGGTAAAAATACTAGTTCTTTTATGATTTTAGAATGGTATACAAAAGATTTCCATAAGAGGTAAATGAAGGGTTTAAATTAAACCATAATTAAGCTGGCAACTTTAAAAACTATAAGATAAGGTTTGGTAATAGTTATAGTGAAAATGATCAATTGGTACAATGGGGGCCGTATCGTATAAAAAATCTAGATTAAAAGAAGTGCTTAATTTTTTACTAATAGGTAATTGAACTTGATTGAATACAGAAGTTCTATTACTTATTTTATCATGGTAAGAACCTGTTTGGTTAAAAATTCTAAAAATAAATTCAAAATGATTATTAGGGTTGACTACAGAATATTTAGCCGTTAGATTTAATTTTGGATGAGTAATAATAATTTTTTGACTATTGATTAATGTTTCATCATTTACTGCAGACCAATTCCATTTTTCATTTTCTAAGAAAATTCCACCGCCCCAAAAAAAATCTTCCCATTCTGTATTTTTAAAATAGTGAATGAGATTCATACCTGCTAAATTTCTATATTCCATACCTAGAGAGGCGTCCCATTGATATTGTAAAAAAGTTTCTAAATGTAATTTCTCATTAAGTACTTTATTATTTTTTAATTGAAAAGTGCCTAAATTTTGAATGGATTGACCGCCATTGGTGACTTTATCTACTTTCGAATAAAAAGTAGTGGCATTATTTTTTTTCAAAATAGTAAAATCACCTGTATAGAAAAAATCAAGTAAAAACTTTTTTTGTTGGTCTGTTGCAATGGAAACAGCAATTTTGCTTTGCACATTTTCAGAAGAGTCTAAGCTTTTGGTTCTGTCAGTATTTAAAATTTGTGCCTCAGTTTTTTTGCTAAGAAACACAAAACAGCATAGGCTAAATATAATAAGTAAACTATTTTTTTTCATAATTAAGGCCATTTTATTATTTAGCCATTTTATATTTATATCTAAATACAAAGGCAGTTATTAATAGTAAAGCACAGGCTTCTACTAATAATTTTTCAGGATCAAAGAAGTCAATGGGCCTGTCTTTTAATAATGGGTCCATGACAAGACCATGCACAATAAATACAAATCCGGTAATATAAGATATGACATGAATATTTCTCCAAGTAGTGGTGCCTAATTTTTTTTTGACAATTTTTTGTGTAGTAATAATTACTACTAATAAGGCAAGAAATGAAATACTACCCAATAACACAAAGATGGGCTGATGCGGTGCTGTTAGCGGATAGAGTAAATGCTTGAAACTAAATTTTGAACTAGGATCTAGTGGAATAATGATAAAATGTAAAAATACAATCACTAAAGCAAAATAAGCGGTATAATTATGTATATCAATTATTTTGAAAGTTTTAATTTTTGCTGGTAGCTTTTTCCAATAAGCCGATTGCTTATAAGCCGTGCTTAACATAATGCCTATGAGTATATTTAAGGTTAATAAGACAAGGGCTGTTAATCCCAAGACACCTGATATTTCAATGGTTTCCATGATACTCAATTTGCTATGAAGTTAAAGTTAGTGCAATTCTAAAGAAAAGTAAAATAAGCAGCTTTCTCTTTGACAGGCTCGCTTTTTTTTATTAAATTTAATCTTTACAATTCCTATTAAACAGTATCCTAAAATTTATCCTATGAGAAACAGTATTTTGCGTATTTCATTTTTCTTATGCTTGCCTTTATTCATTTTGGCCCAAAAGAAAACAGATGCCACAAAACTTGAAACAGCAAAGCCAGTGAATGAAACTAGTTATTACAAACCTTTGTTATGGAGAAATGTGGGTCCTATGCGCGGCGGTCGTTCGGTTACTTCAACAGGTGTTGCTGGAAATCCGTTAGTATATTATATGGGTACCACTGGTGGTGGTGTTTGGAAAACAGAAGATGCAGGTATTAGTTGGAATAATATTTCAGATGGGTTTTTTAAAACAGGATCGGTGGGTGCAGTAGCTGTTGCTGAATCAGATATTAATGTAGTGTATGTGGGTATGGGAGAACACGCACCCAGAGGGGTGATGAGTTCTTATGGAGATGGTATTTATAAGTCAACAGATGCAGGTAAGACTTGGAAAAATATGGGACTTGAATTAACGCGTCAAGTTTCTTCTATTCGTATTCATCCTAAAAATGCAGACTTAGTATACATAGGTGCCCAAGGGGCTATTCATGGTGCAAGTACTGATAGAGGTGTTTATAAATCGGCAGATGGTGGAAAAACTTGGAACAAAACTTTATATGTAGATGATAATACAGGTTGTGTGGATTTAAGTATGGATATGAATAATCCTAGAATTTTATATGCAGCTATGTGGGATTATCGTAGAACGCCTTGGGAAATGAGAAGTGGTGGAAAAGGAAGTGGTTTATATAAGAGTGTGGATGGAGGAGATACTTGGGAAAAAATTCAAACAGGTCTTCCGAAGGAATTAGGAAAAATGAGCGTTTCTGTTTCTAAAGCAAATTCTAATAAAATATATTTAGTAGTAGAGAGTGATTCTCAAAAAGAGCAAGGAGGTTTATTTATTTCAGATAACGCAGGAAAAAATTGGAATAGAATAAGTAAGGACCACCGCTTAGTGCAACGCGCTTGGTATTATGTAGAAGCCTTTGCAGATCCGGTGGATGAAAACACAGTCTACGTTTTAAATTCACCAGCAATAAAATCAACGGATGGTGGAAAAACTCGGCAATCCTTTAGAGCACCCCATGGCGATTATCATCAGTTATGGATTAACCCTAACAATAATAAAAATTTAATTATCTCTAATGATGGCGGTGCGGCAATATCTTTTAACGGTGGTGCTTCTTGGTCATCACAAAACAATCAACCTACTGCACAATTTTACAGAGTGAATGCAGATAATGTATTTCCTTATAATCTTTACGGAGGACAACAAGATAATACTTCAGTAAAAATAGCAAGTCAAACTACTTCTTGGGGTATCACAGAACGCGATTGGTCCTATAGTGCAGGGGGTGAGTCGGCCTTCTTAGCCTTTGATCCTAATAATCCAAGATATGTAATGGGTGGAAGTTATCAAGGAACCATAAGTTTATTAGATACTAAAACCAATGAGCAAGTAGGTGTGATGGAATATCCAGTGCAATATCAGTCCTTACAACCAAAGGATATGAATTATCGATTCAACTGGAATGCACCCATTATTCATTCTATTCATGAGCCTGGTGTTTTTTATCATGCAGGTAATGTTTTATTTAAAACCACCGACATGGGAAAATCATGGACAGCCATCTCTCCCGATTTAACTACACATGACACCAGTAAAATGGGTATGAGCGGAACGCCTTATACCAATGAAGGTGCAGGTGGAGAAAATTATTGCACTATTACTTATGTTATAGAATCACCACTTGAAAAAGGAGTATTTTATACAGGAAGTGATGATGGACTAGTGCATATTACCAAGGATGGCGGTGCTACATGGAATAATATTACACCAGAAGGTGTGAAAGGAACACTGGTGAATGCCATTGAAGTTTCTCCATTTGATAAAGCCACTGCCTACATTGCCGTGAATAAATATAAGTTTAACGATTTCACACCACTTATATATAAGACCACTGATTACGGTAAAACTTGGGTTAAAATTACTGAGGGCATTCCTTATGGAGCCTATGCACGCGTAGTAAGAGAAGACAATGAAGTAAAAGATTTATTATATGCAGGCACTGAAACAGGTTTTTATATTTCTTACAATGGAGGCAAGGCTTGGAAACAATTACAATTAAATTTTCCTATTACACCCATCACCGATTTAAAATTGCATCAAAATCATTTACTAGCTTCTACCCAAGGACGCGCCTTCTGGGTATTAGATGATTTAACAGCAATTCGTAAAAATGCAGCAAGCATTAAAACTGCAACAGCCTTACTTCCAATAAACAATATTATACGTGTTAATGGTGGAAGCTCATTAGATAGACAATTTACAGAAGACGAAGACCCGCTACAAATAAATACCACTGCAGTCAATCCAGCTACTGGCGCCGTTATTTATTATCATATTCAAAACAAGGATTCTGTAAAATCGGCCACCATTGAAATACTTGATGCCAATCAAAAAATTCTGAGAACTTATTATATGGAAAAGCCAAAAGGCAATACCAGTAATAATCAATTAGAAGCCGATCCTAAAATAGAAATTCGTTCTGGCCTGAACCGTTTTGTTTGGGATCTAAGACAAAATAATTTACCGAGTATTGAAAATGTTATCATTGAAGGAAGTATGGGAGGCAGAACGGTAGTACCTGGTAAATATGAAGCCAGATTAACTATTAATGGAATAGCAGCATCAACGGCTTTTGAAGTATTGGCCGATCCAAGGCTTAGCAATACAGCTAGTGAATACGCTATGCAAGATGCTTTATCTAAACTTACATCCGATGATATTGAAGCCATTCATGTATCGGTGGTGCAGATGCGTAAAATTCAAGATCAATTAAATCAGTTTATAAATCGCGCTGAAGGAGTTTCTACGCTAGATTCATTAGCTGCTAAAGCAAAAGCCATTGTTAAAACTATTAAAGATTGGGAGGAGCAGCTTATCCAATCTAAAGCACAAACCAATGACGACGTGATTAATTTCGTCAATAAATTAAGTGCCAATATTGTTTTTGTAAAAGGAGAAATAGAGTCAGGCAATACTCCTTATGTTACTAAAGGACAACAAAAACGTTATGAAGAATTACATGCTGAATGGAAAAAATATGAAGCACAAAAGCAAGCTTTATTAGCAGGTGAAATTGCCGCTTTTAATGAAGCATGTAGAAAGGCTAATTGGAATTTTGTAGGTTTTGAAAATTAAAATAATACTATGAGAAAAGTTATACAAATAGCAGGACTTAGTTTTTTATTAAACACGGTGCTCGTGTTTTCTGCTGACGCGCAAAATACAGGTCTTCGAAATATTGGACCTAATGATATTTATAGAATGTCTACTATTTCTAATCCAAAAATTTCTCCGGAAGGTAATTGGGTTTTATACAGTGTATCCAAAATAGATTCTGCCAAGGATAAATTTTCAAGTAAGCTATACATGATAACTGCAGATGGCAAAGAAACCCTTACACTTACAGAACAAACCAAGGGAGTCTCTAATTATAATTGGAGCCCTGATGGCAAGTATATTTCTTTTTTAGCAGCTGGTAAAGAAGAGGAAGAAGGGTCTCAATTGTATTTAATGGACAGACGTGGTGGAGAACCTATTCAAGTAACACATATAAAGGGAGAATTAAACGCCTATCAATGGTTCAACGACGGTAAGCATTTAATTTTTACCATTAAAGATTATAATTATGCAGATACGGCTAAGTCTAAAAATAGAAAACCTTACGAGATAGACAGGTACCGCTTTAAAGCAGACTATGAAGGTTATTTAGATAACAGAAAAACACATTTATATAGTTTTGAACTAGCGACAAAAAAATTAGACACGCTTACTAGAGGTAATTATAATGAGTCTGATCTAAGTATAAGTAAGGACGGTAAAATGATTACCTATGCAAGTAATGTAAGTGCAAGCCCAGACCAAAATGACAATACCAGTATTTTTTTATTAGCATTAGGGGCTGCTCAAAACCCTATTAAGCTTACTACTTATAAAGGATCAAACCGTTCCCCTAAATTTAGTCCCGATAATTTATCGATTGCTTATTTGCAATCCAGTTCGGAAGATGCTTATAATATGTATGACTTACAACAATTAGCATTAATAGATATTAAAACCAAGGCCATTAAGCTTCTTACTAAAAATTTAGACCGTTCCATAGAGAATATTGTTTGGGCAAATGATAGTAAATCTGTTTATGCATTGGTAGAAGATGATAGAGCGCAGAATATTATGCAAATAAATGCTAGCACAGGCGAAGTAAAAGCTTTGACAACTGAGATGGCCGTATATAATGCCTTAGATATAAATGAAAACGGAACCATGGTAGCATTATTTAGCAATACAGCTACCCCTAATGAAATCTATATTGCGAATAACAATAATAGTTTTCAAAAAATAACACATTTGCAAGACGCCTTTTTAGCACCGCTTAAAAAAGTAGTAGTAAAAGGCATTTCAGCCATCGCTTCTGATAAAAATAAAGTAAATGGTATTTTATACTTACCCGATTCTAATGCCAAAAAACTACCTCTTATATTATTTATTCATGGAGGTCCGGTAGCACAGGATGAATATTCATTTGATATGACCCGTCAAATTTATGCAGCAGCAGGTTATGCAGTAGCTGCTGTAAATTATAGAGGCAGTAGTGGACGCGGTGCGAATTATACCAAGGCTATATATGCCGATTGGGGTAATAAAGAAGTGAAAGATATCATTGGCATCACGAATGAATTAATTAAAGAAGGTATTGCCGATTCTAGCAAATTAGCCATTGCTGGCTGGAGCTACGGAGGTATTTTAACCAATTATACCATAGCTACCGACACTAGGTTTAAAGCAGCAGTGAGTGGTGCGGGTAGTTCTTTAATGCTTTCTTTTTATGGAACCGATCAGTACATTACTCAGTACGAACCTGAATTAGGTAAGCCTTGGAATAATTTAAAAAAGTGGTTAGATGTTTCTTATCCTTTCTTTAAAGTAAAAGAAATAAAAACGCCTACTTTATTTATGGCAAGTCAGGCCGACTTCAATGTACCCGTTGTAGGTGCGGAGCAAATGTATCAAGCGTTTAAGTCAGAAGGTATTCCAACGCAGTTAATTATTTATCCAAATCAAAATCATGGCATACGCGTTCCTTCTTATTTAGTGCACAGGTATAATACTCATTTGAATTGGTTTAAGACTTATCTTAAATAAGAAATGAATAGTAATGGCTATTAATATAGTGTAAATTATACGTATGAAAACAATTCGTTGGGGTATGATTGGTTGCGGTTCTGTCACAGAAGTGAAAAGCGGACCTGCTTTTAACAAAGCACCTCATTCGAAACTAATGGCTGTTATGCGCAGAGATGCAGAAAAAGTAAAACAGTATGCTGAAAGACATCAGGTGCCGAATTTTTTTACAGACGCTAATGAACTTATTCATCATCCTGAAGTGGATGCAATATATATAGCCACACCTCCTAAATTTCATGAAGCCTATGCTATAGCGGCTATGCAAGCAGGTAAACCTGTATATGTAGAAAAGCCCATGGGGCTTGATCTGGCAGGCTGCGAACGTATGGCTGCTTATTCAAAACAAACAGGAGTTCCCCTCGTAATTGCCCACTATAGAAGAGCGCTTCCTTTATTTTTAGAAGTAAAAAAATTAATAGATACTAAAGCCATTGGAACTATTACTGCTGTTCGTATTGAGATGTTAAAGTATGATAGCGGCCTTTTAGATCCTATTGAAAATTGGAGAATAGATCCTAGTGTAGCAGGTGGTGGTTATTTTTATGATTTAGCACCTCATCAATTAGACCTTGTATTTTATTTTTTCGGCAAAGCAAAATCCTATGAAGGAAGGGCTTTTAATAAAGCCAATTTGTATAAAGCAGAAGATACAGTAACCGGTGAAATGGAATTAGAAAATGGTATTCAATTTAAAGGAGACTGGTGCTTCTGTGTAGAGAAAGGAGAAGAGACAGATGTTTTTGAAATTATAGGTAGTAAGGGAAAAATTTCATTTCCTGTTTTTGGACATACTATTACATTAACAATAGGCGATAAGCAAAAACAAATACATTTCGACCCTCCTAAGCATAATCAACAAAATTTTATTGAAAAAATAGTGGGCTATTTAAATGGTGTAGGTGAAAACCCTTGTACTGCTGAAGATGCAATACAATCGATGCGCGTGATGGAAGCCTTTGTGTATGGGTCTAATGAATCGAAATAATGTATTACAATAAGGCAACTTTTTAAAAAGCTAATAACATTACTAAAATGATACTAATTAATATTTAACAAAATGACAAGATACTGTTTGGCGCTAGATTTAAAAGATGATCCTAAATTAATGGCTGCTTATGAAGAGTATCATGCTTCTGTTTGGCCAGAAATAATTGCTACTATTAAAGAGGCCGGCATAAAAGCCTTAGAAATTTACAGAGTAGCCAATCGTTTATTTATGATTATGGAAGCCGACGATGATTTTAGTTTTGAAAAAAAAGCAGCCATGGATGCTAAAAATGAAATTGTGATGCAATGGGAAAAATTAATGTGGGAATATCAGCAAGCCTTGCCTACTGCTAGGCCTGGGGAGAAATGGCTGCTTATGCATAAAATATTTAGTTTATCAAATTAGAAAAGAAAAACTGTTCTATAAAAATAATCAAGGCCATTGCTAGTACAAAATAGCCGAATCCTTTTTTAAGCTTAGCCCCCTCCATTTTTTTATTTAAATAATTGCCTGTTATAATTCCTGTTGTCGCTAATAAAATTATTTTAGATAAAAAGCTCCAATCCACAGAAGTATGCATTAAGTCTCCTGTAAAACCCACCAAGGATTTTATACTTATAATAACTAAGGAAGTCGCAATGGCCCTTTTCATAGGAAGCTTAGCTAGTAGTACAAGAGCAGGTATAATTAGAAAGCCACCCCCCGCTCCTACAATACCTGTCAATGAGCCTTCGCAAAAACCTACGAGCATTAAACTAAAACCATAAACAGGTAAAACCCCTTCTTCTTCTTTTTTATTTTTTCCAAGTATCATGGATAAGGCAGCAGTTAACATAAGTGTTGCAAAGAACAACATAATGAAATGGCTTTTGGTAAGCAAGATATTGGGTCCATTATAAATTTGTTCTGGTATAGCGGGCAATATAAATTTTCTAGAACTGAAAACACCCATAATAGAAGGTATACCAAAAATGAAAATAGTTTTAAAGTCAACCAATTTTTGTTTTAATCTGGAAATAACGCCAGCAATACTGCTTAAGCCAACAATGGCTAAAGAATAAGTAGTGGCAAGAATGGGCGATACATGGAAAAGGTAAACCAATAAGGGCACCGTTAAAATAGAGCCCCCGCTTCCAATAAGACCTAATGAAACTCCAATAAGTATTGACACCAAATATCCAATGACCTCCATGTCTTTAATTTTAAGTAAAACTCCTAAAAAGGATTTACAATTTAGGTACCTTTTGTCACTTAGCCGGAATTAATATTTTCTACACTAAATGTGATTTTTATCACTGTATTATCTAATTTTATGTAGCAACTTTGACTTCGAATAAAAAGAGCATATTTATGAAATTAGAACAAATATATACGGGCTGTTTAGCACAAGGCGCCTACTATATAATGAGTGAGGGAGAAGTGGCCATTATTGATCCACTCAGAGAGGTGGAGCCTTATATTCAAAAAGCAGCTTTAGACAAAGCAAAAATTAAATATGTTTTAGAAACACATTTTCACGCCGATTTTGTTTCAGGTCATTTAGACCTTGCTAAAAAAACAGCTGCCACTATTGTCTATGGACCCAATGCAGCACCCTCTTTTGATTTTCATAGCGCTAAGGATGGAGAAGAAATTAAATTGGGCAAGCTTACTATTAAGGTTTTGCATACACCTGGTCATACCATGGAAAGCACTTGTTATTTATTAATCAATGAAGTGGGTAAGCAAGTAGCCTTATTTAGTGGAGACACTTTATTTATTGGAGATGTGGGCCGTCCCGATTTAGCCCAAAAAATAAAATCCGACTTAACCCAAGAAATTTTAGCAGGTTATTTATACGATTCTTTAAGAAATAAAATAATGACTTTAGCTGATGATATTGTTATTTATCCTGCACATGGAGCGGGCAGTGCTTGTGGTAAAAAAATGAGCAAAGAAACGCAGGATACACTGGGTAATCAAAAGCAAACGAATTATGCATTGGCTGCAGACATGACTAAAGAAGAATTTATAATAGCTGTATTAGAGGGCTTAGTGGCGCCTCCTGCTTATTTCCCATTGAATGTAATGATGAATATTGAAGGCTATGATAGTATTGATAAAGTTTTAGAGAGAGGACAACATGCAATGAGTCCTGCTGCCTTTCAGACGGCTGCCAATGAAACGGGCGCCCTTATATTAGATACTAGAGACCCTCAAATATTTGCCAAAGGCTTTATTCCTAATACAATTAATATTGGCATTGATGGCAATTTTGCTCCCTGGGTAGGTGCCATGATACCCGATATTAAACAAGAAATTTTATTAGTAGCTGAAAAAGGAAGAGAAGCAGAAGTCATTACTAGACTGGCACGCGTGGGCTATGATTATACCATTGGATTTTTAGAAAATGGATTTGAAGCTTGGGAAAAAGCTGGTAAAGAAATTGACCATATCATTTCTTTAGATGCAGCAACATTGGCTTCCTTAAAAGAAAAAGACAGTAGTATAAAAATTTTAGATGTACGTAAGGCCTCTGAATATAATAGTGAACATATTGCAGGTGTGCAAAATGCACCCTTAGATTTTATCAATGATAGTATGGAGGCTATTGATAAAAATCAAACTTATTATGTGCATTGCCAAGGTGGCTATAGGTCCATGATTTTTATCTCTATTTTAAAAGCCCGTGGCTTTGATCACTTAATTGATATCAAAGGAGGCTATAAGGAATTAAAAGAGTCGGGAAAGTTTACAACCACTGACTACTCCCTACCCAAGACGCTTCTTTTATAAGGCCAGACTGTGTTTTGCAAGGGTTTTTTCTTAATTTAAAGGATCATTGAGTCCATTAAATTAATAGCTATGCAATCATATTTTCAAAAGCCCTCCTTCTTTTTTTCATTTGTTTTTACCGTATGTTTAATTGTTTCTAATAGCAAAACGCTGCAAGCGCAAGAAAAAAATACATTACAATTAAAAGGGCTAAAAGAAAAAGTAGAAGTACTAAGAGACCAGTGGGGAGTGAATCATATTTATGCAAGTAATGAACATGATTTATTTTTTACACAAGGGTATTGTGCTGCAAAGGATAGATTATTTCAATTTGAAATTTGGAGAAGACAAGCCACAGGCACAGTGGCTGAAATTTTAGGTGCAAGAGAATTGAAAAGAGACATAGGTACGCGCCTATTTAAATTTAGAGGAAACTTAGAAAAAGAATTAGCACATTATCATGAGCATGGTCAAGCCATTATTCAAGCCTATGTAGATGGCGTGAATAGTTATATCACAGAGGTGAACGCTAAGCCAGCCCTACTTCCTATTGAATTTAAAATTTTAAAAATACGTCCTGCAAAATGGACTACTGAAATTGTTATATCAAGACACCAAGGCTTACTTGGCAATATTACACAGGAATTAAATATTGGAAGAGCAGTGGCTACGGTGGGAGAGAAAAAAGTAAAAGAATTAATTTGGTTTCACCCTAAAGATCCTAACCTACAATTAGACACGGCTATTAGAGGCGATTTATTAAAAGCTGATATTTTAGCATTATACAATGCTTACAGAACAGAAGTAGAATTTACTAAATCGGATATTTCAGAACACGACGAAGACGATGTATCGGCTTTAGATATTTTAAATAAAAGAAAACAGCTTGCCGATTTTTTACCCGAACAAGAAATGGAGGGAAGTAATAATTGGATAATTAGTGGTCGCAAAACAGCTAGTGGTTTTCCTATGCTTGCCAACGACCCACACCGAAAAATTGCAGTGCCTTCACTTCGTTATATAGTGCATTTGGTAGCACCGGGTTGGAATGTGGTAGGTGGCGGAGAGCCAGAGATACCAGGGGTTTCCATAGGGCATAATGAATTTGGGGCCTGGGGTTTAACTATTTATGAAACCGATGGAGAAGACCTATATGTGTACAATATTAACCCTTTACATAAAGATGAATATTGGTATAAAGGACAGTGGGTAAAAATGAAAACCATTTCAGAAAATATAAAAATAAAAAACGCAGCTAGTCAATCAGTTCAATTACATTATACCGTTCATGGCCCAGTTACTTTTATTGATTCAGTAAATAATAAAGCTTATGCAGTAAAATGTGCCTGGATGGAAGCAGGCGGTGCACCTTATTTAGCTTCCTTAAGAATTGATCAAGCAAATAGTTGGGAAAGTTTTAGAGAAGCTTGTGCCTATAGTCATATACCTGGAGAGAATATGATATGGGCAGATAAAAAAGGAAATATAGGTTGGCAGGCAGTGGGTATAATTCCTATTCGAAAAAATTTCAGTGGCTATGTTCCAATACCTGGTGATGGCAGGTATGAATGGGCGGGTTATTTACCTATTAAAGAGCGACCCCATTTACTGAATCCAAGCAAAGATTTTTTTGCCACAGCGAATCAGCATGTGACTCCAGATACTTATGAACATTGGGATGCAGTAGGCTATACCTGGGCCGATCCTTATAGAGGAGATAGAATAAATAAAGTGTTAACGGAAAAAAATAATATTAGTTTGGAGGATATGGGAAAATTACAAACCGATTATTTTTCTATACCTGCAAGTACCATTGTACCGCTTCTTGAAAAAATAAAATTCGAAGATTCTTTTTCAAATATTGCAAAACAATATTTAATGAATTGGAATTTTGTCTTAGATAAAAATAGTATTGCTGCAGGTATTTATGTAAGCTTAGAAAAACAATTAGCTATCAACGCACAAAAATATTTTGTACCCGATGAAATTAAGCCTTGGATTAATTTGCAATTAAAAAAAGTAATAGAGCGTTTAGAAAATCCTGTAAATTATTTTGGAGCAAATGAACAAGTAGCAAAAAATAACAGAGATGCCTTTGTAAAAAAAGCATTTGAAACTGCTATCCAAAGTTTAAAAAATAAATTAGGCACTGATATAAATGCCTGGAACTATGGTCAAGAGAAGTACAAGCATATATATTTTGAACACCCCTTAGCTAATTTGGTAAGTCCTGCTTTAAAAGCCAAATTAAACATAGGTCCGCTTCCAAGAGGGGGTAATGGCCAGACACCAGGGTCGACCGGTGGTGCCGATAATCAAGTAAGTGGGGCTAGTTTTCGAATTTTGATGGATACCCATGACTGGGATAAAACATTGATAATCAATACTCCTGGTCAATCTGGGGATAGCAATAGCCCTTTTTACCGAAACCTTTTCACTACCTGGGCCAATGACAGTTATTTCCCTTCCTATTATTCCAGGAAATTAATTGAGAAAACAGTGGTGGAAAAATGGGTAATTAAGCCC
>Ga0114966_10002665_pt1 | contig 15849 bp, 17 predicted proteins | sample M_130207_XF_Meta_FD_87029 | JGI IMG/M metagenome (GOLD analysis project Ga0114966, IMG submission 87029) | Freshwater microbial communities from Lake Montjoie, Canada to study carbon cycling - M_130207_XF_MetaG | ecosystem: Environmental > Aquatic > Freshwater > Lake | place: Lake Montjoie...
CATGCTCGACCGAGACGACGCCGTCGTAGCCGTGGCGGAATAGCGCAGCGATAAAGCGATCCCAGCGCACCTCGCCAAGGCCGGGGAGGCGTGGCACCTGCCAGCCCATGCCAAGGCTCATGATGCCCTCGTCATAGAGTCCGTCGCGGTCGATCTCGAGATCCTTGGCATGCACATGCAGGATCTTGGGAGCGAACTCGCGCACGACGCGCTCGATGTCGATCATCTGCCAAACGAGGTGAGAAGGGTCGAGGTTGAGACCAACGTCGTCGCCGGGCAGTAAGCGAAACAGTTCGCGCCAGATCGCGGGCGAGTACGCGAGGTTCTTGCCGCCAGGCCATTCGTCCTGCGAGAAGATCATCGGACAGTTCTCAAAGGCGACCGCGACGTTGTGCTCACGGGCAGAGGCGATCAGGGCGGGCCAGACGGCTTTGACATCCTCGAAAGCGTTTGGCACAGATTGGGCTGGATTGCGTCCGACGAAGGTGCCGACGACATCGACACCAAGCAGGCTGGCGGCGCGAAAAACGTGTGGAAGATGTTCGCGAGCCGCCTGCGCGGTGGCGGCATCCGGGTCGAAAACGTTCGGGTAGAAGCCGAGCGACGAGATCGACAACCCACGCTCGTCAAGGAGCGTGCGAATCGCCGCTGCCCCGTCGGCGTCCAGCGTCTCGGTTGGCACGTGGCAGACGCCGGAATAGCGACGCTCCGCACCGTTGTCCTGCGGCCAGGCTGCCAACTCCAGAGCCTGATAGCCGTTAGCAGCCGCGAAATCGGCCACCTCGGTCAGTGTCGCATCGGGAAAGGCTGCGGTGAAAAGTCCGAGGTGCATACGGTGCTCCTTATGTGCTGACGGGTGCCCAGGTGCTGGAGGCTGCGCTGGCGAGAACGGCGTCGCCGATCAACACCTGAGTGAGTCCATCAGCGAATGTGGGGTACGTGGGGTGGGGGGACGGTTGACCAGCGAGGACGTCGGCGTAGACCGCGCGATAGAGCGCGCGGAAGGTATCGGGAAAGCCTTCAGCATGCCCACCTGGGTGCCAGGTCGACTGCTGTGCGAGTGGCGAGAGGAGACTCGGGTCTCGCTGGCTCAATTCGGATGGGCGTCCGCGGTGCCCGATCCAGAGCTCGTCGGGTGTTTCGTTGCACCAAGCGAGCGCGTCGTTCGATCCGTCAACCTCGAGCCAGAGGCGATTCTTGCGACCGGGGCTCACCTGCGACAACGTGAGGGCGCCGCGGCCCCCGCCTTCGAAGCGCACGAGGAGGTTGGCGACATCTTCGGTTCGAATTTGGTGTGCCGTGGTGTCGCCGCTTGCCGATGCGTAGGTTTCGACCGGGCCAGCAGGCGCGAGGCGGGTGGGGTGGACAATGACGAGATCGGCCATCACGCTCTCGACGGTCAGCCCCGAAACAAAGCTCGCGAGGTCGAGCCAGTGTGAGCCGATATCACCGACGGCGCGTAGCGGTCCGCCGATCGCGTCGTCGAGGCGCCAGTTCCAATCCGTGTCTTCGAGCAGCCAATCTTGAAGGTACGAACCCGAGACTAGGCGGATAGCGCCCACCGATCCGTCGCGAACCCGCGCCGCCATCTCTTGGGCCTGAGGGTAGAAGCGCTGATTGAAGTTGACGCAGTGCACGATGCCGGCCGCATTGGCCGCAGCGAGGAGCGAGCGAGCGTCGTTTGACGACGTGGCCAGAGGCTTCTCGCAGACGACGTGCTTGCCCGCCGCAATCACGGCGTGCGCCTGTGCGGCATGCTGATTGTTCGGGCTGGTGATGTGAACAACGTCGACACTGTCGTCAGCGAGCAGCTCGTCAAGCGAGCCGTAGGAGTGGTGGACGCCAAGCTCGTTGGCGCGCAGGCGGCCGCGTTCCGGTGAGGACCCGAGCACGCCGGCGAGTTCGACGCCGAGGCGCCTCAGGGCATCGATGTGCACGGCTCCGATAAAGCCAGTGCCGATTACGGCTGCGCGGATTGGTCGGTCCATTCGGGAGAACACTACTGCCTCAAGCCCGTAGCTGTTGGCTGAGGAGATCGTCGAGAGCGGGTAACGAGGATCGAACTCGTATCACAGGCTTGGAAGGCCAGTGCTCTACCGTTGAGCTATACCCGCGGACGCGCCCAAGGGCGCTGTGTCTTGAAGATTCTACGCGGGTCGCGCGTCGGGTGTGGAGACAGCACAGTGTCGACTTCTATTTGTGCGGAACATTAACACTTGTATTCGGGACTAAGTGTTGTATAAATTGATTAACGACGCACAGAAGGGTCTCTTGATGTCTGTCATCCGTTCCACCGATACTGACGAGTCGCTCGTAGCGCGCACCGCTGCGGGAGACATGGATGCCTACGCCGAACTCTACAAGCGGTACCTCCCTTTGGTGCGAGCCTTTGCTCGACGTCGCACGGGTGACATGGATCGAGCTGACGAGTTGACGCAGGAAATCTTTCTTGACGCCTGGCGCAGCGCCGGTCGCTACGACCCCAAGGTGGCACCCGTTGGTGCCTGGATTCGCACGATCACCGCTCGCCGCACTGTGGACTGGACGCGCCGCGCTGCGGTACGTCCCCCGCTAGCGCAGCACGAAGGGCGCGAAGTGGTGGAGGACTCGCATGACAACGAGTTGGTCGATCGCCTCGACTTCACTGACGCGCTCAAGGATCTACCCGACGCTCAGCGCGAAACACTCGCCTTGGCCTTTTACGGTGATCTGACGTATCCAGAGATCGCAGAGCGAACGAATACGCCGCTCGGCACGGTCAAGAGTCGTGCACTGCTCGGAATGCGCCGCCTGTCAACCGCCTCGGTTGCACTGGATGCTCGTCCGAACGCGTCGCGGTAGGCTTCGCCAATGCCTGATGCACCCGTACTGATCACTGGCTCGACTGGCTTTATTGGCAGCAGATTGGCGCGGCGACTTGTCAGCGCGGGGGTTCCGGTGCGAGCGCTGGCGCGGAGTTCTTCTGCAACTGTCGTGCCGGGTGCCGAACTTGTGGTTGGTGACCTGACCGATCGCACCTCGCTCGAGCGAGCCTGCGACGGAGCATCGGCTGTAATCTCGTGCGCCGCGATTACAGGCGACAAGAAGGGTCCCTACGACCACGTCAATGACAAGGGAATTACTGCGCTGGCAGAAGTCGCAACCGCCGCGGGCGTCGGGCGACTGATCCATTTTGGCGGCCTCGACACTGCCGGGTCGAAGCCGGGTCCGTACCTCTCAGGTCGCCGGCGTGGGGAAGAAGGCATCAAGGCCGCCGGGGTGCCGTGGACGATCTTGCAGCCATCCGTCCAGTTCGGTCCGCAGTCAACATTTATCGCGGCTATGGCTGGTCTGGTACGGGGACCCGTCGTTCCTGTTGCCGGGAATGGTCATCTGCGTATTCAGTTGATCCACGTCGACGATGTCTGTCGCGCTGCACACGAATGCCTGACAGGCGATCAACGGCTCGGTCGCTACGTGGAGCTCGGTGGACCAGAGGCCGTCGAGTTTGATGCGATGCTCGACATCATCGGACGAAGTCTGGGTAAGACAAAGGTGCGGAAGCTCCACGCGCCGATGGCGATCGTCAAGCTGCAGGCAACGTTGATGCAGGTCTTGCCGAAGCCACCCGTCACACCCGCGGCTGTCGAATTGTTGGAGCACGACAACGTAGCGTCGTCGCTGGACGTTGTGCAGAGCGAGTTCGGCTTTACGCCAGTTGGCTTTGCGGAGCATGTTGCCTCGCACGGCCTCGAACTCTGATCGGCGATACTGCGGCGCAATGCGCCTGATTCTCGCCTCGACCTCGCCGCAACGACGTGCGATTCTAACCTCGCTGAATGTCGACTTCGAGGTCGTCGCGCCAACCTATGACGAGGTGCCCATCCCTGGCACCCCGGAGCAGGTCGTGATGGAGCGAGCGCTCGGCAAGGCACTCTCAGTCGCAGCAATCACGCCCGCCAGGCCCGTGCTCGGCGTGGACACCGAAGTGGTGATCGATGATGGTGACGTGCTCGGGCAGCCGGCTACGGCCGATCAGGCCCACGCCATGTTGTCGGCGTTGTCCGGTCGCGAGCATCGCGTCGTTTCTGGAATCGCGCTGCTTGGCGAGCAGCAGCAGGTGGCCTCTGCAGTGACGATCGTGCGCCTCCGTAACTTGAGTGACGACGAGATCTCCGCCTACGTTGCAGAGGGTGAGTGGCAGGGGCGGGCGGGGGGCTACGCCATTCAAGAGCTGGGCGCCGACCTGGTCGCCAGCGTTGAGGGCGACTACAACAACGTCGTTGGTTTACCCGTTGTGCTGCTCGCAGAATTACTTGCAACCGAAGGCCTCAGCCTCCCGGTCGTGGGAGGGAATCCCGAAACAACGTAGAATCGGTGTGCAGAAGCGGCATGACACGCCGCAAGGGGGATCTCATCGGTATCAGGAACTGGATGTTTGGCTTCGGCAGCCGAGACATGGCGGTCGATCTCGGGACGGCAAACACGCTCGTCTACGTGCGCGGGCGTGGCATCGTCCTGTCCGAACCATCGGTGGTAGCGCTCGATCAGATGACGCGCACTGTCCTGGCCGTCGGCATTGAGGCCAAGCGCATGCTCGGTCGTACCCCTGCATCGATTGTGGCCATCCGCCCACTTAAGGACGGCGTGATCGCCGACTTTGAAGTGACGGAGGAGATGCTTCGCCATTTCATCCACAAGGTCCACCAAAACCGTTGGGCCCATCCGCGCGTCGTCGTCTGCGTTCCTTCTGGTGTGACAGGCGTCGAGAAGCGCGCCGTTGAAGAGGCTGCGCTCTCGGCTGGCGCACGCGTCGCCTACCTGATCGAAGAGCCAATGGCCGCCGCAATTGGTGCTGGGCTCCCCGTCTCGGAACCATCGGGCAACATGATCGTCGACATCGGCGGCGGCACGACCGAGGTTGCTGTCATCTCGCTCGGCGGCATCGTCGTCGCTCAATCGATCCGTGTCGGTGGCGACGAGCTCGACGAGGCGATCGTCAAGCACGTCCAGCGCACTCACAAGTTGCTCGTCGGTACGCAGACGGCTGAGCAAGTCAAGATCGAGATCGGTAGCGCCTATCCACGCCCCGACGATGACACGCAGTGCGAGGTGCGAGGACGCGACCTCGTGACGGGACTCCCGAAGACGGTAATTCTGACGGCCGACGAAGTACGGGTCGCACTCGAGGAACCGTTGCTCGAGATCATCGGTGCGATCAAGTCGACGCTGGATCAGACGCCGCCAGAATTGGCCGCCGACATCATGGACAAGGGCATCGTGCTCGCCGGTGGCGGTGCGCTTTTGACCCGCATTGACGAACGGATTCGGGCAGAGACGCAGATGCCGGTGCAGATTGCCGAGTCGCCGCTGACCTGTGTCGCCGTGGGATCGGGACGCTCGCTGGACGAGTTCGAGGTCCTTCAGCGCATGCATATGAATATCCGCGGGCGTCGTGCCCGGCGGCGCTAGCGGTCGGCCCCTGCGAGACTTCGGCTGATCATGCCCTACCCAAGCGCATCCACTCCGGCACCACCTGATACCCGTCCGCTCGCGGCCGGGATCATCGGCGCGTCCGGGTATGCCGGGGCAGAGCTCGTCCGCCTGCTGGCGGATCACCCACTGCTGCGCCCGGCAGTGCTCCAAGCTCGGTCTGAGGGCTTCGACGCGATCGATGCAAAGGCGGCGTCCGCCTGTGACGTTGTCTTCCTCGCGCTTCCACACGGGGAGTCCCACAAGATTGGCACCGAACTGCTCGAGCTCGACACCCAGGTTGTTGATCTCGGGTCGGACTTTCGCGTGGATGGCTGGACCTATGGCATGCCCGAGTTGCACCGCGAAAGCATTCGTGTCGCGCGGGCGGTTGCCAATCCAGGCTGCTACGCGACCGCGGCAATTCTTGGTCTCGCACCGTTGGCTGCGGCTGGGCTGATTGATGGCCCGGTGCATCTCGACGGCAAATCCGGCGTGACAGGCGCCGGGCGCTCGCCGTCGGAAAAAACTCATTTGCCCGAGCTCTACAACGGCATTACGCCGTACTCGGTGACGGGCCACCGCCATCTTGCCGAGATTGAGCAGGAGCTCTCGACTGTCGCGGGATCAACCCTGACGGCGACGTTTGTACCGCACCTGCTGCCCACGAGTCGCGGATTGCTCGTGACGGCTCACGTGCGCCTATTTCAGCCGCTCGATCAGGCCGATGTTGATGATCTCTATCGCGCTCGCTACGACGGCGAGCCCTTCGTGCAGCTCGGCGGTCTGCCGGCCCCTCAACGACTGGCGGGCACGAACGTCTGTTGGATCAACGCGTGGGTAGACGAGCGCACGGGCTCCGTGTTGGTCGAGTCGGCTCTGGACAACTTGGTCAAGGGCGCGGCTGGCCAGGCGATTCAAAACGCCAACATCATGCTGGGTATCGACGAGCGCGCGGGGCTAACGGTGCGGGGCCTGTGGCCGTAGGGGTCACGTTTCCGCGGGGTTTCGTTGCCGCAGGCGTGACAGCCGGAATCAAGGCCTCCGGACGACCCGACGTCGCAATCATTGCCGCGACCGAGAACATTCCTGCTGCAGCCGTGTTTACGCGCAGTGCGACGGCAGCACCGCCCGTCGTTGTCTCGCGCGCTCACATCGCTCGGGGAACGACCCGCGCGATTGTGATCTCGAGTGGCAATGCCAACGCGGCAACCGGCGAGCCCGGTCTGCGCGACGCCGAACGCATGACCGCGCTCGTTGCGGCCGGGCTCAGCTGCGAAACCGAGCAGGTGCTCGTGGCCTCGACGGGCGTGATTGGCGTGCCGCTACCGATGGACATCGTTGAACAGGGAATCGAACGAGCGTTGGCTGCTCTGCACGCTGGTGGTGGTGCAGACGCCGCCGTTGCGATTACGACCACGGACGCCGCACCAAAGCAGGCCGAGCGCGAGATCGCGACCTCGATTGGGAGCATTCGCGTGGGTGGCATCGCGAAGGGGGCTGGCATGATCCGACCGGATCTCGGCACGATGATTGCTGTCGTAACCACCGATGCGCCGCTCGATCCTCTGCAGACGGAGCAGGCGCTACGCGCAGCAGTCGATCGCACCTTCAACTGCATCACGGTCGATGGCTGCACCTCGACGTCGGACACGGTTGCGTTGCTCGCGAGTGGCGCGTGCGCTGGCGTCCTGAAGGCCGACGATGTGATCCTCGTCGGCTCGGCGATTGAGGCTGTCTGTGAAGACCTCGCGCTGCAGATCGTCCGCGACGGCGAAGGGGCGCATCGCATTGCGCATTGGACCGTGACGGGCGCGAAAGACGACAGCGAGGCCCGCACCATTGCCTACACCGTGGCTGAAGCCCAGCTCGTGCGTTGTGCCCTCAATGGCGGCGACCCGAACTGGGGTCGCATCGTTGCGGCCCTCGGAGTGACCGGCTGTTCGGTAGCGGCAGAGCGAATCGGCATCACCCTTGGTGGGCATGCTCTTTGCCGCGACGGGATGGCGGTCGACAGCGTGGATATGGCTGCCGTCAACGAGGCTGCTGCGCGCGACACCGTGGAGATCGCGATTGAGCTTGGAGTGGGGGAAGGCGTGGCGAGCATCTGGGCCTCCGACCTCTCAAAGTTGTACGTCGAACTCAACGCGGAGTACACAACGTGAGCGGCGCACTCGTTGCCAAGCTCGGCGGGAATGCGCTTGCGCTCTTGCCTGATGCCCTGGCCGCTGCCGACGGACGACCGCTCGTCTTGGTCCACGGTGGCGGTGCGCAGATCACCGCACTGATGGCGCAGCGCGGAATTCCTGCGTGCTTCGTTGATGGCCGGCGCTATACGGATTTGCCGACCCTAGCTTGTGCACGCGTTGCACTTGCGGATGTCTCTGACGAACTTGTGGCGGCGTTGCGGGCGGTTGGGCGCGAGGCTCAGGCGTTTCGACAAGGCGAACTCTTGCAGTGCACGCGACGCGTCGACCTCGGCCTCGTTGGTGAGCCAGCAACAGTTTCTGCTGACGCGATTCGAGCGGCCTGGGGTGCCGACCGGATTCCGCTGATTGCTCCGATCGGTCGCGATCTGGACACTCCCCGCCTGCTCAATGTCAATGCCGATGACGTAGCGGCGGCGGTTGCGATCGCCATCGAGGCAGACGAGTTGGCGTTTCTCTCGGACGTGCCGGGTGTCATGGACGACGCGGGCGTTGTGCTGCCGCAGATCTCGGCCAGCGCACCCCCGACTGTCACGGGCGGCATGTTGCCGAAACTGGAAGCCTGCGCCGCGGCGCTCGCCGGCGGTGTGCGCTGTGTGCGGATCGGTGCTGGCACGGAGGTGACGGCATGAGCATCTCGGATCGTGGTACCGAAGCGATGATGACGAACTATCCTCCGAGACCGTTGACGATCGTACGCGGCGAAGGATGTTGGCTTTGGGACGATGCGGGCACGCGCTATCTCGACCTCGTGGCAGGCATTGCGGTGGTGACGCTCGGGCACGGCCATCCAGCCCCAATCGCCGCGCTTGCTGCCCAGTCGGCAGTGCTCGACCACGTCTCGAACCTGTACTGGACCGAGCCAGCAATCGCTTTGGCGGAACGACTCAATAGTCTGTCAGGCCTCGAGCAGGCCTTTTTCTGCAACTCGGGTGCCGAGGCGAATGAGGCTGCGATCAAGCTGGCCCGTCGGCATGGAAACGAGACTGGGGGAGCCGCTAAACACGAGTTGGTCTGCCTCGAGGGTGCCTTTCATGGCCGCACGCTCGGCGCGCTGCAAGCGACGTGGGCTCAGCCAAAGAAGATTCCGTTTGAGCCGCTGCCAGCGGGTTTTCGTCACGTTCCCCGTAACGACATCGCAGCACTGCGCGCGGCGGTCGGACCCCAGACGGCCGGCGTGCTGATCGAGCCGATTCAAGGCGAAGGTGGAGTCCACGTCATCGACGAAGCTTTCCTGATCGAGGCGCGAACGCTGTGTGATCAACACGACGCCTTGCTGCTGTTTGACGAGGTACAGACTGGCATTGGTCGCTGTGGTGCCTGGTTTGCGTTTCAGCGAACCACTGTGCGCCCCGATGCGGTTGTGCTCGCCAAAGGGTTGGCGTCCGGGATGCCGATTGGCGCGCTGCTTTCGAAGCGGCTGGCGACAGGCTTTCGACCCGGCGATCACGGCACAACGTTCGGCGGTTCGCCGCCCATCGCAGCAGCGGCATTGGCGACGATTGAGGTGGTCGAGCGCGACGACCTCGTCGGCAACGCAGCGCGCGTCGGCGAACACCTGTCCGTCGCGCTCGCCGGCCTCGACAGTGTCGCAGTGGTTCGTGGAGCAGGGCTCCTGCTCGCGGTCGAGCTCGTCGACGGTGACGCGGCTGGTGCGGCCACGGCGCTCCGCGAGCGTGGCGTGATCGTCAACGCCGTCTCCGACACGGCGATTCGACTGTGCCCACCACTGGTGATCACGATGGAACAAGCCGAGCTCGCGATCGAAGCGTTCCGAGCGGTCCTCACCGTACGGGGCTAGCGCGGTTGCGGTGTCCGACGAGGTCGCTCACACTGCCGATATGAAGCGAATTTTTGACTATCTCGGCACCTTTGGGCTCGGCTACTTCTTTGGTCTGGGCGCAATGGCGTTGGCGCATGCGTTCATCGGGTGGCCCGCGAGTTACCAGGACGCTGCCTACCTTGCATTGATTAGTGGTGCGGGAGCAGTTGGAGCGCGCCTGTACAACAGCCGCTTGGTTCCTCACGGGAGCGACGAGTAGGCCCGTGCACCTGCACGGCATTCATCACGTCACCGCAATCACCGCTGACGGTCCTCGTAACGCCGAGTTCTATGGTGGCGTGCTGGGTCTGCGACTCGTCAAGAAGACGGTCAACTTCGATGATCCCGGTGCATATCACCTGTACTACGGCGATGACTCTGGAACCCCCGGTACTGCGTTGACGTTTTTTGAGTATCCAGGCGCGCGGTTGGGGCGCGCTGGCGAAGGGATGGTGACGCGGATCGATTGGAGCGTTCCATCGGTTGCGTCACTGGATTGGTGGGAGCGACACTTGGTCGGAAAAGCCACGACCGAGCGTTCGCCCGAGCATCTCGATGTCTGGGATCACGAAGGTCTGGTCACGCGCCTCGTGGCGGTCGATGGATGTGAGAGCCTCTCGCACGCCCACGCGCCGCACGTGCCAGATGAGCACGCGTTGAGGCGCATGATTGGTGTCGCTGCGCAGGCGCGCGACCCCTTTGGCAGCACGGCGGTGCTGGAATCGCTCGGTTTTCAACGCGAGGGCGACGCCTGGCGCACAGGGGACGAGACGCGCTCAGCGGTCTACGGCCTCGAGCCTAGCGACGGCGAGATTTCCATTCCGGGCGCCGGCACGATTCATCACGTTGCCTGGGCGAGTCTCGACGAGGACCATCAAGGCTGGCTCATGCGGGCTGCCGAAGCGGGTGTGCAGGCAACGCCCATCGTAGATCGGGACTACTTCCGAGCGATCTATTTCCGCGAACCATCGGGCGTCCTCTTCGAATTGGCGACCGACGGTCCGGGCTTCGCGATCGATGAGGAGCCTGATGCGCTCGGCCTCGCGCTGCGCCTCCCACGTCAGCATGAGCACCTACGCGAGCTCCTAGATCAACGTCTCGTGCCGATTCCCGACCCGTGGGAGCCGTACCGATGACTGGTCTTTCCGACCGCATTCGTCCTGCTGTCGGTAAGCCTGCGGGCGCATTGGTGTTGTTCCATGGTCGTGGCGCTGACGAACACGACTTGATGCCGCTGATTGAGGTGCTTGACCCCGAGCAGCGACTGGTCGGGGTGACGCCACGTGCGCCACTGTCGCTTCCGCCGGGCGGTGCGCATTGGTACATCGTCGAGCGTGTCGGCGATCCGCATGAGGAGACGTTTATGGCCTCGGTTGAGCTCTTGTCCGACTGGCTCGACGACCTGCCCGAGCGGATCGGTGTGCCAGAAGACAAGATCGTTCTTGGCGGCTTCTCACAGGGCTGCGTGATGGCCTATGCGATGGCGCTGGCCGCGAATCGAACCCCGCCGGCGGCGCTGTTGGCGATGGTGGGTTTCATTCCACACGTCACTGACCATCCACTCGACCTGACGTCGATAGATCGACCGCCAGTCACGGTGGTCCACGGCAGCATCGATCCGGTGATCGACGTTTCCTTCGGGCGTGCAGCGCGGGATGAGTTGCTTGCAGCGGGCATGGATGTCACCTATCGCGAGACGGCGGTCGAGCACACGATCGATCCGGCCTGGTTGACAGACCTGCGCCACCAGATCGGAATGACGCTGCGTTAAGGCGTTATCGGCTGCGGGTGGCGGTTGCGAGCGACCACGTCAACGGCTTAAGATCGAGCCGCTCAGACGTCATTGGCACAGCGGCAGTGACCAGCGTCATGGTCTGACCAGCGCTAACCGTGGCGAGCGTGGCGGGTTCCGCACTGAGGGCAATGATCCCGGAGCGACTGATCGTCGAACCGTCGCTGGCTTTGATCGAGCGTGCGCGAATCAGCAGACGACCGGTAGCGCCTGTCGAGACAACCCAGACAACCTTGCCCTTGATCGTCAACGAAACGGCACTATTGGCAGCGCTCATCATCGCCGGGTCCGTTGCGTCGGGCTGCAGGATCGTCGCCGCCTGAAGCCAGGGGTAGGGCGTGACGACTCTGTCGCCGAAGTGCAGCTCGAAGTGCAGGTGACAGGGCGCACCCGATGCGTCGCCCGTCCGACCAACGTAGGAGATGACTTGGCCTGCTTTGACGGTGGAACCGTTCTTGAGTCCCTTCGCAAAAGCACTACTCGCGTCGCCCGTGACACCCATGTGGATGTAGCGGTACCACGAGTCCTTGCCTGTCAAGGTGACCATCCACCCCGAGCGATCGCCGTAGTCGAGGCGCACTGTTCCTGCCACCACTGCCACGGCGGGCGTGCCGCAGGGCGACAAGAGATCGTTACCCTCGTGGCTGCGGCCCCCCCGAGCGTCGCCAAAATCGTCCGTGTAGTGGGCGCCTCCCACGACCGGGAAGAGGTCGAATGGCGGCGTGGCCGCTGCGGCCGTCCCACTCGTGGCCAAGAGCAGTCCGACGCTGATCAAGAGTGCAATACGCATACGTGGTGACCGGCAGACGCCCGGTTCATGCTGAAGGCTACACGGGGTCGTGTCTGACTGTCTAACGGGGCTTCCGTTGTGAGGAAATTGAGACGAATGACGCAAACCTCCACGCGTCGGACGATAACGCGGTATCCTGCCCTCAATGTTCGCAGGAAACGTGTGAGACATTACGGATCGTTTTCGGCAAGAACACTGACCTAATGGCACCCACACCGCGCAAAACGCCACTGCACGATCGCCACGTCGAGCTCGGCGCGCGCATGGTCGACTTCGCCGGCTGGGAGATGCCGGTCTACTACGTGGGTATCAACGAAGAGCACCGTGCGGTTCGAGCGCGAGCCGGACTCTTTGACGTCTCGCACATGGGACAGTTCGAGATCACCGGCACCGGCGCTGAGGGGCTGCTACGCAAGGCTCTCGCGAGTGACATTGACCGCCTTGAAGAGGGCCAGGCGCAGTACTCGTTTCTGCTCAACGCCAAGGGCGGCATTATCGACGATCTGATCGTCTACAAGCTGCCCAACAAGGTCTGGCTGCTCGTCGTCAACGCGGGCAACATCGCGATCGACTTGGCGCACCTCAAGAGCTTTAAGCATCGTGCCGCCACGATCACCGACGTCAGCGACGAGACGGCGATGATTGCGTTGCAAGGACCCGTTGCGATGGAGTTGCTGGCGGATATCTGGCCGAAGAAGACGGCAGCGCCGGAGACCGGCAAGCCCTTCACGATTGTTGAGCGCGTCGTTGCGGGCGTACCGTCCCGCGTCGCGTACACGGGCTACACCGGCGAGCCCGGCGTCGAGATCATGTGTGCTGCGGATCGCGCCGGCGACCTGTGGGATGGCATCCTTGCTCGACGCGAGCACGGTGTCGTGCCGAGCGGCCTTGGTGCGCGTGACACGCTGCGTCTCGAGGTGGGATATCCGCTCCACGGCCACGACATCAACCCGAAGACCACTCCGATCGAGGCTAGCCTCGGACGCTTTGTACATCTCGGCCGCGAGTTTATGGGCAGCGACGTGCTCGACAAGCAGGCCGCTAAGGGTGTCAAGCGCCGGCTGGTCGGGCTCAAGATCGTCGATCGTGCAATTCCACGCGAGGGCTACCCGATTCTGTCGGGCGGCGAGAAGATCGGCACGATCACGAGTGGAACGCTCTCCCCAAGCATTGATCGCGGGATTGGCCTCGGCTACGTGCCCGAGATGTTTGCGAAGCCCGGAACGGTGCTCCAGGTCGACATCCGGGGGCGCCTGCGCGATGCTGAAGTCGTCAAGTTGCCGTTTTACAAGAAGGAAGCCTGAGTTATGCCTGCCGACGAGTCCTATCCCGACGATCTGCGTTATCACCACGACCATGATTGGGTGCGTGTGGCGGGCGACGAAGCGATCTTCGGCATTACGTGGCACGCGCAGGACGCGCTCGGAGAGGTCGTCTTTTTCGAGCCGCCAACGGTTGGTAGCCGAGTCGAAGCCGATGGTTCGTATGGATCGCTCGAGTCGGTCAAGGCTGTCTCCGACGTAATCGCACCGCTCGCTGGCACGGTCACGGCAGTCAACGACGCTGTCGTCGAGTCGCCCGAACTCGTCAACGAGGCACCGTACGACGCTGGCTGGTTGATTCGCGTCAAGCTCGACGACGTCGCGGCTGTCGAGGCTCTGCTCGACGCAGCCGCCTATCAAGCCACGCTCTAAGCGTCAGCGACGCTCGCGCCAGCCCGCCGAATAGCGGTGATACTTTGACGGATGAGTTTTGACCGCGAAGCCTCGTGTCGACGTTGCCGGGTGTACTGCGATTGGGTGATTGATCCCGTCGGCTGTCTCGGCTGCTCTCGGCTGTATGCCTACGACGCCAAAGATGGTCGGCGCTATGCCGGTTGTGTGGAGCGCGTGCACGCTGCCGAGGTCGACCTTGGCGTGCTGGAGCAGTGCGCTGATGAAGAGCGTGGCTTCGGCGGTATCCGCGCGGTGCGCGTGCCGCTGCCGATCTGCAGCGCTGTGGTTGACTCCGCCTATCCGCGCCGGCTGCCAGAGATTGGCTGTGTCAATCCCGAGTTCTATGAGCCGCCGGGTGGCGGCGCGTTCGTCATTACGACGCGCGAGCAGCCTTCGCGTGACGCGTAACGCCCTGCTTGTAGAGCGTCCGAAGCGCGGTGATCTCCGCTGCATCTGGACCATTGCCTTCGGCGCCAGGCGTTTCGAGCAGCATCGGAAGATCGCTGAGGGCAGGATGCGAGAGTGTCACCGCAAGGCCTTTGCCCAGCTCGCCTTGGCCCAGATTGGCATGACGGTCGCGATTTGAGCCGAGCGCCGCCGCAGCGTCGTTGACGTGCAGGCAGCGCAGCCGTTCGATCCCTACCCGTGTATCGATCTCAGTCACGAGGGCATCGAGCTGACTGGAGTTCGTGACGTCGACGCCGGAGACGTAGGCATGACAGGTGTCAATGCAGAGACCCAACCGTGGATGATCAACAGCGTTGATGATGCTCGCGAGCTCGACTGGGTCGCGCCCGATCGTGCCGCCGGCGCCCGCTGAATTCTCGAGCAGGAGCCACGGGCCATCGAGCCGTTGGAGTGCGGTCTGCAATTCCGTCACGATCTGCGGTAGCGTCGCCTCGAGCCCACGCCCCTTGTGGGAGCCGACGTGCAAGACGATGCCGTCGGCAGCAATTGCATTGGCGACGTCGATCGTATTGAGCAAGGCGGAGCGACTCTTCTTCAGCAGCTCGGGCTCGTCTGTGGCCAGGTTGATGAAGTAGATCGCGTGGCAGGCGATGTATTGAACCTGCCCACTCTCGCGCGCGGCGCGCAGGACGGCGAGATCCTCTGGCTTGTGTGCCGTCGGCTTCCACGTGCGCGCACTCTGGATGAAGACCTGAACGCCGTCGGCGCCGATCGCTGCTGCCCGCGCAGGGACATTGTGCAGTCCGCCCGCAGACGAAATGTGAGCGCCAGCAATCACTCCGCCAGCATAGGTGTCGCCCCGGCGGCGACCTGACGAGCGCATGGGGAAGGGGAGGTACGGTTCCGCTATGTCCGTTCGCGTCCGCTTTGCTCCCTCGCCCACCGGCTTTCTTCACGTTGGCGGTGTCCGTACTGCGCTGTACGTGTGGCTCTTTGCGCGCCACCATGGCGGAACGACCGTCCTGCGAATCGAAGATACGGACACGGAGCGCGAAGAGGCTGGCGCGATCGAGCAAATCCAACGCTCGCTCGACTGGCTCGGGCTCGACTTCGACGAGTCGCCGAGCGCCGGCGGGCCGCACGGTCCCTACCTGCAGAGCGAGCGCGGCGAGCACTACCAGGCCGCTGTTGATCGTCTGCTCGCCCAAGGCGACGCATATCGTTGCTACCAGACAGCCGAGGAGCTCGAGGTCGCGCGTGCCGAGGCGCGCCAGACCGACGATCCGGCGCTGCCGACACGACTCCATCGCGATCTGACCGCAGAGCAGATTGCCGCCTTCGAGGCGGAGGGACGACCAGCGGTGATTCGCTTTCGGACGCCACTCGAGGGCGAGACGGTGATTGACGATCTCGTGCGTGGCCAGGTGGTCTTTGAGCATCGACTGCTCGGGGATACCGTCCTGATGCGCGGTGGTGGGCGACCGACCTACCAATTGGCGAACCCGCTTGACGATCTCGCGATGGGAATTACGCACGTGATCCGCGGCGAGGACTTGCTGTCTTCGACACCGCGTCAGAAGCTGCTCGTGGAGGCACTCGGCGGGACCTTCCCCCAGACCGCACACCTCGCGATGATTCTTGGGGCGGACAAGAAGCGTCTGTCC
>Ga0114966_10002667_pt1 | contig 15847 bp, 14 predicted proteins | sample M_130207_XF_Meta_FD_87029 | JGI IMG/M metagenome (GOLD analysis project Ga0114966, IMG submission 87029) | Freshwater microbial communities from Lake Montjoie, Canada to study carbon cycling - M_130207_XF_MetaG | ecosystem: Environmental > Aquatic > Freshwater > Lake | place: Lake Montjoie...
CAACGAAATCGACTTCCGCCTCGCAGAGTTCTTCGTGACCGCTTCCGCGCGACGCCTGGGGGTGGGTGCGAACGCTGCAACGCTGATCTTCAGCCGCTTTGCTGGTCGATGGGAAGTCATTGAGTTTCTCCGCAATAGCGGTGCTGTTGAATTCTGGCGCAACATCATCGGCAAGTACACGTCGGGTCGTTTTCTAGAAGCCGTTGCTAACGGTGAAGTTCGCCACGTTTTCCAGTCCACGCGCAGCTGAATCCCGAAGCTCAATGCGCATGCATCAAGCGCGCTTTCGAACCTTGCGCGTACTCTGGCGTTCCAGCACCGGCTTCAGGAAGTGACCGGTAAAGGATGCCTCGACCTTCACTAGGTCCTCGGGTGTTCCCACTGCGATGATTGTGCCCCCGCCGGTCCCGCCACCCGGGCCGAGATCGATGATCCAGTCGGCCGTTTTGATGACGTCGAGGTTGTGTTCAATCACGACCACGGTATTGCCTTCGTCGCGCAGGCGATGCAGCACGACCAGGAGTTGCTCGATGTCGTGGAAATGCAGTCCGGTAGTGGGTTCATCAAGGATGTACAGCGTGCGGCCGGTGGCGCGCTTCGAGAGTTCCTTGGCGAGTTTGACTCGTTGCGCCTCGCCGCCCGATAGCGTCGTCGCGTTCTGGCCGAGCTTCAGGTAGGACAGCCCGACGTCGACCAGTGTCTGCAGCCGGGTATACACCGTCGGGACAGGACGGAAGAAATCAAGACCGTCCTCGACCGTCATCTCCAGCACTTCGTGGATGTTCTTTCCCTTGTACCTGACCTCGAGCGTTTCGCGGTTGTAGCGCCGGCCCTTGCAGACATCGCATGGCACATAGACATCGGGAAGGAAGTGCATTTCCACCTTGATGACTCCATCGCCCTGGCAGGCTTCACATCGCCCGCCTTTGACATTGAAGCTGAATCGGCCCGGTTCGTAGCCGCGGGCCCGGGATTCCGGCACTTCCGCAAAAATCTCGCGAATCGGTGTGAAGAGGCCGGTGTACGTGGCTGGGTTTGACCTTGGCGTCCGTCCGATCGGGCTCTGGTCGATTTCGATGACCCGGTCGACGTGATCAAGGCCTTCGACGCCATCGCAGGGAGCCGGGTGATGGGAGGCGTCGTTCAGCTTGCTGGCAACCCAGGTGTAGAGCGTGTCGTTGATCAGCGTGGACTTGCCGGAACCCGAGACGCCGGTCACGCAGGTCATCAGGCCGAGCGGCACCTCGACAGTCACGCCTTTCAGGTTGTTACCGGTCGCGTTCACGATGCGGAGTACCCGGTCCTTCTGCACTGGCGTGCGTAGGGACGGCACCTCGATGCGTCGCTTGCCTGACAGGAACTGCCCCGTGACCGAGGCGGGGTTGGACTCGACCTCGGCAGGCGTCCCCTGGGCGACGATGTGGCCACCGTGGACGCCCGCACCCGGGCCGAGGTCGACCACGTAGTCTGCCTGGCGGATGGCGTCTTCGTCGTGTTCGACGACGATGACGCTGTTGCCGAGGTCGCGCAGCCTGACCAGCGTATTCAGCAGGCGCTGGTTATCGCGCTGGTGCAGCCCGATGGAGGGCTCATCGAGGATGTACATCACGCCGACCAGGCCCGAACCAATCTGGCTCGCGAGTCGGATGCGTTGCGCTTCGCCTCCCGAGAGCGTCTCGGCGCTGCGGTCGAGCGTCAGGTAGTCGAGCCCGACATCCTTGAGGAAGCGCAGGCGATCACCAATCTCCTTGACGATCCTCGACGCGATTTCTCCGCGCCAGCCGCCCAACTGCATGCTCCCGAACCACTCCACCGCGTCGCCCACGCTAAGCCCGGCCAGTGTTGGCAGGCTGCGGTCCGCTACAAACACATGGCGGGCGGCGCGGTTCAGGCGGGTGCCCTGGCATTCAGGGCAGGACTGGTTGCTGAGGTACTTGGCCAGTTCCTCCCGCACGGTCAGGGATTCCGTCTCGCGATAACGGCGTTCCAGATTCGGCAGGATGCCTTCCCACTTGTGGGCGCGGCGGCTGTTGTTGCCGCGTGCGTCCACATAGTTGAACTCGATCTTCACATCGTCGCTGCCGCGCAGTAGCACCGTACGAATAGGCTCCTGCAATTCGTTCCACGGCTTTTCGATGTCGAACTTGTACTGCTTCGCGAGCGATTGGATCAGCTGGAAATAGTAGGCGTTTCTACGGTCCCAGCCGCGGATCGCCCCGCTCGCGAGTGACAGGTGCGGGTGATGGACGACGCGCTCCGGATCGAAGAACTGCTTGACTCCAAGCCCGTCACACGAGGGGCATGCACCCGCCGGATTGTTGAACGAGAACAGTCGGGGCTCGAGTTCCGCGAGGCTGTAGCCACAGATCTTGCAGGCGAAGCGGTCGGAGAACACCAGTTCCTCGCGATCAGGACTGTCCATGAACGCGATTCGAACGACGCCATCCGCGAGGCGCAGGGCCGTCTCGAACGACTCCGCCAGTCGCTGGGCGACATCGGCCCGAACCCGGAAGCGGTCGACAACGGCTTCGATCGTGTGTTTGCGTTTGGCATTCAGTTTGGGGGGTGCGTCCAGTTCGACGACCTTCCCGTCGATCCGGGCGCGAACGAAGCCTTGGGCCTTGAGCTCATCGATGACATGGGCATGTTCGCCCTTCCGTTCGAGGATCGCCGGAGCGAGCAGCAACAGGGGCGTACCCTCCGGCAAGCGCATCACCTGATCAACCATTTCGCTGACGGTCTGCGCCGCGAGGTCCATGCCGTGATCGGGACACCTCGGAACTCCCGCGCGCGCAAACAAGAGCCGCAGATAGTCGTAAATCTCCGTGACGGTGCCGACAGTGGAGCGCGGGTTGTGCGACGTCGACTTCTGTTCGATGGCGATGGCTGGTGATAGGCCCTCGATGGAGTCAACGTCCGGCTTGTCCATCATCGAAAGGAACTGGCGCGCGTAGGCCGACAGAGACTCGACGTAGCGCCGCTGGCCTTCGGCGTAGATCGTGTCGAACGCAAGCGAGGACTTGCCCGACCCCGACAAGCCCGTGAAAACGATCAGGCGGTCCCTGGGGAGATCGAGGTTCACATTGCGAAGGTTGTGAGTGCGGGCACCCCGGATGCGGATAAGGGACATGACTGCGGAATGGCTCCTGGGGCTGCGGGTCGGGTCCGGGCCGGACCGGGAAAATCAAGACAAGCTTTCTAATATACGGGGGGCATCGCGACTTAGGGAACTGCTTGAGGGGCGATTGCCTGTTAGCAAGGGCTGGGCGCCTGGATTCGAGCCGCTTGGCGAGCCACCGGTCGGGGCGGGGAGCAGGGGAATACCTCCAAAATCCCCTTTTCGGTCGTCCACGGCTTACAATGAGCGCCCCTTTTTTTCGTGCCCGAACGTAAACGGAGCAGCCATGGCTCGCGGTATCAACAAGGTTATTCTGGTCGGCAATCTGGGTGCGGATCCCGAGACCCGCCACATGCCGAGCGGCAAGGCAGTCACCAATATCCGGATCGCCACGAGCGAGAACTGGACCGACAAGCAGTCCGGGGACAAGCAGGAGCGCACCGAATGGCACAGCGTCGTGCTGTTCGACAAGCTGGGCGAGATCGCTGCGGAGTACCTGCGGAAGGGCTCGCAGGTTTACATCGAAGGGAGCCTGCGGACCCGAAAATGGCAGGACAAGCAGGGTGGCGGCGACCGCTATTCCACGGAGATCGTTGCCCGTGACATGCAGATGCTCGGCGGCCGAACGGGTGGAGCAGGCGGTGGTGCCGGCCAGTCAGGGGGCGAGCGTCCTGCCGCGGCCGCAAGGCCAGACGAGCGGGCCACCGCGCCCGCCACGGAGTCCGGCGAGTTTGACGATGATATTCCGTTCTGAACCCATGCGTTTGGGTGCGTAAGCCAAACGTGCTCCAACAAGCTCCGCATAGCTGCCTGATAATGAAGGCCTTTATGCTTTTTTTGCCCGCATCCCGGTTTGCCACCTGTTCTTGACGCCATGCCTCGCCTTTTCATCCAGACGTTTGGCTGCCAAATGAACGAATACGATTCCGCCAAGATGGCGGACGTACTCAATGCAGCCAACGGCTACGAACTGACTGACGACCCCTCCACGGCCGACCTGCTGTTGCTGAATACCTGCTCTGTCAGGGAAAAGGCCCAGGAGAAGGTCTTCTCGCATCTCGGGCGCTGGCGTGAGCTCAAAGAGAAGCGACCGGAAGTCATCATCGGCGTGGGCGGCTGTGTGGCCAGCCAGGAAGGCGAGGGCATCACTGCCCGGGCGCCCTACGTCGACCTCGTGTTCGGACCGCAAACGTTGCACCGGTTGCCGGCAATGCTTGAGGCGCGTGCGGTCCTCGGGCGCTCCGTCGTGGACATCAGCTTTCCGGAGATCGAGAAGTTCGACCAGCTCCCTGCGCCTCGTGCCGACGGAGCAACCGCTTTCGTCTCGATCATGGAGGGATGCAGCAAGTACTGCACATTCTGTGTCGTTCCGTATACGCGCGGTCCGGAGGTCAGTCGCCCGTTCGAACAGGTGATGCGGGAGGTGCGCAGTCTTGCTGACCAGGGCGTCCTCGAAATCAACCTGCTCGGGCAGAACGTCAATGCGTATGCCGGGCCCATGGAAGACGGCACGGAGTGTGATCTCTCCACGCTCATCTATGCTGTTGCCGACCTGGAAGGGATCGCGCGCATCCGGTTTACCACGTCTCACCCCGTCGAGTTCACCGACGCGCTCATCGAGGCGTATCGCGACATCCCCAAGCTCGCAAACTATTTACACCTGCCCGTGCAGAGCGGCTCCGACCGGATCCTCGCGCTGATGAAGCGGGGCTACACGGCGCTCGAGTACAAGCAAAAGATCCGTCGGCTGAAGGCGGTGCGACCTGGCATCAGTATCACCTCGGATTTCATCGTGGGGTTTCCCGGCGAGACGGAGAAGGACTTCGAGGCGACGATGGGCCTCATCGCGGACGTCGGCTTCGATCAGTCCTTCAGTTTCATCTACAGTCGCAGGCCCGGAACGCCTGCTGCATCGTTTGGCGACGAAGTGCCGGAGGATGAAAAGCACCGCAGACTCGAGCGCCTGCAGTCGCGCCTCAATGCTCAGTCACTGGCAATTAGCCAGGGAATGGTCGGCTCAGTACAGCGTGTGATGGTGGAGCGGCCCGCAAAGAAGAACCGCAATGAGCTCGCAGGTCGAACCGAGAACATGAGGTGGGTGAACTTCGAGGGGCCAGCCCGCCTGATCCACAGCTTTGCGGATGTCGTGATTACCGAGGCGCGCCCGAATTCGCTTCGCGGACGGCTGGTGTCGCCCGTTGACCAGACGCAGATCGCATGGGGGTGCGCTTGAGCGGAGCTGCGGTTACGCACGAGATTGTGTTCGAGCCCGCCGACAATGGGCGCTTGTCGAACCTGGTCGGACCGATGGATGAGAACCTGAGACAGGTTGCCGGCCGACTGGGAGTGGAAATCCGCCGTCGCGGCAACCGAGTGCAGATCCTCGGCGAGCCGGGCGCGGTGACCTCCGCAGAGCGCGTCCTGAAAGAGCTGTTTGTGCTGTCGGACTCGGAGGCGCTGTCGCCAGACCAAGTGCACATCTGCTTGCAGGAGTCTGGATTGAGCGACGCACAGCCGGTAGCTTCCAACGAGTCCGACGATGTGGTCATCCAGACGCAGCGAGGCGGAATTCGTGGCAGGGGCCCGAATCAACGCCAATACCTGGATTCCGTCCGTAGGAATGACCTGACTTTTGGTATCGGCCCCGCCGGTACCGGCAAGACCTACCTGGCCGTTGCATCGGCAGTGGCGGCGTTGCAGTCGGATCGCGTGCGGCGCATTGTTCTCGTTCGACCTGCCGTCGAGGCTGGGGAGCGGCTCGGCTTCCTCCCCGGCGACATGGCGCAGAAGGTGGATCCGTACCTTCGTCCCATGTATGACGCGCTTTACGACATGATGGGCTTCGATCGCGTAACCCGAGCCATCGAGCGCAACGTGATTGAGGTTGCGCCGCTGGCATTCATGCGTGGCCGCTCTCTGAACGATTCGTTCATCATTCTCGATGAGGCCCAGAACACGTCGATCGAACAGATGAAGATGTTCCTCACGCGCATGGGGTATGGGTCGAAGGCCGTTGTCACGGGGGACATCACACAAACGGATCTGCCGCGACAGCAGGTGTCTGGCCTGAGGCATGTGATCGAGATCCTTCAGGGCGTCCGCGGGGTTGAATTCACTTTCTTCAACTCGAAGGACGTCGTCCGTCATCCGTTGGTGCAGCGGATTGTCGAGGCCTATGAGAAGACGGAGCGGACGGGCAGACTGGCATCGGATGCCCCGGACCGGCAGTCGTGAACGGCAGGGGGTGCTGTGTGGGCGTGAAATCCGAACTCGTCGCATGAGTGCGATTGTCGCGAGGCGCACCAAGGGTTCGCGCCGCGAGCAGTTACGGCGCGCAGCGGCAGCGCCGGCCGACATTGAGGTGCAGTACGCTACCGCGCGCGCAGGCGTTCCCCATCCCGCCTCCCTGCGTCGCTGGGCGCAGGTCGCGCTGGCAGACCCAAGCTTCAGTTTGGGCAACCGGCCCCATTCAGTGACGCTGCGAATCGTTGCTTCTGCTGAAGGTCGGAAGCTGAACCGGGAGTGGCGGGGCATGGACAAGCCAACCAATGTGCTGTCGTTTCCGTCGGGTGGACCGATGACGCTAAATAGTGAGCCTGTGCCGCTTGGCGATATCGTGATCTGTGCGCCCGTCATTCGCCGTGAAGCCGCTGAGCAGGGCAAAGTGGCGCGTGCCCACTGGGCGCACATGGTGGTGCATGGTGTACTGCACCTGCTAGGTTACGACCACGAGTCGGAACGGGACGCCGTGGTCATGGAGAAGCTGGAGGCTAAGCTGCTTGCCAGCCAGGGCTTTCCGGACCCTTATCAATTGAAGGAATCGGCACGTCGATGAGCGATCACGAATCCGGACCTACCGGGCGCTGGCTACGCAGGATTACGGACTCGTTCAGCGGCGAGCCCCGTGACCTCGATGAATTGGCCGAGGTATTGGCGGATGCGCACGAAAAGGGACTGATCGATACCGACGCACTGGAAATGCTCCGGGGCGTCCTCGAGGTGGCGGAGCTGCAGGTGCGCGACATCATGGTGCCCCGGTCACAGATGGTCGTGCTGAACCGCAGCGACTTCCCCGAAGATATTCTGCCCATCGTGATCGAGTCTGGGCATTCGCGCTTTCCGGTCATCGGCGATGATCGCGACCAGGTTGCCGGCATCCTGCTGGCGAAGGACCTGTTGCGCTACTACATAGAAGACGGCCAGAAAGAGTTCGACATCAAGGAATGCCTGCGTCCTGCCGTGTTCATTCCGGAAAGCAAGCGACTGAATGTGCTGCTGAAGGAGTTCAGAGTCAGCCACAACCACATTGCGCTGGTCGTGGACGAGTACGGCGGGGTCGCGGGTCTCGTGACGATCGAGGATGTGCTCGAGCAGATCGTGGGCGACATCGGCGATGAGTACGACGTCGATGACGATCTGGATGTCCGCAAGGAAGGCGAACGGCAGTTCTCCGTCAGGGCCCAGATACCCATCGACGATTTCAATCGCTATTTCGGTACCGACTTCAGTGATGAGGAGTTCGATACCATCGGCGGGCTGCTGATGAACCACCTCGGGCGTTTGCCACGCCGGGGCGAGGCGTTTTCGTTTGGCGGTCTGGAGTTCAAGGTCTTGAGGGCAGACCGTCGTCGCCTCGAGACGCTCCGGGTCGTCTCCCCCCGCGACATCGAACCGCCAGAAGCCGCTTGATCGCCTGGCTGCAGCGCTGGTCCGTCTGGCTTGCGTTCCCGCTGGGGGCGGTGCTTGCGCTCGCGTTTGCGCCGTTCAATGTGTGGCCGCTGGCCATCCTGTGTCCCGCGGCACTGCTGTTGATGTGGGAGGGTGCCGCCCCACGTCGAGCCGCACAGCTCGGCTTCTGGTTTACGGCGGGACTGTTCCTCGCAGGAACCTACTGGATCTATCACAGCGTCCACGTGATCGGCAACGCACCCATCTGGGTGGCCTTCTTTCTGATGGCGGCGATGATCTCCATTCTCTCCGGCTACTCCGCGCTGTATGGCTATTTTCAGGCGCGATGGTTGCCGGAGTCGGGGCTGTTGCGATGGGTCGTGGTGTTGCCTGCCGGTTGGGTCATCGTCGAGTGGTTTCGAGGCTGGTTCATGAGCGGCTTCCCGTGGCTCGCCCTCGGGTATACCCAACTGGACACTCCGCTTGCCCACATCGCGCCGGTGCTGGGTGTCTATGGAATCAGTCTGTTCGTCATGGTCTCTGCAGGTGCGGTGGCAGCGATTGTCCTGGCACGGGGACGAATGCGGGCTGTTGCGCTGATCTTGGCTGTCTTGCCCTGGCTGGCCGGCTTTGCACTTCATGGCCGGGTATGGACTCAATCGATAGGCGAGCCTGTCACGGTTGCCATCGTCCAGGGTGCGGTTCCTCAAGAGATGAAATGGAGTCTCGAGCAGCGCGACCGGACGCTCGATCTGTATCGCAGGCTGACCGAGCCGCACTTCAAAGCACAGATTATTCTGTGGCCCGAAGCGGCGTTGCCAGACCTGGCCCATGCCCTGGTCGACTACTTGCAGTTGTTGTGGCGCGACGCAAGTGGTGCGGGCTCAGTGGTTGTCATGGGGCTGCTGCATCAGGACCCGGAAACCGGACGGGTTTTCAACGGCGTGCTCGCACTAGGGGAGGACGTGCAGTGGTATGACAAGCGACGTCTCGTGCCGTTTGGCGAGTACTTTCCGGTGCCAGCGTTCGTGCGGCAGTGGCTTCGGCTCATGAATCTGCCAAACACCGACATTTCCGCCGGGCAGAAGACTCAGCCCGCGTTGCGTGTCGCGGGCCAACTGCTGGGCGTCACCATTTGCTATGAAGATGCCTACGGCTCGATGCAGCTTGAGGTCTTGCGTGAGGCGACTCTGCTTGTCAACGTGACCAACGACGCGTGGTTTGGCGACTCGACGGCTCCTCACCAACATCTTGAGATCAGTCGCATGCGTGCATTAGAGGCGGGGAGACCCCTGATGCGTGGCGCGAACGATGGCGTTACGGCACTGATCACCTACGACGGCAAGGTCGTGAGCATGCTGCCTCAGTTTGAGCCGGGGGTCTTGACGGGGATCGTCCAGCCGAGGACCGGCTTGACGCCTTATGCGAGGATTGGCAACTGGGCAGTCCTGACGACGTGCCTTGTCTTGATTGTCGTCGGCGCTGGAGCGATCCGCTATCGGCGCCATCGTCGCCTCTAGACGACACGCAAGAAATCCGGCTTCCCTGTGGCACGATCGGGCCAATCTCCTGTTATCCAGGTACCCACCATTGAAACGCCACCTCTCGCTCTGCATTTGTCTTTTTCTGGGCAGCCTTGCGTCCTACAGTGCAGCAGGGGCGCAGGACTCACCAGTTCGCGCCTATTTCGCCGAGGAGGCGCCGCCTCGCGTTGTTGGAGACCGTCTGCGCCTTGAGATTGGCGCGTTTGGGGCGAGAATCGATACGATCCTACGAGTCGATCAATCTCCCATCCTGCGCGGCTCCGAGATCAGTGGCGAAAATGACCTCGCCTTGGCCAATGCGAAGGTGCTGCCGCAACTTGAGCTGACGCTACTCCCTGGAAGCAGGAACCTGATCCGGCTGAGTTCGATGTCACTGAGGCGCTCGGCGCAGACGCAGCTTTCGCGCAGGATCCTCTTCGACGATCAGGTCTATCTTGCGAACGAGCGGGTCTCGAGCACCGTGGACTTCGCCCTGTTCGGCCTGACCTACGGCTATCAGTTCCTCAAGAGCGAGCGGTTTGATGTGGCGGCAACGATAGGCGTGCAGATCGCTGAAATTGAAGCGAATGCAATCGTGACAAATCGGGTCTTGCGCGACGCCGAGAGTGGTGTTGCGCCTTTGCCGGTGCTTGGCATCGAGGGAAGGGCGTTCCTGGGTCCGCGCTGGTCAGTTGAGGGTCGCGTCCAATACCTCAGTGTCGATATCAAGGAAGTGGCGGGTTCTTTCGTGGATGCCAGATTGTCGGCGCTATGGAGAATGGGGCCGCATCTCGCGGCCGGGCTGGGCTACCGTTACTTCAACCTGAGCGTGGACTCCCGGAGCGCTGGAACCCCGGGTCGGGTGGATTTCTCGATTGCCGGGCCGGTCGTATTCATGCAGGCCAGTTTGTAGCGTCAAGTCACGGGCGGCGTCCCGCATCGATGCGGGCCTCGATCGCATCATCATGGGCCTGGCCACGACTCTTGACTTTGCGCCGTTCCTTGCTACATCGCAGCATTCGTGTATAGTCCGGCGCGTCTACACGGCTTTCGTCCGGAAAGCTCGTTCGCCTCTCGCGGCATTGCAATCCAGCTATTACAGCCCGGATCCTGCTTCGAACCTTAAGTTCCCGCCTCACCGGACAAGGGTTAACCCGCATCGCGCGGGCACTGCCCTGCAGGCTGGTCGAGGATTGTTCCCACATGTCATTTGAATCTCTCGGGCTATTGCCCGAATTGCTCCGTGCCGTCCAAGAAAGCGGCTACGAAACCCCTACGCCCGTACAGGCGCAGGCCATTCCTGAAATCCTGGCTGGCCGCGACATTCTCGCGGGAGCCCAAACCGGTACCGGCAAGACAGCCGGATTCACGTTGCCGCTGCTGCATCGGCTGCAGGCGAATGCGAGTCCCATGCAGGGGCGTGCTCCCCGTGCGCTGATCCTGGTGCCGACGCGCGAACTGGCTGTGCAGGTCGGTGAAAGCGTTCGTACCTACGGCAAGTATCTGCGCCTGTTCTCGCAGACCATTTTTGGTGGCGTCAGCATCAATCCGCAAATCGATGCCCTGCGACGCGGCACCGACATTCTGATCGCAACGCCGGGTCGATTGCTGGACCACGTCCAGCAGCGCACGGCCGACCTGCGTCACATCGAGATCCTTGTTCTCGACGAAGCGGATCGCATGCTCGACATGGGTTTCATCAACGATATCCGCAGGATCATCAAACTGCTGCCCGCGAAGAGGCAGAACCTGATGTTCTCGGCAACGTACTCGGAAGACATCCGCGGATTGGCCGAGCGCCTCCTGACGAATCCGGTCTCCATCGAGGTGGCGCGCCGCAATGCGCCGGTCGATGCGGTTGCGCAGTCCGCGTATTTCATCTCCAAGGAGCAGAAGCGCGCACTGTTGTCGCATCTCATCCGTTCGGGCGAGTGGCCGCAGGTCTTGATCTTCAACCGCACCAAGCATGGTGCCAACAGGCTGCAGAAGCAGCTCGAGGAAGACGGCATTACAGCGGGTGCCATTCACGGCAACAAGAGTCAGGCTGCGCGCACCAAGGCGCTCAATGACTTCAAGGAAGGCAGAATCGTGGCGCTGGTCGCAACGGAAGTGGCCGCGCGCGGCCTCGATATCGACCAGCTCCCGTATGTGGTCAACTATGAACTGCCCAATGTGCCGGAAGACTACGTCCACCGAATTGGCAGGACAGGGCGGGCTGGAGCCACGGGTATTGCCGTGTCTCTGGTGTCGCCTGATGAAAACGGCCTGCTGCGTGACATTGAGCGTGTGCTGCGGCGGGCGATCGAACGGGTGACGGTCCCGGCTATTTCGACGCCGTCGCCTTCGGCAAGGATTGTGCGCGCGTCTCCTCCGGTACAGCAGCAGCGGCCGGCACAGAATGCGCGTCGCTGGGGCAGCCCGGGAGCGGGCCAATCGGGGCAGCGTCGCCGCGCCTGACGCCAGCGGTCGGTTTGCGAACTGCTAGTGGCCGGCGGGAAGTAATTCCCGTCGGCCAATTTCATTGGTCCCTAGATCCAGCGCGCCTTGCGCAGCCGATAGAATATCGCGCCGTCGATCGCCGTCATGATGCCGATGACCAGTCCGTACCCGTACTTCCAGTCGAGCTCGGGCATGTGGGTGAAATTCATTCCATAGATGCCTGCAATCAAGGTCGGTACCGCGATGAGCGCGCCGTACGCCGCCAGGCGTTTCATGGTGTCGTTTTCCTGCAGCTGGATCATCGACAAGTTGACTGATATGGCCGTGCCGATGGTTTCGCGGATGTTTTCCGCTTCCTGGTTCAACCGCAGCAGATGGTCGTAGATGTCGCGGAAGTATTCCCGGATGCCGTTGCACACGCTGGGAACCCGTCCTCCCGTCAGGTTTCCGGTGCTTTCCAGCAGTGGGGCAACCGCGTGTTTCACGATCATCAGGCGCTGCTTCAATGCGTACAGCGATTCGATGTTCCCGCGAGGCGAGGTGTTCTCGAAGATGCGTTCTTCGATGCCCTCGAGCTCGTCCTCGAGTGCCTCGAGAACGGGGAAGTAACGGTCCACGACCGCATCCATCAATGCATACAGTACGTAGCCCGATCCGTTGCGCAGTAATTCCGGTTCACGTTCGCATCGGGCGCGAACATCCTGGAAGCCTTTTTCCGCCCGGTTCCGCACGGACAGGACATAGTTGGGACCGACAAAGATGTCGACCTCGCCGACCCGAAGGTCCGCACCGTCCGGTTCGATCATGTGCAGAACCACGAACAGGGAGTCTCCGTACTCCTCGATCTTGGGGCGCTGATGACCATGCCGGGCATCTTCGACAGCGAGCGGGTGGAGGCCAAACTCTTCCTGCATCTGGTCCAGTGTCGGGGCGTCAGGTTCCTGCAGGGCAACCCAGACAAAGCAGTCCGGCCGACCTATGTACTCGTGGATCTCGTTGGAGTGAATTTCCGCAATGCGGACGCCGTTCTGATAGACGACGCAGTTGATGAGCATGATCGCCCCCGATCAAACGTGATGGCTCTGGCGGCAATCGTCCAGGCCTGACTGGCGGGGTGGGAGGATAGCAGGAACGCGAACGCGATTGAGGGGCCTGATTGGACGCGTCAGTGGCAGGGGGACGCAGAATGGATGCTGGCCCGGGCCTTGTCCCTCCGCAGGTCTGCCGCGAGCCGTGCAGGTATCCGACGGTCTTGAGCGGCGCTTGACTCAGGCTTGAGCGAGTGTGTGCCCGGATGCCTGACGGGTCACTCCGCCCTGTGCGCTGTAGACGGTCGTGTTGCGGTTGCTGCCGGTCAGGACTCCGAGCAGGCCCTCTACGCGCCGCAGCCGGGCAGTCACCAAGGCACCATTACGCTGATTCAGCAGTTGGCAGTTCCCGGCCTTCTCCAGGCACGAGGACCACTTCGTTGCCAGTCCATTGGCAGGGTCGCACCAGCGGAGCAGGAGACGCAACCCTTCCGCGTCAGCATTGAAGCCGAGCATTCTGCACAGCGAGCGCCTTTCGTCATCGATGCGGAGCAGTCCCGAGATGCATTCCTGGCGAGCATTGCCCGCCGCCTCAATGGCTTCCACGTCGCCCCGTTCAAGCAGTGCGTATTCCCTGGTCAGGAGGATTTCCAGCTGAACGAGATTGCGCCACTCTTCGCCGAGCAATTGTTCGACGTGCTGTCTCGTCAGAATCGGATCCAGCTGCTTGGCGCCTTCCTTGCTGTTCATGGGTTCTATGCGGGGGCGAAAGCCAGATTACTGCTTTGGCAGCACGCTGTAGAGTTGGTCTTCCATGCGCAGCAGTTTGTCAGCGACCCGGGAGGCATCCACCTGATACGTGCCGCCTTCGATGGCTGACCGCAGCGCCGCGACCCGGGCCTCGTCTACGACCGGCTGCTCCTTGAGCGTCTGCTCAAGCGCGGCCAGTTGCTTTGCTGACCCAGTGATATGCACGGCATCCACTCCCGGGACCTTGGTCCTGGCGGTGGCGTCCGTCGCCGATTCATTGCCCTTTCGTTGGACGGAACCGTTTCCAACCTGGACTGGGCGGCTTTCGAACCCGTTGATATTGTGAGGCACGTCGTGTCTCTCCGTTAACTCTTGAAACCTATAGCGACCGTGGCTCGGGAAACTTTAGGGGCTTTCCAGACGCTCAAGGCGAGATCCTTACGATATCGGCGCTTTCGACCTTCCCTTCAACGATGCGCGACGAGTTCAGGTTTTGTACCCGGATCCGGTCTGCCGTTCCGCCATCCGCAAGTGCTCTGCCATTGGCGCGGACTTCGATTCCGCCCACCGCAGCCAACAACGTAACCTGCTGTCCCTTCTTGACCAGGACATCAGTGGCCAGTTCGTCGTTGCTGATCACTGTACCCGGCGGCAAGGCTCGCCTGGCATGTCGTCCGGTCAGGTCAGCAGCGGTGACGACATAATGCGTCGCCAGGCCGGGGACCCGCAATACCTGCGATTCCACGTCGGTCTGACTGAGGCCGGATCCACGGGCGATCGTGCGCTTGGTGACAAGGACCGGGCCTTCAGACTCCAGAAGCACGGGAACGTAGACGGTCCATTCGGCCCCTTGAGTGCAGCCCACCCCTACTGTGGTGCGTGAGGCAAGCTCACTTCCCGACGGCCGTGCTGCCGTCAAGGTGCCGACACAGCGTGCGAGGCGCAAGCGGGAATCGAGATGGCCGGCCGTGACGATGGCCTGCCTGCCAGTGACTATCGCAGTGGCCGAGGCTTGTGACTTGATGAGGTCTTGAGCTGCGCTGCGAATCGCGTCGAGTGACTGGATCTCGCCATCGGCCGCAGCATGGCTGCCAATTGGCCACACCAGCAAGGCAGCGCCTGCCACCGCGATCTGCAGTGCTGTGGCTGCAAGCGTGATGCGGTCCCGTGTTCGTCGGTTTGTTGACATGCCCAGAACATAAGCAAGCGCCATGCCAAGCGCGGTCCGGCATGCCTTCCACGCATTGCATGCAGGCCGGTATCTGCGACGTAAGCCTGACGCTCGCATCACGTGCGTCAATTAAAGAACCGTATTGCCGCGCCGATGAAAGCGTTGTCCGACGATCGCGACGTTGTAATCCCTTCCCGACGACCAGTCCTGTCCGGTGGGCGGCAAGAGTTTGCCACCTGACAGTGTGTTGCTTCACGGAATTGAAGCCCATTGGGTCCTCCGCGACCGCGAACCCCCTTGCTTTGTGCTGCTGGCACGCCGCTTGCTAGATGTTCCGCCAGAAAAGTTTTCTGACGGAGACGTCGATGCCCGCGAATCTCGACAGCTATCTCGGAGTCCATGCCGCCGCCCTGCAAGTCAGGTCGCGTCGCACGGAGCTGCTTGCAACGAATCTGGCCAATGCCGATACGCCAGGCTACCAGGCCCGTGACATTGATTTCCGCAGTGTATTGGCCAACGCCGCAGGTGGAGCCAGTTCACCTGTGACCATGAAGGCGACCCATGCCGGTCACTTGCAGACGGCGAGCGCCACCGAGGCGAATGCCGATCTGCTCTATCGCACGCCCCTGGCTCCCTCGATTGATGGCAACACCGTGGACGTGCAGCTCGAGCAGGCCGCTTTTGCAGAGAACGCCGTGAGGTATCAGGCCACGCTGTCCTTCCTCAGTTCCAAGTTTCGCGGCTTGATGACGGCGATCAGCGGGCAATGAGCATGCAAGCCCACTCCAGCAGGCCTGCAGTACACAAGCCGTTTAGGACCAGGTTGTAACGAATATGTCCTCATTCAAGATCTTCGACATCGCCGGATCCGGTATGAGCGCCCAGTCGGTGCGGCTCAATACAACGGCGAGCAACCTCGCCAATGCAGACAGCGTGAGCGGCGATCCGAACAAGGTGTACCGCGCGCGTCATCCGCTGTTCGCGGCAATCAAGGCAGGTATGGGGTCCGATCAGAGTTCCGCGGCCGTCAAGGTCCTCGGCATTACCGAGAATCAGGCGCCGGCGACCGTGCGCTATGAGCCCGGCAACCCGCTGGCGGACGCCGAAGGCAATGTGTATGCGCCCAACGTCAACGTTGTCGAGGAGATGG
>Ga0114966_10002669_pt1 | contig 15841 bp, 14 predicted proteins | sample M_130207_XF_Meta_FD_87029 | JGI IMG/M metagenome (GOLD analysis project Ga0114966, IMG submission 87029) | Freshwater microbial communities from Lake Montjoie, Canada to study carbon cycling - M_130207_XF_MetaG | ecosystem: Environmental > Aquatic > Freshwater > Lake | place: Lake Montjoie...
GCAGGTGTTCCTGCGATTAAACCAAACGCGAGTGCAAGAGTTGCAACTTTCGCGACCTTTGAAATTCTCAATTTTTTCCCCTTTTTAGGTATGTGTGAACTACAGAGGAAACCTACGGATGTGAGATTAACAATCGGGTTATCGGACATAAACTCTGTCCATCCTTTAGATGAACAGCAGGTAAATCGTTATCCAAAGCGACCGGTGACGTAGTTTTCTGTCCGCTGATCTTGAGGTCTAGAAAAAATCTCGCTCGTAGGGGCGACTTCAATCATCTGTCCTGGTCCGCCATCGGATAGGAAAAATGCCGTGTAATCCGATACACGAGCTGCTTGTTGCATATTGTGCGTCACAATAACTATTGTCATAGTGTCAGAGAGATGGCGAATCGTCTCTTCAATACGAAGCGTTGAACCTGGGTCAAGGGCTGAACATGGCTCATCCATCAATAGAACTTGGGGACCAACGGCCAAAGCACGAGCAATGCATAAGCGCTGCTGTTGACCTCCAGAGAGTGAGCCACCATGGGCACTTAATCGATCTTTAACTTCGCTCCATAAGCCAGCACGTTCTAGACACTCCTCTAGCAACTCCTCTTTATTCTCTACTTTTATTTGGGCAAGTTTTAAACCTGACAAAACATTTTCGCCAATAGTCATCGATGGAAATGGATTTGGCTTTTGAAATACCATTCCAATTTGCAGGCGAATCTTGGTTACGTCAGTACCAGATGCATATACATCTTTACCATCTAACAAAACTTCACCGGCCATTGCAGCCCCTGGAATAAACTCATGCATTCGGTTGATGGTTCGAATAAACGTTGATTTTCCGCATCCCGAAGGGCCAATCAATGCAGTTACGGTTCCAGCAGCAAAATCTAGTGAGATATCTGCAAGCGCGTGATGCTTACCAAACCATGCATGGACTCCACGGGTTTCTAGGCCAGTGCCCAATGCACGAGTGCCTGGCAACTTCCCTTGATTCGCCTGCGTGATACTTGCTAGGGAGCTTGGCTTTACTGTTGTCTCCATTTTTTCCTTCTCGTTCTCATGTGACGTGGTCATTTTGCAGCCTTTCGCGATCCTAAGAAACGTGCCGAAGTAAATAAAATGAGAACAAGTCCTATTAAGACCAAGAGTCCGGCCCATGCACGTGTAATCGCTTCCGGGGAGCCAGCGTTAAAAGATTTCCAGATGTAATACGGCAGTGAACCCATAGGCCCATTAAATGCATTTGGATTAACTTTGTCGCCTCCACCAGTTAATAAAAGAATTGGCGCAGTTTCACCAGCAATGCGAGCAACACCTAGAATGATTGCAGTAATTAATCCACTCTTTGCTGCTGGCAAAACAATCATGGCCACGGTGCGCCATTGAGTTCCACCTAAAGCCGTTCCAGCCTCACGCAAATCATTAGGAATCAAGTTCAGAACTTCTTCTGACGTTCTGGCAATCGTTGGAATCATTAAAATAGTTAAAGACAAGGAGCCCATCAACCCTGAATAAGCCTTTGTGATTGGATAGAGAACAGCTGAGAGGATAAAAAGACCAGCAACAATCGATGGCACACCACTCATCGCCTGGACTAAGAATCGAATAGGTCCGGTGAACTTACCTTTAATCTCGGTGAGGTATAGGGCGGTGAGAATACCGATTGGAACGCTCAGAACAAGTGCCACTACAACAAGCGTTAACGTTCCAGTGATTGCATGTAGTAATCCACCATTACTTAATGGGTCTGTCGGAGTAGCTAAAGCCATATCATGAGTAAACAGGCCAAAACCAATCCCTGGTAAGCCTTTTTTGAGCACCGTTGCCAAAATACTAAGTACAGGAATAACAGTCACGATTGCACCGATTGCGACTAGAGAGTTAACCAGAGCATCTTTAGCTGCTGCACTTCCACGTTGCTGTGCCTTAAAGATTGAAGTGAGCGCTGCATATGCTATGAAGAAAATCGCAAAATATGCGAGTTTGCCCTTCATGGGCGTGACTGCCACTATTGTAAAGGAGGAAACAAGGGCGAGAAGAAAAATCACAATATCGGTTACACGCTCTCGGGGCGAAGCTTTCCAAGGCATAGTTGGAACTACAGTAGTTGTGGTACTCATCGTCCAGACTTTCCAGTAGTTTTAACAATAAAATTTGCAATGCCGTTGACAACTAAAGTAAGTAAGAAAAGTACAAGACCTGCAGCCATAAGTGCTTTTATCTCATACGGGCTCGCATCGCCAAACTTCAAGATAATGAGAGATGCGACGTTTCCACCAGCACCGAGCAACATCTGCCAGTTAATTTGAAAGACGATATTTAAAACAGTAAATACGGCAACGGTCTCGCCCATGGCGCGCCCGAGTCCTAACATTGCTCCACCAACTACTCCACTTCGTCCATGTGGAATAACTACGGCCTTAATCATTGCCCATCGTGTTGCACCTAATGCATACGCGGCTTGAATACGGTCAAGCGGAGCTTGAGAAAATATTTCACGTGAAACCGAAGTAATAATCGGAATAATCATTATCGCAAGTACGACACCGGCAACAAAAGGAGAGCGCGTATAAACCGGTACTTGCATATCAAATACTGGGATAAAGCCAAGGTGGCGATGCAATAGTTTGGACCAATATTCAACGCTCGGCATGAGAACTAAAAAGCCCCAGATTCCAAATAGGATCGATGGGAATGCTGCCATCATGTCGATGATTGTGACCATGATTTTCTTCAACCAGTGGGGAGCGTAAAAATTCAGGAAAAGAGCACAAAATACTGAGATTGGAAGGGCTATAGCTACCGCTATGAGCGAACATAGAATTGTTCCTACCAGCATCGCGGCTAGACCAAAATGACTATCCAAAACATTTCCAGCATCATCCGTTGAAATCGACCAGTCAGAGTGAGTAATAAAACCAAAACCCTCTTGACGCAAAACCTCAAATCCACGATATGTGAGAAACAAAGCTATTAAGCCAAGCAATAACAGTGAAGAGAGACCACCGGTGGTGACTACAGCGCGAAAAACCTTATCTGAGCGGCGTGGCTCGGTTGTAATGTCACGTGGAGTTGGAATCGCTACGGCTTGGAGAGACATTTGTACTAAGCGAACTTTCCTGTGACCAGAAAATAAACGCGGCGCGAGATAGAAACCGCATGATCAGCGTAGCGTTCGTAGTAGCGACCTAGAAGTGTTAGATCGATAGCTGCTTCAATACCATGTTTCCAGGTTGGTTCAATCAGAATTCCAATTAACTGGCGGTGTAAGTTATCCATCTCATCGTCATCACGCTCAACTTCAAGTGCCATTTCTGTATCTCGTGTTGCAATTACAACACCAGTTTTATCCGTTATTTTTACGGCAGCTGCACCCATATCTGTAATGGTTTGAATTAACTCTGCAGGCACTGATGAATCTGGGTGACGCAGACGCGCAATTTTTGCAACATGGTGTGAAAGATCTCCCATGCGTTCTAGATCTGAACCCATTCGAAGTGCAGTCACGAGTGCTCGAAGATCCGAGGCAACGGGTTGTTGGCGTGCAATGATGTCGATAATTCGTGCATCGATATCATGCTGATAATCATCAATCTTTTCATCCGCAGCAATTACTTCTTGAGCAAGATTTAAATCACGATTGAGAATTGCAGTTGTCGCTTGTTCCATTGATGCTGACACCATTGAAGTTAGGTCTACCAATGATTGCGAAATACTGTCTAGCTCGTCTTGGAAAACTGATCTAATGAGGGCCATGTGGCAGAACCTATGCGGGGGTGATGAATAGAGACCCTCACTTAGGTGAACGGAGGGTAAACTGAGCATTTGAGCCTATAGAGTGCCGTTATGAAGTTCTCGCGCAAGGACTCACTTGAGGCAGACCCCCGAGCCTTGCCAGACATCCTCGTGGAAACCCTCAGTCTTTTAGAAGAAGATTCGCTGATTTTGGCTCCAGGAGAGGTTCCTATTTTTAGTACCCCTGGAATTGAAACGCTTGGAATTCTCAGAGATGACCGCATTCAAAGCCCAGAGTTGCTTGCCACGGTTCGCGTCGTGCGACGTACCCACACCCAACAAGTTGGAAAAATTGATATTCCCCGTGGACCAATTGGTGAGGGTAAACACGAGCTAACTGTAAAAGTTTTGCCAATAACAAAAGATGATTTGGTTTTGGTTTTAGTGAGTGACGAAAGTGAAGCTCAAAGAGTTCACGATGTACGTCGTGATTTTGTAGCAAATATTTCCCATGAATTGAAGACACCAATCGGCGCGCTCTCCCTGTTAAGTGAAGCGGTACTGGGTTCGAAAGATGATCCAGAATCCGTTGTAAAATTTGCAACCCGCATGCAATCTGAGGCAAAACGTTTGACTGATTTAGTGCAAGAAATTATTAATCTCTCCCGAGTGCAAGACTCTGATCCATTACAGCTTGCGCAAGAGGTTGGAGTCGAATATATGATTCGCGAGGCAATTGATCAGTGCCAGATCACTGCAGATAATCGAAATATTGCTCTCACTTATTCTGAGACAACTGCGGCATCAGTGTTGGGTGATCGCGATCAATTGATTATGGCAATACATAACTTGGTTGAAAATGCCATCAATTACTCCCCTGAAAATACTAAAGTTTCCATCTCTACAAAGTTAGAAGATGGAGTTATTACTATCGATGTGACCGATCAAGGGATTGGAATATCAGAGGCCGAACAAGATCGCATATTCGAGCGTTTTTACCGTGTTGATCCTGCGCGTTCACGCCAAACTGGTGGTACAGGTCTCGGACTTTCTATAGTAAAACACGTAGCATCAAAGCACGGTGGCGAAGTAAAAATATGGAGCGTTGAAAATGTCGGGAGTACCTTCTCTCTCCGATTACCCAACTATGCACAACCTATGGAGAACTAAGAATGACGAAAATATTGATCGTAGAAGATGAGAGCTCCTTTTCAGAGGCCCTGGCTTTCTTACTTGGCAAAGAGGGGTTTGACGTCAGTGTGGCTGAAGATGGTCGCGCCGCTTTAAACATCTTTGCCAAAGAGGGCGCTGATTTAATCCTTCTGGATCTCATGATTCCTGAAATCTCTGGGGTTGAAGTCTGTCGCACAATCCGCACTACATCTCAAGTGCCCATCATTATGCTGACTGCAAAAGATGCAGAGATCGATAAGGTGGTGGGCCTAGAGCTCGGTGCCGATGATTATGTAACGAAGCCTTACTCATCACGTGAATTAATCGCAAGAATCAAAGCGGTGCTACGACGTGGGATCTCAGATGCAGATTTAAACGGTGATGTAGAAGTGATATCTGTTGGACCAATTCGGTTAGACACAGCACGCCACCAAGCGTCGATTAATGGTAACCCTGTCGCACTTCCGTTAAAAGAGTTTGAGCTCCTTGAATTCCTTATGCGAAACTCAGGTCGTGTTTTGACAAGATCACAGTTAATCGACCGTGTTTGGGGTGGTGATTACTTTGGCGATACCAAGACGCTCGATGTTCATATCAAACGTCTTCGCTCAAAGTTAGAAGTTGATTCTGCTAACCCAGTCTTGATTCAAACTATTCGTGGCCTGGGTTACAAGTTAGAGAACTAACACAAAGACGTGACTAAAGGGAAGCTAATCCCTCTTCGAGAACACTGAGTGCATCTCTCAAGAGATCGTCTGTGATGACAAGTGGCGGTAAGAATCGAATCACATTTGAATAAGTGCCAGCAGTCAGAACTAATACACCTTTACTTTGGCAGTATTTTACAACTGCATTCATTGCAGCGGTATTAGGGGTTTTTGTTCCTGCTTCCACCAATTCGATTGCTTGCATCGCACCGCGTCCGCGGACCTCTCCTATAATTGGATACTTCTTTTGCAAATCGCGCAACGTACTACCTAAAATTTGCCCGATATGTTGCGCGCGTGCAACAAGATTTTCAGTCTCTATGGTTTCAAGTGCACCAAGGGCTGCAGCACAGGCGACTGGATTTCCACCAAAAGTTCCGCCTAGTCCTGAGACATGAACTGAGTCCATAATCTCTGCGCGACCAGTAATACCTGCAAGTGGCAGACCGCCCGCAATTCCCTTAGCTGTCACCATCATGTCGGGAACAATGTTTTCATCTTCTACCGCAAACATGTTTCCTGTGCGCGCAAAACCTGTTTGAACTTCATCGGCGATAAAAATAATTCCATTATCTGCTGCGTACTTTGCGAGCGCCGGCATAAATCCCTTTGGCGGAACAATGAATCCACCTTCGCCTTGAATAGGTTCAATCAAGATTGCAGCAACGTTATGTGCGCCAATCTCCTTTTCAATCTTATGCGTGACTATGGCAATAGCATCTTCAGTAATCGTTGATTGATCGCCGACCCAGTGGAATGAGTATGGCATTGGTACTCGATAGATTTCAGGAGCAAATGGACCAAAGCCCTCTTTGTACGGCATGTTTTTAGCAGTTAATGCCATCGTTAAATTTGTACGCCCGTGATAGCTATGTTCAAAGACAACAATCGCTGGACGCTTTGTGTAGTGGCGAGCAATCTTTACTGCGTTTTCTACAGCTTCAGCACCAGAGTTTGCGAGCATAGATTTTTTCTTATGGGTTCCCGGCGTTATTACATTTAATTTTTCACAGACTTCGATGTAGTTCATGTACGGGGCAACGGTGAAACAGGTGTGTGTAAATGCTTGGACTTGTTCTATGACTCGATCTACTACTCGGCTTGCAGAGTTGCCCACATTAGTTACGCCAATTCCTGAACCCAAATCAATAATCTGATTGCCATCTATATCAAGCAAAATCGCGTCACTAGCGCGCTCGATGATGACTGGAATCGCCATTCCCAATCCCCCAGATGTGGCCTCACTTCGGCGCTTGAGCGCTTCAATAGATTTTGGTCCCGGAATAGCCGTGACCAGGCGACGTTCTTGAGCGAGATCTGTCAATGTGTTCATGGGTAAAGTCTAAGCCCATATTTCCCATGAACAGCCCGAAAAGTTAGGCTAACACTATGAGTTCACTGAGAGTTTCGGCACCTCTACTTGATGCCTACCTTTCATACTTTGAAAGTAAACGTCTGCCTTTCACCATACCGGGCCACAAGCAAAGAGCCTCGCGTCTTGATGCCGGGCTGGGATTGGTCGTGGATAGCGACACTCCTTTATACGGCGGATTGGATGAAATTAAGCTCAGCAATCACGTTCTTAAAAAAGCTGAGGCTCTCGCCGCAAAGTTATGGAAGGCCGACTATGCGCGCTTTTCAACTGGTGGATCAACACATGCAAATCAAGCAATCATTTTGGCACTGGGGAAACCGGGCGACAAAGTCGCGCTATCTCGCACTGCACACCGATCGGTGCTGAGTGCCCTGGTATTAGCAGGCCTGGAACCAATCTGGCTGTCGCCGCAGATTGATGCTGCGACGGGGGTTCCAATCGGAGTATCCGTCGCGGAGTTTGAAAAGATTGTTGACCAAAAACCTATTGCATTGCTACTAACGGAGCCGGGCTATCTTGGCACGCTCTCGGATCTACCCGCACTAATAGGTGCCGCACATCAGCGCGAGATACCAGTCATTGTTGATGCCGCATGGGGTGGTCATTTTGGTTTTTCATCGACAGTGCCGGCACATTGCATTGCTATGGGTGCTGATGCTCTCATTACTAGTACACACAAAGCGTTGCCCGGCTATAGCGCATCCGCGCTATTGATTGCACAAGGTCGATTTTTAAATCTTGATCGCGTTGAGCAGAGTTTTGAAACAACTCATACGACTTCACCAGCTGGTGCTCCGCTTGCTTCAATTGATGGCTGTCGAGCTTTATTACAGCTTCGCGGTGAAGAGTTGATTTCTAACTTAGTAAAAAGCGTTGAAAACTTTAAAAATGAAGTTCAATCTCATTTTAATGAACCGATATTTCTTAATGCCATTGACTTTCCAGCTGGTCGATTTGATCCTACGAAAATAGTTCTCCGTGCCAGCCAATTAGGTGCTTCGGGAGTTGAGATTGAGAAAGCGCTTCAAGATCAGCTCATTCGAGTCGAAATGGCAGATAGTGACACTGTTGTATTCTTGGCAACGTTGGCGGACACAAAAAGTGAGTTTGATGATTTAGCCAAGGTGCTGGTTCCCATACTTAAGAGTTTTGCGCAAGCACCTCGAGCAACGGCAACTTCATTGAGCTGGTCAATTGTTCCTACCGTCGCAGTATCTATGCGCGATGCCTATTTTGCAGAAACCGAGCTGGTTCTAGCCCAAAAAGCTACGGGGCGAATCTCGGCTGACTTAATTGCACCTTATCCTCCAGGGGTTGCAGTTGTTGCACCTGGTGAGGTTTTGACGCAAGAAATTCTAGAAGGACTGGCTACTACTAAAGCAGCCGGAGTCCGCATCGCTTACGCAACAGATTCAACGTTGATGAAATATCGCGTGGTGAAGGAGTAAGAATTGTTTGAAGTTCAGAGCATCACAATTGCAATTCTATTTTTCGCCGGGGCCGTTCTTTATACTTCCGTGGGGCACGCGGGAGCTTCTGCATACATCGCCATCATGACACTTTTTAATCTCCCAATTCTTGTAATAAAACCTACCGCCTTAACACTCAATATTGCCGTGTCAGTTTTTTCAAGTTGGCGCTATATCACCCGAGGGTTTTTTAATAAGAGGCTTTTTATTTATCTCACCATTGGAGCGGTGCCCGCGGCCTTTATTGGTGGTCATATCAATTTATCGGACCAGATTTATAAGCCCATACTTGGAGCCTTGCTTATTGCATCCGGGGTTCGCTTTATTGCCCAAGCACGGCAAATCGATCGTCTGCCTGAGAAAACCATCCCGCTATTCGCTATTTTTATTGGAGCCTGCATTGGTTTCTTATCCGGGATTACAGGAACTGGGGGTGGCATCTTTCTCTCACCCCTAATAATCTGGCTGGGCTGGACAACGGTCAAAGAGGCAAGCGGAACTGTCGCAGCGTTCATCCTCTGTAACTCGCTCGCAGGTTTGCTGGGCAATTTTGCTTCAACGTCAAAGCTTCCTGATGCACTTGCGCTATTCCTAATTGCCGTCATTCTTGGTGCAGTTGTTGGAACCCGATTAGGCACTACAAGATTTTCACATAGTGGAATCAAACGTTCACTTGGATGTGTCCTCATTGTGGCAGGAATTAAGTTTTTGATGGTACTAACATAGGCATATGAGCGAACTACCTCAGTGGCATAAAAAGGCATCGGAGTTTAAATCCGATGCAAAGATTTTTATTAATGGAAAACTCTTGGATGCGGCTTCCGGCAAAACTTTTGACAATATCTCTCCCAGTCAAAACAGAGTAATAGGCCAAATCGCATCAGGAGATGTTGAGGATATAAACCGAGCAGTTGCATCGGCTAAAAGAGTCTTTGATGCCGGCACTTGGCGAGATATGAATCCACGCGATAAAAAAACCATCATGCTGCGCTGGGCGCAGTTACTTGGCGAACACCGTGAAGAGTTAGCTTTTCTTGAAGCCATAGATACTGGCCGGCCAATCAGTGATGCCTTAAGTGTTGATGCCCCAAATTCGACTCGAGTGATTCAGTGGTATGCCGAAACAATTGACAAGACTTACGATGAAATCGCACCTGCACCACGCAACGCTCTGGCAATGATTACTCGCGAACCTCTTGGAGTTATTGGCGCAGTTGTTCCATGGAACTATCCCATGATGATTACTAGTTGGAAGCTTGGTCCAGCAATTGCAATGGGAAATAGCATCGTCGTAAAGCCTGCTGAAAACTCTTCGCTAAGTGCAGTTAAAATGGCCGAGCTTGCAGTTGCCGCTGGTCTTCCTGAAGGTGTATTCAACGTTGTTCCCGGACTTGGTGCCGAAGCAGGTCAAGCTTTAGCGCGTCATATGGATGTTGCAAAGATTGCTTTTACAGGTAGTGGTCCAACTGGGCGCAAAATGATGGCATACGCTGCGGAATCAAATATGAAACATGTCTCCCTTGAATTAGGCGGAAAGAGCCCACAAGTTATTCTCAAAGACTGCACTGATTTAGAAAGCGCTGCATCAACAATTGCTTGGGCTATCTACTACAACGCTGGGCAAACCTGTAACGCGGGATCTCGAATAATTGTGGAAAAGGAAGTTAAGGAAGAGTTATTTTCTCACCTCCACAAGTTCTTAGAGAGTTTTGTTGTAGGTAATCAATTTGACCCTGCAACCCAAATGGCAGGACTGGTTTCACAGGTTCAGCGAGACCGTGTCAATGCATATTTAGATTTAATCGGCCAGGATGGTGAAAAAGTAGTTTTTGGTGGGGAAAAAACATCTGGAGAAGATTTGTTAATCAAACCTACTTTGTTAGATAACGTAAAACCAGATTCACGCCTTGCGCAAGAAGAGATCTTTGGTCCTGTGCTAGTTGCCATCGATGCAAAAGATGAAGATGAAGCTTTGCGACTTGCAAATGCAACTGAGTACGGTCTAGCGGCCTCAGTATGGACTAATAACATTGCAAAGGCACATAAATTTGCACGTAAATTACGTGCGGGCACAGTCTGGGTTAACACTTTTGACATGTTAGATGTAATCACACCATTTGGAGGCTTTGGTGCATCAGGTGGTGGCCGAGATAAATCACTGCACGCCATCGATGCATATAGCGCGTTAAAAACCACGTGGGTCGATCTTAATTAACTACCAAACTAGATAAACAACAAGCTAGATAAACAGAGGAGCACGGAAAAATGAAAATCAAGGCCGCGGTTCTAGATGGGGTTGGTTCTATGTTTGAAGTCCGTGAATTAGATTTAGATAAACCAAAATCTGGGGAGCTTTTGGTAAAGGTTGCCGCAAGTGGATTGTGCGCAAGTGATTTAAACGCCGTTGATGGGAAACGCAAACTAGTTCCATTCCCTGCAGTCATTGGACATGAGGCCGCAGGTGTTGTCGTCGAGGTTGGTCCCGACACGGTTGGTTTCGCACCTGGTGATCACGTCATTATGTCAATTGTTCCGAACTGCGGGACATGCGACTACTGCAAATCTGGTCGTCCTAACTACTGTTCAACTGCAGGAAATGCCATGGGTGTCGGTGGATTATTCGATGGAACCAGTCGCTTGAGCTATAACGGTGAAAAAATTAATCACTTCTTAACCGTTGCCTCATTTGCCGAACACGTTGTCGTGCCTGCATCAGGTGCCGTCGTTATTCCCAAAGAAATGCCGCTTGATCGCGCCGCACTGATTAGTTGCGCCGTGCTTACGGGTTATGGCGCAGTGATGAATACTGCCAAAGTTAAAGCTGGCTCACGGGTTGTAGTTTTTGGTTGTGGCGGAGTTGGCCTCAACATTGTTCAGGGTGCGCGCATTGCCGGTGCCACCACAATCATCGCTGTTGATGTGACGGAAGAAAAATTAGCCCTCGCTGCAAAGGTCGGAGCAACCCACACAATTAATTCTTCAACCACAGAACCGGTGGCAGAGATTAAGAAAATCTGTGGTGGCGTGGACTATGCCTTTGAAGCACTTGGTCGCGAATCAACGATCCAGCAAGCCTGGGCGACAGTCGATGTCGATGGTGGGCTGATTCTGGTCGGCCTTCTTAAGAACGGAGCCACGCTCACCCTCGATGCCGGCCCTTTTGTCAACGAGCAGTGGATAAAGGGCTGCTACTTCGGCTCCGCAAACCTGCACAAGGATGTCCCAGAGTTAGTCAAAAGTTATCTAACTGGACACCTGTTTCTAGACGAACTTATCTCTGAGCGGATAGGTTTAGCGGGTCTGAATCTCGCCTTTGATCGTTTGAGGGCGGGAGAAGGAGCGCGAAACGTTTTAGTCTTTGACTAAACTGTATGCGCGTAAGTACAAAATTCCAGATCTATTGCATTTTACAGATGCGATGGATAAGGATGTATGACAAAACACATACCACTTACAAACTAGGAGGATCTGAGTGAAGTTTTCAAAGCTCACCAGCGGATCAGTTGCAGCGGCACTCGTCGTAGCACTTGCAATCCCTGTCATTAGTGCATCAACAGCATCAGCTACATCAAAGACAAATTATTCTAAGGTTACAACCGCCTCACAAGGCGGCGGAATGTCTGCACTAGCTGCAGCGTGCCAGAAAGAAGGACAGCTCAACGTTATCGCTCTGCCACACTACTGGGCGAACTATGGCGACATGATCACTGGATTTGCTAAACAATACGGTGTAAAGATTGATGAAGCTGACCCAGAAGGTTCTTCACAGCAAGAGATTGATGCCGCAGTAACAAACAAGGGCACAAATCGCTCACCCGATGTATTCGATATTGGATTAGCAGTGGCAGTTAAGTACCTAGGAACAGGAACTTTCGCTCCTTACAAGGTAAAGTCTTGGAGCTACCTACAAGGTGCCGCAGCAGTTTCTTCAACAGGTGAAGTAACACCTAACTACACAGGAACAATGACGATTGGTTACTCAGGAGCTCTCGGAACAATTACGAAGCTCAATGACTTATTGGATCCAAAGTTCAAGGGCAAGATTGCTCTCAACGGAGATCCACTTGGATCATCTGCTGCAATGAACGGTATCTTCATGATTAACAAGGCACTCGGTGGAACATTTGATGATGTAACAAAAGGTGTTGCATTCTTCAAGAAGCTAAAAGATGCCGGTAACTTCATTCTCGTCAACCCAACACAGTCAACAATTGAATCAGGACAGACACCAGTTGTTATCGACAACGGTTACCTCCAAGCCAACGTTGTAAAGCAGTTTGCTGCAGCTGGACAGGTCTGGAAGCTATTTACACCAGCATCAGTTGGCTCGACATACAACATGGCAATATCTGCATGGGCACCACATCCAGCATGTGCACGCCTATGGATGGAGTACACACTGGGTGAAACTGGTGCAAACGTATTCGCATCTGGTGGAGCTACACCTACTTTGTGGGTACACCTAGTAAAGACTGGCCGCGCATCTGCAGATGGTATTGCATCAATCGGTAAGAGTAAGGTTGTTGCTGAGGCTGCAACTGCTGCGCAGACTGCAGCTGCTCGTGTCTACCTCAAGACCGCCTGGCCAGAAGCAGTCGGAACAAACTAACAACGAGTCTGAATTAATTGACTCAACTTCAATACAAGGGAACCGGTTCTGCCAATGGCGGAACCGGTTCTCGGTATTGGAAAGATAAAACCGGTTATCTAGGTGTTTTACCTTTTTTATTATTTAGCGGAGTCTTTCTTCTCTATCCGACCTGGAACGTAGTCTCAGGAGCTTTCAAAGATAACTACGGAAAGTTTAGTACAGCCACGTTATCGGAAGTTTTCAACTCTTCAATTGCCCGCCATGCCTTTGCTAACTCGCTCGAAATCTCGGTTAAGACTGCAATATTTGGCGCAATTCTTGGAAGTTTATTTGCTTGGGCAATGTCTATGGGAAAGCCAGGCGGAGTTTTTTACAAGATCTCTGTCGCTTTGAGTAGTGTGTTAGCACAGTTCGGTGGTGTGATGCTTACCTTTGCATTTTTAGCCACCTTTGGTTTCAACGGTTTTGTTTCAACTCTGGCTGTTAAGTATCTACCTAATAGCTTTCTTGCAGAATCAGCGTGGCTCTACGGTAAAACAGGTCTCACCGTTCTCTACACCTTCTTCCAAATTCCGCTCATGGTTCTTGTTTTTTTACCAACTTTAGAGAATTTAAAACCACAGTGGCGTGAAGCATCCGATGCGCTCGGTGGCAAGGCGTATGAGTATTGGCTTCGTATTGGTATTCCAGTTCTGACACCCTCATTTGTAGGTGGCGCTCTTTTACTCTTTGTTAACTCATTCTCTGCCTATGCAACGGCAGCCACTTTAATAAGTTTATCTGATTTTTTAACACCGCTTGAGATAGCCACAGCTCTAACTAGTGAAACTGGTGGATCTAATCCTGCTGAAGCTAAAGTTCTATCACTCTTCATGGTCATCGTTGTTGTTATTGCAATGGCTCTATATGCATTAATGCGCAAGCGAGTCAGTAAGTGGGAGCAGGAGCGATGAAACAATCCATCTGGGTTCGCCTGTGGCGTTGGACCATCATCTCTTTCGTTGCCGCATATCTTCTTGTTCCACTATATGCAATGTTCGATTTCTCAACGAAATCATTTGGGTTAGGTGACAAAGGTAGAAATTTTCGAGCTTGGAAGATGATTACAGAACAAACCGATTTGTGGCCAGCGATTACACGTTCTGTAATCACGGCAGCAATCGTTATGGCGTTAATTATATTTTTAATTGTGCCAACAGCGATTTGGGTGCACTTAAAGCTCCCAGCACTTCGTCGCCCATTTGAACTTCTATGCCTACTGCCCCTGGCCATACCTGCCATTGTTATTGTTGTTGGAATTGCACCGCTTTACCGATGGATTTCTATTAATATAAGCGAGTCACCAATAACTCTTGCTGGTGTTTATTCAATGCTAATTCTTCCTTATACATATCGATCTTTATCTGCAGCTTTAGATGCCGTAGATATCCACACCTTGTCAGAGGCTGCAACGACTCTTGGCGCAAGTATTTCCAGAGTTATTTTTGGAATTATCATGCCGACGATTAAAACTGGAATTATCAATGGATCATTTATTGCAATTGCGCTAGTACTGGGTGAGTACACAATTTCGAATATCCTCAACTTTAAAACTTTTCAAGTCGTAATTGCTCAGATTGGGCGTAACAGCGGAACTGTGGCAGTTGCAGTCTCTCTTGCATCGTTGCTCTTTGTAATTTTATTGCTCCTGATAATCCCTACCAAAAAGCGTCAAGGCACCGTCCTTGATGTTGATATCGCCTAAGAGATAAGGACCCATACGTTGAGCGCATCAGCCTATGTACAGTTAGTTGACCTCGCCAAGTACTTTGGAAAGGTCAAAGCTCTCGATGGCTTAAGCCTTGATATCGCCGAAGGTGAACTCGTCGCATTGCTAGGTCCATCGGGCTGCGGCAAGACAACCGCACTCAGAGCATTGGCAGGTTTACAGGCTTTAGACCGTGGTCAGATGATTGTTGATGGCAAAGACGTCACGTATCAGAGCGCTAATAAGCGCGGAATGGGAATGGTTTTTCAGGCTTACTCACTATTTCCACATATGACCGCTCGCGAAAATGTTGAGTATGGATTAACCCTTCGCGCCAATAAAACCGCAGGTGATAAGCGAAAGGCGCGTTCAGCAGAGCTCTTGGAGTTAGTTGGTTTATCTACTCATGCAAACCACTACCCATATCAACTCTCTGGTGGCCAGCAGCAGCGTGTAGCTCTTGCACGTGCTCTGGCAATTTCACCAAAAGTTTTGCTCTTAGATGAGCCGCTGTCTGCCCTTGATGCAAAGGTTCGCACCCAGTTGCGCGAAGAAATCCGTCGTATTCAGGTCGAACTTGGCACGACAACGCTCTTCGTTACACATGATCAAGAAGAGGCTTTGAGTATCGCCGACCGTGTGGGAGTTATGCGCAATGGACGGTTAGAACAAATTGCCGCCCCTGCCGAACTCTATGACCGACCAAATACTGCATTTGTTGCCGAGTTCGTTGGTTTAACAAATCCAATCCCCGGCAAAGTAAGCGGTGGATCAATTGAAGTTCTTGGTGGCATTGTAAAGACGCTCCCGGGTTCAATTTCGTTAGGTTCAGGACTTGCACTCGTGCGTCCTGAGAGCATCGATGTCGTTGCAAGTAATTCTGGTGACGCCACAGTATTTTCGGCAAGTTTCTTAGGCGCATCATGCCGCTTGAGTGTCTTACTTGCCGATGGATCTCGTGTCACCGCACAGGTGCCAAGTCCAGATGCGGTGGGATTACATGCTGGTGCTCGCGTAAAAGTTTCACTGTTGGATTTGCCAGTATTTGTGA
>Ga0114966_10002670_pt1 | contig 15841 bp, 10 predicted proteins | sample M_130207_XF_Meta_FD_87029 | JGI IMG/M metagenome (GOLD analysis project Ga0114966, IMG submission 87029) | Freshwater microbial communities from Lake Montjoie, Canada to study carbon cycling - M_130207_XF_MetaG | ecosystem: Environmental > Aquatic > Freshwater > Lake | place: Lake Montjoie...
CTCTCACGAGCATCGCGGCCAACCCTGGACCCGATATCGTGTTCTTGGATGACACCGCGCAGCTCGACCTGCGGCTGACCGGCAACACGGGCAATACGCTCAATATTGTCAGTCCGTTCAACAACGGCGGTGGCCTGCCAGGGAACGTGACTCCCAACGGGGCGGTCTATCCGGGCGATTTCTTCAAGAACAATTTTGGCCCCAACTTCATTCAGCCTCGGCTCGCTCAGCTCTTCCAGATCGACGATGGCGTAACGGGTGTGAATGCTCCGATCAACAGTTTCGTGGCGAACGGCGTGACGACCAATGTGTCCAACACGTTCGACAATGCGAGCTGGCATCTGCGAACTACCGCCGCCGGTGTCCTCTTCCCGGACCCCGGTTTCCCCGAAGACTTCTTCACCGATCCGGGCGATCCGTTCCTCCCTTGATCGTGATAGGTTGACGCTGACGGGACTGAACAACACACCTGACAACGCCATCTCCGCTTGAGATGGCGTTGTTTGTTCCATGACGGTGGTGAGGGAGCTGCCTAACAGCGTCTTGAAAAACGTAGGGTCATCGTCTCGCTTGCGCGGATTTGTATTGAGTCAACGGGCAAGCTGGAGGCTTACCCAACATCTTTCAACACACGGCTCTACCTCACACGGTGTTGGAAGAGATGTTTCTGTTATTGGGGTCATGGTGAGCCGGGCGGCGTCAGCCCAATGGCACTCACTTTGTCATTCACTCCGTGAGCGGCACGGCGCTAGCCGCCGGTTTTTTGCTTGGAAACACAACTCCGTTTACCGGCGGCTAGCGCCGTGCCGCTCAAAGTCAGTGCCATTGGGCTGACGCCACCCGGCTCACCAAGGCTGACGTTGGGCTGATGCCTCACTTCAGGCCGCGTGAGGTCTATACGAGTGGGGGTGCGGCATCGCCCGAATGAGACTGCTTGTTTGGTTTCGCCAGCCAATCTGTTCGCGATGACCTGAATTGTTGCCCGCGAGCAGTTCGACTTGTTGACGCTCCGTGGAATCGCCGAGAAGATGCGAATGACGAATGCTGTCGCTGACTCAGCCAAGTGGCTGCGTGGCGGGAATCGCCGAAGGAGAGAGAATCATGCGACGGTTACTCATCACCTGTGGACTGTTTGCTGCGGCCTGTGCCACTCCAGACTTGGCCTCGGCCCAGAATCAGCAGAACCGAAACAACAACACAGGCTCTTCTGGGTTCGGTTCCACCGGATCATCGGGCTTCGGTAGCAATGGCTCCAGCGGCTTTGGCAGCACGGGATCGTCAGGGTTTGGCTCGACGGGCGCGAGTGGATTCGGTTCCAACTCGGGTGCCGGTGGCCAGGCGGGCGGGTTCGGCGCGAACGGTCAGACCGGGCTTGGTGGACAAGGCCAAAACGGTGCCAATGCCAACGGTGGCCTTCTCGGTCGCGGCGCGAATCAGAGCGGCTTCCTCGGTCGGAATGTGCAGAACCAAGGGATGCAGGGCAACAACTTGGGTGGAGGTGGTGGCGGGCGCGGTGGCGGAGGCAATCGCGGTGGAAACGGGTTGAACGGACTCAACGGCGGCGGTGGCAACGGCGGCAACGCGAATCAAACACCGATCGTTCGACCTCGCCAAAAGATCGCGTTCGAGTACACCCTCCCCACCTCATCGGCCATCCAGTCCACGATCGAAGCTCGCCTGACGAAGCTCTCCGACAAGCGCCCCAGTCTGAAGAGCGTGATGGTGTCCGTCGAAGACAAAGGCGAAGTGGTCCTGCGCGGCGAGGTCGCTTCCGCAGATGACGCGAAGCTGGCTGAGAACATGCTGCGGCAAGAACCCGGCGTGAGGTCCGTGCGCAACGAACTTTCGTTTCCCGCCCCCGTCCCGTCCAAGGACGAGTGATTGGCGAGGAACCGGCGACCGGCAAGAGTTCGCGTCCATCTTACGAGTAAACGATCTCTCGCCAGTTGCCTGAGGTGAGAGCTGGCGCAATGGAATACCGCCAGCTCCCTCTGTACAAAGTCTCACGCGGCTGTCTGTGTGCCGTAACGAACCTGCGCCGACGATTCCCTTACGGTGAGATCGAACATGTCTCAGCCGGAATTCAAAGCCGGATGGCGGTTGTCGATGCTGGATCTCGGCGTCTTGATTGGTGGGGCGGTCGGATCCATCGTGGCGTGGCAGTGGACGTGGTGGGTCGGCTTCGTGATCGCGTTTGTTGTGGCTCACTTCTTTCTGTTCTGCAACATTTTCCGCATGTCGCGTCCGTTGGAGTTGGTTTGGGCTGCGGCCTTCGTCGCTGCGGCCGGTGGTACGGTCGTGACTGAGACACCGGGTTGGGGTGTGACCGTGGTCGGTTCGTTGATTGTGACGGTCCTTGTTGTCGCCATTGAGATGCGTAGGCCGTCGTACCACGGGATTGCTTGGCAACAACTGAACCCGAAACTGCCGGAATGGTGGGAAGCGCACATCGCAAAACACGCCCCAGATTCAAACGAGAAGGACTGATCGTCATGCCAAACTCGACCGAACATCCGCTGATTCGTTCCTCGCGGCGCGAGGCCCTCGTCGCGGTGGCCATGTGGTTTGTCGCGATGCTGTGGTCGGTCGGCATCTGCACGAGTTACGGCTACGACCGCGACCCGAAATCGTTGACGTTCGTCTTGGGCTTTCCCGACTGGGTCTTCTGGGGCCTGATCGTTCCATGGGGAGCCTGCACCATCGCATCGGGCTGGTTTGCGTTCGCCTTCATGAAGGATGAGGACTTGGAGTCTGTCTCAGAACAACACCAACCCGAAGCGTGAGCGAGGACGAGTGTCGGGCAACGTGCGGCGGCGCTCACGCTTCGGGTTGGTGTTGATCAAACCGGAGAGCTATCCCGCACCACTTGGTTTCCACCATCGGCGAATGAGAAGCGCGGCGATCAGCGGGACCGCGCCCGATGCGACGATGGCGATCGGCAGTGAAGCCGATTCGCGAAACCAAACTCCGCACGCCGAGTACGTCAGCGCGAGAACCAGGTTGCTGCCGAGGACTGCGGGAAGAAAGCGTTGCCAACTGAGTCGGCTCGCCCCCAGCATCAGCACGCAGGCTTCAGCGAGGATCGGCAACGCGCGAGTGAGCAGCAACGCGACGGGACCGTGCTGGCGTGTGAAGTCGCTCATCCGCGTCACGTCGTCCGTTTCACTGAACCGCCGCGCGAGGGACTCACCGAACAATCGAGCCAGTCCGAAACCGCCGATCGCTCCCGCCGACAACCCGAGCCATGACACAAGCGTCGCCCAGAACAGGCCCAGCGTCCCTCCCGCATACGTGATGACGGCGCTCGACGGGACCGGCAGGAACATGTCGGCCGCCAACAGCCCGAAGACCCAAGCGGCGACCACTTCGCGCGATGAAGGCTCACGCAGCGCCTTGAGTAAGCTCTGTTCGAACGACTCCCCCAACCAGAGGAACGGCACGATGGGAATCGCGAACAGCACGATCAAAAACAGAGCCGCCTTCACTGCTGGCTGCATGACGCGATCGCTCCCGTTTGTTCGAGGCCCTCGTTCAGCCAGACGATCTTCGCCTCCATCGTGGCCGTGTCGAGCAACGCAACCGACGGGCGACCGTACGACCAGCCGCTCGTCTCGCCGGGGTTGATGAACAACCGTCCGAGTTCATCGTGCGTGATGCTTGGCTTGTGCGTGTGAGCATAGATGGCGACATCGAACTCGCCAGCGAGTCGTCGCAACGAACGGTCCATGTGCGTGAGCAGAAACCGCTTGCCATCGGTCGTTTTGAACCCGAACGGCGGTTCGCCCAGCGTCCCCACGATTTTCATTCCGGCCGCGACGCCCATCTTGTTCCCCTCGTTGTCTCCAAAGCACGCGATCACTTTGCAGTTCAACGCACGCAGTGGTGGCACGGCAAACGACGATACGAGGTCTCCGGCAAACACGACCAACTCGCAACCCGCGTGGTTGAAGACCTCGACTGCCCGACGAATGTGGTCGAGGTGATCGTGACTGTCCGCAAAAATCCCAATGAGCATCTGTATGGATTCCCAAAAACACGGCCGAAGCATCGTCACCGGCTGATGACCCTGGTGGGCGACCGGCCGCAGTATGTACGACCTTCTCCAGCAAGTCGATTCGTGGAACGGCACCCAGTCGTCCGATACACTCCGCCCACGTCGAAGCTTGGTTCACCCCGCACAGCTTCACCTTGTTTCTGCCGCATCCCACTTCATTCCTTCATCGAGTTGTCACCCCATGAAAGCCGTCGCCGTTCTTCCCGGAAAGCCCAACAGTGTTCATCTGCGAGAGATCCCGCAGCCCAAGCTGAACGATCAGCCTCACGCGCATGTCTGCTCGATTCCCGAGGGCCGCGCGGTCTTGGTGAAGACGCTGCAAATCGGCGTCGATGCGACTGATCGCGAGATCAACGAGGCTCTCTACGGCAACGCTCCTCCCGGCGGCGAACACCTTGTCATCGGGCACGAGAGCTTCGGGGAGGTGCTCGAAGTCGGTGCGAAGGTCACGGAACTCAAGCCGGGCGATCTGGTCTCTTGTACCGTCCGCCGACCGGGTGGTTCGATCTATGACAAGATCGGACGGAACGACATCACCAGCGAAGAGACCTACTACGAGCGTGGCATCAATCTCTGTCACGGTTACATGACCGAGATGTTCGTGGACGATGCCGAATACATGGTGAAGGTCCCGCCGCAACTGAGGCATCTCGGCGTGCTGTCTGAACCGGCCAGCGTCTGTGCGAAGGCGATCGATCAGGCGTACTTGGCTCAACACCGTCTGCAAGTGTGGTCGCCCAAGCGAGCCTTCGTCTTGGGAGCCGGTCAGATCGGACTGCTCGCCACGATGATGCTCAAGCTGCGTGGGCTGGATGTTTACACGCTCGCCACCAAACCGGGACCGCATCGCAAGTCGGAGATCGCGACCGCATATGGCGCGACCTACGTCAGCACGAAGCAGGAGTCGATGCACGATCTTGCCAAGCGCGTCGGCAAACCGGACATCATCTTCGAAGCGACCGGCAACGCCGAGCAGTGCTTCCGTTCGATGGAGGTGCTCAACTTGAACGGCGCTCTGATCTGGACGAGCATCACCGGCGGCACGCACGAGGTGAAGATCGATGCCGCCAAGATCAACCTCGAATGGGTCCTCGGCAACAAGCTGCTCGTATCGAGCGTCAACGGCAACCGCCACCACTTCGAACTCGGCCTGCAAGCGCTGTCACACGGCGAAGCCATGTTCCCCGGCGTCACCCAACGCATCCTCACCAACCCCGTCGCGGGGCTAGATAACTACCAAGAAATGATGCGCCTGCTGGTGGAAGACAAAGAAGCGCTGAAGGTCTTCGTGAACATCGGGGTCTGATGTGGATCGTGATCCCGCTAACGGTGAGATTGGGGCCAGCTCATCAAGTCTGGCCGAGTTCGCGCACGTGGTGTGTCGGTTGAATGAGTCGTTGGCAAGGCTCGAACTTGCCGCGAAGCCGCTTCGTTTGGAGCCTCTGGCCGGTCGCGACTGGTTCGATTTACTAGCTCGCAAGCTGGTTCCTCAACTGGCCGACGGAGCCTACTTGATCGTCGCGGTCGTCGGCGGGACGAACATTGGGAAGAGCGTCGTCTTCAATCACATCGCGGGCTTTCGCGCCAGTGCGAGCAGCCCGCTGGCATCGGGGACGAAGCATCCGGTCTGTCTCGTCCCGACGGGCTTTGCCGAGCAGCACGATCTCCGCACGATGTTCCCCGCATTTGAACTCCGCTCGTGGACGAGTGGCGATGAGGCACTGCTCTCCATCGACACGCATTGCGTCTTCTGGCGGACGCACGAAGCGGTCCCGAAGAACCTCGTTATCCTCGACACGCCGGATGTCGATAGCGACGCGCCGGTGAACTGGCAGCGGGCCGATGCGGTTCGTCAAGCGGCCGATGTCCTCGTCGCGGTCCTCACGCAGCAGAAGTACAACGACGCGGCGGTCAAACAATTCTTCCGCAAGGCCGCGAGCGAAGACAAAGCGGCCATCATCGTCTTCAACCAAGTCGAGCTTCCCGACGACGAACCGTACTGGCCGATCTGGCTCAACACGTTCTGCACCGAAACCGGTCTCAAGCCCGAATACGTCTACCTCGCCGAGAACAACCGGAAGGCGGCGGAGGTGATCGCGCTGACGTTTGAGGAACGGAAGTGGGGAGGCGGTGGGCAGTGGGCAGTGGGCAGTGGGCAGGAAGCGTGCGTCGATGGTGAGACAACACAAACGCCGCCTTTCTCCACGATCACAGATCCCGCTTCCCTGCATTCACCCCAATCTCTCTCTACCACCCTTTCGCAGCTCCGCTTCGCCGAGATCAAGCTGCGGACATTGCGCGGCTCACTCGTGCGGCTGGTCGATGACGACTCTGGCGTCCCCGCGTACCTGCGTGAAGTCGCCACGAGGAGCCGGCAGTTTCGAGACGCCTCCGACGTGTTCGCGTCTCGCGCGATGGTCAAGCAGGCGGACTGGCCCGCTCCGCCGAACGGGCTGCTGGTCGATGAGATGTGGTTGTGGTGGGACGGGCATCGCGAGGCATGGACCTCGAACGTGCATGGCTTCTACGCGCACATCGGTCGCTGGCTGACCGGCGGCGTGCGGCTGGTGCGAAACCGGATTTGGGGGACACCACCACCGGCGCTCGATGAGTATCGCAAGGCGGAATGGGACGCGATCGTCCGCGTGCTCGAACAGGTCTACGGCCAGTTGCAGGTCATCACGACACTCGGCAACGAATTGCTAACGGCTCGGTTGGAGCGGCTCCTGTCGGGGACATCGTGCGAGGCGGTACTCGCCCAGCTTCGTCGCGAACACGATCAGTTCGACTTCACCGCGCTGGTGAAGCGGCTCGTGCATGAGGAGATGACCAAGCTGAAGACCGACCGCGAACAACTCTTCACCACGCTCCGTCACGCCGACCGAGCCGCCGCGGTGTTCCGACCCGCTCTCACACTACTTCTCGCGATGGGAGGCGGAATCGGAGCCGAGCACCTGCTCTCGGAAGTGGCCACCCAAACTCTGACGCACGTCGCCATCGACACGACCGGCGCGGCAGCCACCACGGTCGCGGGTGAAGCGGTCGTCGAAACGGCCAGCGGTGTCCTCGGCCAAGCCAAAGCGTGGCTGCTGCAACTCCACACCAAATTCAAAGCGGAACGCGAAGCTTGGTTGCTCGCTCAACTGCGAGAACATCTACTGGGCGAACTGCTCGATGAACTGCAATCCGGAGCGAGCGTCCCCGAATCACCGGCGTTCGGCGAAGTCGAGGTGATCATCGCGGAGTTGGCTGTCTGTTTGAATCACAACGCTTGACGCTTGGGCGTTAGCCCTCCTCTGATTTTATGAGCGGGGTGACGTCAGCCCCTCGGTTCTTCATTGTGCGATAAACGGCTTGCGGCGACGAACGGGCTAACGCCCAACAACCGGGAGGCTGACGCCATCCCGCTCGGAAGCTTCATCGAACACCGCGACCGAGATCAACGAATTCTTGGCAACTGAGGCACCAACTCATGACGACCGAACTCGCTCAACTCGAACTGCTGTCGAACGTCGATGACCTCATCGCGCGGCTGGCGGCGTGGTCGGCGGAGTCGTCTGCATGGGAGCCGGTTCAGCGTGAGAAGCAGCTCGTGCGACGGACGCTCGAACGGCTCGAACCGATGCGGGCGCGAGTCGAAGCGCCGCTCGTCGTTGCCACGTTTGGCGGGACCGGCGTCGGCAAGAGTTCGCTGGTGAACGCGCTCGTTGGGGCCGAAGTCACCGTGGCCGGACGACAACGCCCCACGACGACCGTTCCCTACTTGATCGCTCATCCGCAGACGAATCTGTCGAGCGTTGGACTCCCGCTGGCTCCCCTCGCCCCAGCTTTGTGGGGAGAGGGGCTGGGGGTGAGGGGCTTGAGCGGTAAACAGGCTCCCGATTTGAAGGCAAATTCAGAAGAGAAGACCCCTCACCCTCACCCTCTCCCCGCAGAGCCGGGGCGAGGGGACAAGATTATGGACCTGCATGTCGTTCGTGCCGACTCGCCGCTGTTGCGGGATATCGTGCTGATCGACTGTCCCGATCCGGACACGAACGAAACCGAGACCGCCGAAAGCAACCTCGCGCGGCTGCATCGGCTGCTGCCGTTTTGCGATGTGCTGCTCTACGTCAGCACGCAGCAGAAGTACCGGTCGGCCCGCGTGAGCGACGAGTTGTTGGAAGCGGCAAAGGGCTGCCGGATCGTCTTCGTACAGACTCACGCTGAGTTGGACGAAGACATTCGCGACGACTGGCGCAAGCAGTTGACCGGCCGCTTCGACGTGAGTGAACTCTTCTTCGTCGATTCCAAGCGCGCGTTAGCCGAACAGCAATCGAACGTCCGGCCAACGGGTGAGTTCGGCCGCCTCATCGACCTCTTGCAACGTGAGCTTTCCGCCGCGCAGCGCGTCCGCATTCGTAAGGCCAACTTGCTCGGGTTGGTTCACGAGGTGCTCGGTCACGCGAAGGGATCGCTCTCGCAACACGCGCCGCTGGTTGCCAAGCTCGAACAGGCGCTGGCCGACCAACGTCACCGCGCGACTGAACGAATGGCGAACCGACTGCGCGACGAGTTGCTCGTGAGTCGCGGCCTGTGGGAGCAGCGGTTGCTCGGCCAAGTGACGCAGCTTTGGGGGTACAGCCCGTTCGCGTCGGTGCTGCGGCTGTGGCACAGTCAGTCGAGTCTGCTGGCGTCGTTCGCACTGACGCGGGCACGCACGACGGCGCAGATGGCACTGGTCGGAATCGTTCATGGCTCGCGCTGGCTCGCGTCGTCGCAACAGGAACACGAGGCCGAACGCCGACTGGAGGGACTCACGTCGCTCGGCCTCTCCGATGCAGAGCTGCGTGAAGCACAGCTCGTCATCGCTGGACATGCCCATGCCGCGAAGCTCGACCGACCGGCGTCATCGGCCTCAACACTCGATGCCCTCCGCCACGCCGCGTCCTCCGTGCAGAACGAATTCCTCACCGACGCCGCCCGCCGGATCGACGAGATCATTCTGCAAGCGGCCAAACGCCACTCACACGGACTGGTGCGCGCCGCCTACGAAGTGATGTTCGCCGAACTGCCGCTGTTCCTGCTGTACCGCATCGGCCGCAATTTTTTCTACGACACGTTTCTGCGAACGCCGCCGCTGCCGTATCTCGACACGAACTTCTACATCCCCGCCGCGATGTTCCTCGTCTTGTGGGCTGGATTGCTGGTGATGTCGTTCACCGGCCGACTGCGTCGCGGACTGACACAACACGTGAACGAACTGGCTCGCGAACTGGCGTCGCTCAAGGTCGGAGACGGCCTGTTCCCCGACCTCGAACAACAGGTGAAGGACTTCGCACGAGAACGCGATCGAGTCGAGTCATTCGCTCAAACCGTCGATTCCATCCGCGACCGGTTTGCCGATGCAAGCAACCTCGGCGGACTGAAGTCGTAAGGTAAGCGTCTCGCTTGCGCGTCTGCCGAACGGCGGGGCGTGATTGGACGTTAAGAAGACGGGCAAGCGAGAGGCTTACCCTACGAAAGAGTTTCATGGGACGGTGGCTTGCCAAATCGTGGTTCTTGATCGCACTGCTGGTGCTGCTACCGAGCGGCATGGCGTGGGGTTGGTCCACGTCTGAGAGTTGGCGACTGGCGACGGCCGGTCGAGTTCATCCCGCGATCATGACGGTGTGCATTCTGTTTCTGATGTCGTTCACGCTCGACAGCGGCAAGCTGCGTGAGTCGTTTCGCTCGCCGAGGCCGGTCGTGTGGGGAACGGTCGTCAACATCGGGCTGTTGCCGCTGTTGGCGTGGCCGCTCGCGTTGTCGCATTCGCTGACCGACTTCTCGCTCGGGCTGATGATCGCGGCCGCCGTCCCCTGCACCTTGGCGACCGCTTCCGTTTCGACTCGACAGGCGCGAGGCAACGATGCGGTATCGCTGCTCATCACGCTGCTGACGAATCTGGTGGGGGTCGTCCTGACGCCGCTGTGGCTTTGTTGGACGATGTCGTCAGGCGGTGAGATGGATGTCGCGCGGATCGACACGCTGCCGATCATTCGCAACCTCATGCTGACGGTGCTGCTGCCGACGATCCTCGGACAGCTCGCGAGATTTGCACCGCCGTTCTTTCGATTCGCTGTGGCTCGCAAGTTTGGAATCGGCATCGTCGCGCAGTGCCTCGTCCTGCTGATCGTCACCAAGACGGCAGTCGAAGCGGGAGGGAGGCTGCAAGCGCAGGCTGTCTGGCCGACTGCGATCGACTTCACGCGGCTGGCCATCGAGTGCGCGGGACTGCATGCCGTCGCGATGCTCATCGCGCATCAAGGAAGCCGTTGGCTTGGACTGACTCGCGAAGACGCCATCGCGACACTGTTCGCTGGGAGTCAGAAGACGCTCCCAGTCGGACTGCTCCTCGCCGCAATGCCCGCCGTCACGGGAGGCCGCTCGCTCCCGTTCATCACGTTTCCGATTCTGCTCTTCCACGCAGTGCAGCTCGTGATGGACACGGCCATCGCGGATCGGATTGCCCGAAACGGGAACCAAGTCAAAGTGTAGAGGGCATTTCAAAACCTGTTGTTGACTGGAAAAACTAGCCCGACGCGCAAGCGAGGGCTGGGCATTCGATGATGGTGAAGCCCTCGCTTGCGCGTCGGGCTAGTTTTGAAATGCCCTCTAAAGCACGTGGACGGGACGATCACGCCTTGCCCTTGCGGTTGCCCGGCGGTTCTTTCCACTGTTTCAGTTGCTGGCGAATGTCCTTGAGCGTGATCGACGGGACGGGGAGTCGCAGTTGTGGCTCGGAGTCGGGGTTGGGTTGATCTCCCGATTCGTGGACTCGATTCAGTTCGTCTTCCAGCGTCTTGAGCCAGACGGGGACATCCAGCCCCGAACCCGATGTGGTGCGGAGGTACTCCTCGACACCCGTCTGCAGCGCGAGGAACGAGGGCGAATTGCCTCGTCCCAGATCCGCGTCTTCACAAGCGGGACGAATCCGTGCGAGCATGTGATTGACGGCCAGCGGTTTGACGAACCGTTCCTGCAAGTGGTTCGAGATCGAGAGCAGCTTCATCCCATACTTCTTTTGCAGCGACTCCAAACCTTCGAGATGCGAGTCGGCCATGTCTTCGGTCTTCACCGCGAAGACATCCTCCCAAATGACGGCCGCTTCGGGCTTGCCCTGCCGCGCGAGAACTTCATGTGCGACGGCGACCGGCAGCAGGTTCCACGCATCGCGGTCGTAGGCGGTCTCCAATCGGAGGAAGTCGAGCAGACTGAAGAACTGCTCGCCGTAATCGGACTGTGTGGTGGTCGTGTTGTATTCGAGAAAGCGGTCAAATTTTTCGACCACGACCTGATAGATCAGGTGCAGTTGTTCGGCCGCTTCGTCGCGATCCACCGTTCCGTCGCGCAGGTCGTTCAGCAGACGGATCGGCTTGAACGGGTCTTCGTTCTGTTCGAGATACTCCAAGAACTTCGAGACGCCGCTGTGCAGGATCGCGCGCACGTTGCCGAGCGTCAGGATGCGGGCATTGAGAATGTCGGAGCCGTACTTCTTTACGAACTTGGCCGTGTCATCCCAGACTTCATCGACCTTCAACGCTTCGACCGACGACAGCCGCATTGTGCTGCTGTGTTCGAGCCATTGGTCGAGGTACAGCTCGACGATCTCGCCGACGATCTCGATTAGATCTTCGTCGCTGAAACGGCCTCCCTTCCAATCCTCCGACGCGCGTACGACGCATTCGAGCGTGTTGCGGAGCGCGATGCGGAATAGGCGATCGAACTCGGTGACGGCCATGCCGCGCGGTCGCGAACCTCGCTCCATTTTCTGAGCGGTTCGCAGCAGATGCCACGTCTCACGGAGCAGTCCCAACTGTGGCAGGTGTGCGAGCAGGAACTTCACCAGCATCTGCATCGAGCGGGCGGTGAGAATCTGTTTCGGTTCGCCTCCGTGTTCGAGCGGCACGTAGAGCAGCGGCTTGCTTTGGAGCGACCGCAATAGACCGGGCAGGACTCGCCGGACTTCTTCCTCGTCACGCCGCATGATGCCGCGATACATGTCGATGATCCGAACTTCCTCGGCCGAATTGCGCACCGCCTGGTCTTCGGGTGACAGCGCACAGGCCAAACACCATTGCGCTGAGCGGAAGCTGAGCCACGTCGTCAGCGACAACTGGACGAGATAGAGCTTGGTCTGCAATTGGCTGTCGTACTCGACGTTTGCGTCGTGCTCGCCGCTCGATTCGCCGATGTCTCCCTTCCAGAGATCGTCGGTCAGTCGCATGAGTTCGGCTTGCAGATGCACCGCGTGTTCGAGCCAATGTTTGAGAGATTCCGTCTTCGCGGCCTGTGCCGCCCGGCCTTCCTTCGACTCATCGAGTGCGGCGCGGTCTTCGCGCTCGACCGCCAGCGTCGCTGCCATCTGCCACAACTGAGCCAGCACGCGGAGGAACTTCAGTCGCGGTTCCAACTGCTTTTCCACCAGCTCAAACTGCGTGTCGCCGTCGAGCTTGGGGCCGTCTTCCATCGTGGCCCCTTCCTGACCGTCGTCCGAACTGTCGTGGAAGACCATGTTGTCGTAGGCCGCGCCGAACAGTCCCTCGTCTTCGTCCTCTTCGTCCATCGCCTCGGGACGACCATCGTCCGCTGCGGGCCAGTCGGACGCCGTGCCCAACTCGTCATCGACCGTTCCCGCGCGATAGACCGGTGCCGACCACATCTCACCCGCGTTCGCTTCAAGGTAATCGAACATGCGGCGGACCAGTGGCCACGGATCGTCCTTCGCCGTCGAACCGTCTTCGACCGCCTGGCCCATCCACCACAGCAGCAAGTCTTCAAACGACAGGTGCCCCGATTCGAGGCCCACCGTTTCATGCTGACTGAGCCACTGCATCAGGAGTCCCAACGCGGCGACGCGATCGTGCCGTTCCAGCAACGCCGACACCACCTGCGCGTAAGCCTTCGCCGATTGGAACTGATCGACGTGGGCGCGCCAGAAGAGCATGTCACCGGCCGATTCACCGGCGGCCCGCCAATCGGCGAGGGCTTTGGCGACGTGTTCGGCCGAGTCGAGATGTTCCCGCGCCGCGACGCGCGGCAGATCGTGAACGGTCAACGTGCCGAACCGGTCCCAGAACTCGGCGAGCTTCTCGTACCGTTGCGAGATCGCCAGTTCGAGAGCCTTCTCGCCGCGTGCGGCCGATTCCTCCAACGCGCGCGAATAGGCGTCGAGCAACGCCTCCATGATGTGGTACAGCATCTCGATCCGCTGATCGGGAACGCTGTCCTCGCGCGAGATGAACAGCGGGAAGAGGCCCTGAAAACCGAGCACGTTCCAAGGATCGACCAGCGCCCCACAGTCGATACCGCGATGCAGGAAGTCTTCCGCCTCTTGGAGCAACACGAAGGCTTCCGCGATCTGCTTCTGCTCGACGATCCGCCGCGCGGAGTGAATGCGACAGAGCACCTCGCACTCGAATCGAGCCGAGGCGCACGGAATGACTTCGGCTTGGCGGAGGCTCGCTTCGGCATAGCCCATCCGCGCGAACAGGTACGCCAACTGACGCCGCTGCACCTGCTGGGCACCGTACTGCGCGAGAAACATGTTCAACGATTGCCGCACATGGCCGAACGGTTGCCGCGTCGTTTTGGCATGTCGGGCGAGTCGCTTGGCCCGCGCACCCGACGCCGATTTGGAGAGCTGCGAATAGAACTCGTCGCGCTGGCGAGCAACCTTCGGCAGTAACGAGGTCAGCGTGACGCTGGAGTCGTGACATTCGGGACCGTACCCACTGATAGCCGAGGCCATCAGGATCGTCCCGCACAAGACGGCTGAGATATCGAACAGCGTCTCTTCCGGATCGACCTTCTTTTGCGAGACAGACCAGTCGAGTAGCGCGTCGAGAATCACTTTGCGAACGACGAAGCGGCGGTAGTTTCCCTTCAGATCGATCTGGTGCGGATCCCATTCACCGAACAAATAGTTGGTCCGTTTGTTGGCCGGATGAATGTGATCGTGGGCGCGCAGATCGATCGCCAACTCATCAAGGTTGTCGAGATCGAAGTACGCATCGGCGAGCATCTCGCGCGGCATCTCACGCAGCATTTCCAACACGCGCGTGATGAGAGCGTGATACTTGCCGCTGACCACACCCGCGCCGCGCAGGTAGATCGGCAGCGGACGAAACCGCTCGTGCGCGTACGGTTCACATTTGCGACCGTTCTCCAAAACGGCGATCGGCCGGTAGCCGACAAAATCGTTTAGCCGGTCGAGCGCTCCCGCCACAATCCGCTCGGCTTCGTCCCATGGCCCGCCCTGTTCGAGGACGGCCTCAAAAGCCTTCGCCAAGAAGTAGGGTTGCTGAAGCTCATCGGCCGTCAAATGGAACAGCAGGTCGCGGTGATGCTCTCGGTATCGCGACAGCGTCTGGTCCAGTGTCAACGCGATGACCTGCTCGGCTTGAGAGATGTCCGAGAACGCGGGGGAGGTCTGGTGCAGACTGGCCAGAACCTGACGCAAGCCGAGGCCGAAGTCTGCGAACGGCAGGCTTTGCCGCAGCAGGTCGAGGTTCTTTTGAAATTTCGGATCGGATCGGCCACCCGAAAAGTTCAGATAGCCGAGGATCTCTTGGGCAATCGCGGCATCGTTCGGACTGAGATTCAAAGGACTAACCCTCCTGTGGGGCGAGTTCGCTCGTGAAAAGAGAACTCGCTGTCCGGCTTTGCCCGTCGTACGGAACCAGTGGCAACAGTGTTTCACCACTGCGAGTTCTCGGGCGACCAAGAGGATACGTGACCGAGACGGGGGTTCGCAAACCAGACTTCTGCCGAGACTTCTGCGGAACAGGACATCGCGAACTCCACCGTTCACCCCGGAGCCGATTTCGCCTCAACTCACAGGGCAAACTGTGACGATCCTAACGGTCGTGTCGGTCAGAAAAACTGTGCGAGGCGACGTCGTCTCGTGATCGGTCCTGTTGATTCGTTTCACCGCGTGGACAACGCCCCGCGCTTTTCGGAACAACGTGCCTTTGAACTCGCCCGACGCGCGAGCGAGGGCTTCGCGTGAAATCAAAGCGAAGCCCTCGCTCGCGCGTCGGGCTAGTCAAACATTGTGTGCAATCCGTGTGAAACGACGCCGCCTTTCGGCCGATGGTGCCGGTGAATTGTCAGGAAGCGATATCCGCCGATGCGTCACAGACCCCACAGTTCGCCGTCGGTCAACCTGTTTGCCTTTCTGGACATCCTCATTTGCACCATGGGGGCGTTGATCCTGATGTTGATGGTGGTCACGACTCGACAGCTCCGCAAAGACTCACTCGCCCAAGTCTTGGCCGAACTCAAGCATCCCCCCGCGCCGCTGTTGTCCGTCGAGTCACCTCGATTGACCGCACCGCCGTCTCTCGCGTCGATCGTTATTCCCGCGCAGATCGAAGTAGAACCGGAGCCACTCGAACCCGAGCCTTCCGAACCGGCGATGAATCCGCGCGACAGGGTTCTCGCCGAACGAGCCGCTGCATTGGCGGAGCGCGAACAGGAATTGAATGAAGTGTTGGCGGAGTGGGGCCAGAGAACAAAGGCACTCGCCCACGAACGTGATCAACACGCCAAGTCACTCGAACAGCGACGACGTTTGAAAGACGTTGCTGCACGGCAGGTGGCCACGCTGGAAGACGAAGTGCAGGGACTGGAAGCGAAGCTCGGCGGGTTGAATCGTGAGCTATCGGCGTCGGGCGGAGGCGATTCGACCGCGCAGGAACGCCGGGCGATCGAACAACAGATTGCCGCCGTTCAGAAGCGGCTCAAGGCGGCTCAAGCAGCGGC